>Ga0315298_1004589_pt1 | contig 20481 bp, 14 predicted proteins | sample WHS_1_MG_FD_203077 | JGI IMG/M metagenome (GOLD analysis project Ga0315298, IMG submission 203077) | Extremophilic microbial mat communities from Washburn Hot Springs, YNP, Wyoming, USA - WHS_1_MG | ecosystem: Environmental > Aquatic > Thermal springs > Hot (42-90C) | place: USA: Wyoming...
CAATTTATTTAAATCTTGCATTTTCTCCTAATCTTTTTTTCACTCTTTTCGCTTTTTTTATCTGTTTTTTCTGCTTTTACCTCTTTTTAAGGGCTGACTAATTAATATTTTTCTTTTCGAAATCGGTATTTATCTCTTGTATGAATCTGTCATAATCAGTGTCATCTGTGTTCTATATTAAAAGCTTATTGCATATAAAACTTTTATTCTTATATCAGCAATATTCATTAGCGAAATAAATTTCGCTTTACATATTTTTAGCGAAATAAATTTCGCTTTACAATAATTAGACAATCTCCTAAAAAGATGAATACAAGAGAAATTCAATAATTAAATTATCTCCATAGCATTAATATTACAATCTCTCATAACATTAAGTATTTATAATGCCAAGTAATTTTAAGCATTATTATTAGATAAATATTTTTTGCAATACTCAAATACTTTTTCACTAATCTGAATTAATTTAGGAGTATATTCTAATATATCAACAAATACTTTCTGTAAATTTGTTTTTACATATTCATGAACTATTTGATTCCTTAATTCTCTTATTTCTCTCATGACATCAATTGATTCAATAATTCCTCTTTTATTCATTCTATTGATTGCATCTAATAAAGTACCCCTTTCTTCCAGTTCAACATTATCAATACTTCAAAATATTTTTTGTAATAATATATCACTAACTCTTGCGAATCTTGAAGCTAATGTTTCAAGTGAGTCATATTCCTCTTCATTAAAATCTTCTTTTATACCTATTTCTTTGCAAATCTTAAATGATCTTAATAGCCATTTTAATGCATCAGATAAAATTAATAAGTCTTCTTTCAGTATATTTATTGCTTCTTCTTGAGTCATAATTTTATACTGCTTTTATAAGCATATTCTATAAATGCTCCTTTTATTTTCGAAGTAGATATAATATCAATCTTTTGCTCACCTATTAAGTCATATAATTCTATTTTTATTTTTCTTATATCTCTTTTATCAATTTTATTAGAAATAATTAATAAGTCAATATCTCCGCCTCTCTTTGTGTCATCTGTTCTTGAACCAAATAAATATATCTGTGCATCTTTGTCATACTTTTCTATTGTTAATTTAATAGCTTGTATTTCGAATTTTTTCAATCGCATAAAAATAATTCTAATATTTTACTTTTAAGAACTTAATTTCGTTAATATTTTTGTAAATCTTATAACATCTTTAACCCGTATAAAGAAAGCTAATAAATTAATTATAAACAATAATACTTGTTAAATACTTGTTATTAATATTTTATCTACACGATTAATTTATTATAATTCATTAGAAAAAAATCTTTTTCCCGATATGAATTCCCTCGGCATAATTTTGAAATCTTGTAATACTTTAATAGCTCCTACTTATAACCTGCACAACTAATTCCATGATTTTATTTACAATTTTTTTATTTGTTATGTTTTCATACAGAATACTTAATTTTTAAACATCCTTCTCTTCCTAAAACATTTCAGCCGAGGTTGAAATGTAGTGAGTTCAATATTTACTCAATCAAATTCATTAAACACACAAAGATTTATTATCAAATTAAGTTATTATATTAACCCATCCTCTGTTATAACCAACCCACAATTCCCTCTCTTCTCAAGAGAGAGATACAGGGTGAGTTAAAAACAACAAAACCTCTCTGCATTTCCCCAAATTAAATAACAATATCCCATCATCCCAATATTCCATCATTCCATTATTCCAATATTCCATCATTCCATTTTTCCATCTTCCCAATATCCCATCATTCCAATATTCCATTCTTCCATATTCCTTCATTCCACCCCTCCACTCTTACTTCCAATCTTTCCAGCTTATAGCTTTTAATCTGCAACATTAAATTATCGATTTCAGATATTACAATAATTTTTTATAATCAACATAAATTTCGAAAAATCCGAAAGACGGTTGTTTACTATATCAACTAATATTTCGGTATCTAATGATAAATATTCATGAGCAAGTCTATTTCTAAAACCAGCCATTTGTTTTAATATTTGTTCATCTTCTTTTGATATGACTTTATTTTTAAATAGTATTTCTACAATATCAGTATAATAATCCCAATTTTCTTTGAAATCGGCTGCTACAATATGTGCAAACACATCAAATAAGTTTTGAATTAATAAATATATACCTCTTTCCAATATCCATTGTAAATCTTTATCTCTTTTTACTTCTTCAATAGTAATATTTTTATGCTTTTGAAGATTTTCTAAATCAGCAAGAAATGTGGTTAGGTGTTTTTCTATAATTTCTAAATCAGGCATTTATTATTTTATTTGATAAATAATATCTTTTAATTTTTCTTAACACTTCTGTATCAATATAAATTTTTCTTATATAGTTTTCATAATTAATGCGTTTTCTTTCATCTTTAGAAAAAATCAATTTCCCCTGTGTGATTATTTTTTTTTGAATTATAATATTCGCATTATTCATTACGATGAAATCTATATTTTTTCTTGTAAGTAAATTAAGTTCAGAAATCATATAGCTTTCATAACCATATGGAAATTTTTTAGTATCATTTTTGTCAAAATTTTCATTAAGATAAACCGCTACATCAATATCATGATAATCATCTTTATTTATAAATGACCCAAAGATATATGCAAATAAAATTTCTTCTTTTTTATCAAGGTATTCAATTATTTTATTTTCTATAAACTTTTTTTCTTTCACAGATATTAAAATAAGTTTATTAAAGTTAATTTATAAATTTTTCTCGTTAATTAATTACAATTGGTTTATTATCAAATATACTTTATTTCTTTTTTCTTAATTCTTATCAACTTTTTGATTTAGTTACAATTTTATAAAATTCATAATTACTCTAACTTCCATTTCTCTCTAAGATTTGGGATAGAAGATAAGTTAAATATAAACACACATATTATTTATAAAAAAATTGAATCAAAGGAAATAGATTTATTCAATAAAATTCATTAAACACACAAAAATTTACAACCAATTTTTTTATTTAACCCATACCTTGTCTTAACCAACAAATAATTCCCTCTCTTCCCCGGAGAGGGATACAGGGTGAGTTAAAATTTATTTTATCAAAAACATATCTTAAGCTGCATCTTTGGTTTACAAAACTAATTTTTCTCATCTTTATTTTTCTAAACATAAATTCCACTCATTATTCAAACCATATTTATCTATAATTTGTTTTAGTAATTCCCAGTTTATGTCTTCCTCTGAATTAACAATTATTGATTTTATATCAACCAAGTGTTTTTGTGATTTCCCTTCTTTATAATATTCAAGTTTTTTTATTATCACATACTCAATGGGAGCCAATCGTAAATTTTCACCCATAAATTCTAAAGTTTTTGTATTCTTAAGTGCCCAGTTTTGAAATTCATCCCTGCCTGCGAAATAAATATCAGCTTTAAATCCAGTATTATGATGTAATATATTACAATGTCCTCTATTATCCTTAGCAGCTTCAATTCTAAGTATCTCAATCGGTGGACAATAAAACTCTTCGTTCGGGAAAGCTTTTAAGAATTCTTCAATTTTATTTTGAGGTAAAATTAAAACAATATCAATATCATGGGTCAATCTTGGTTCACCATACACAATTGAAGCTACTGACCCAGTAATCATATAAGGTATGTTCAGTTTATTTAATTTTTCTGTAAATATTTTAAATAAATTATGTTCTTGCATATAAAAAAATTTTTTTTACTTCATCTTCAATTCTGTTCTCATTCCAATCAGGATGTTTACTTTTAATAGCAGCTTTTTTCAATTCCCATGCTGAATAATATAATTGTAATGATATCTGCAATTTTTTCTCTGGTGACATTTTTTTAAAACGCATTACTAATTCATCATCTGAAACTAAATTTTTTATATCAATTTTATTCACAATTATAAAGTCCTATTGTATTAAGTAAATGTTATATTATACTAACACCTCTATAAGTTACAGTTGTTTTTTTTCTTAGATAAATTTTTTAGAAATGAATTAATGAAAGTATATTAGTTTAATTTGCATGAATATTTTTATACTATTTTGAAAAGTTTTAAAAATATTTTCCCGATTTTCAATCTTGTATGAATCTGTCATAATCAGTGTCATCTGTGTTCGATATTAAAAGCTTATTGCATATAAAACTTTTATGCTTATATCTACAATACCTATTAGCGAAATAAATTTCGCTTTACAAATTTTTAGCGAAATAAATTTCGTTTTACATATTTTTAGCGAAATAAATTTCGTTTTACATATTTGTATATAATCACTTAAAAATATTTACTCTCACAAATTCATTAAAACACACAAGAATTTACGACCAAATTTTTTTATTTAACTCATACATTGTATTAAGCAACAAATAATTCTCTCTATTTAAAAGAGAGAAATAAAGGGTGAGTTAAAAACAACAAAACCTCTCTACATTTCCCCAAATTAAATAACTAATATCCCATCATCCCAATATTCCATCATTCCAATATTCCAATATTCCAATATTTCATCATTCCATTCTTCCATCTTCCCAATATCCCATCATTCCATTATTCCAATATTCCATTTTTCCATTCTTCCACCATTCCATCCTATAAATAAGTTTAGATACAGCTCCGCCACGTCAGTCACATGGCATAAAATTTATCGAAAAAAAATCGTTAAAACAGTACATATTTTTTAATAATCCACAAAAATATTATCCCGCAAGTGGATTAAAATATATACCATCTTAACGGTACTATATTATCAACCCTAAACTTATCAGGAACAAAATGCTGGATTTAATAAGCCCTTACTGCTTTTATGCCCTTTATTTTTTATGCAAGTTACTAATTGCTCATGATAAAATCAATAATACTCTAATTCTAATTTTTTGCTTAACTCTTACAATTATCGAATATTTATAGAATGAATAATCATAAAAAATAATTCCTACCTTTTCATAACTGCAAATTCATTTTACTGCCTCTTTAATTTTCCTAATCCACCACTAAATGTTGCAACCCATAAGTTCCTATTCTTATCTACTGCAATTCCTACTACTTCTCTTCCCGGAATTTTTGAATTAATTGTATTATAAAATAACGCTCCTTCAGGTCTATCATAAAATCTTGTTAATCCATTTTTCGTTCCTACCCAAATCATATCATCATTATCAACATAAATTGTAAGAATTAAATCCGAGGGGACACCATTTAATGTTAATACTTCCCACTGATCCCCATTAAATCTTGTAATACCTCCAGTTGCATTACCCATTAAACTTTGTGAATGAGCAACATAAACATTCCCTCTCTTATCACATTTAATCTCTTTGATTATATCTCCTACATTCTTTGACAGATTCATATTACTCATGTTATACACTTTCCAGTTTTGACCATCAAAAACTCCTATACCAAAAGTATTTGTGCCTATCCAGATTCGATTGTGAATATCAACTGTAACTGTTGTAACAAAATTTCCAGGTATCTTGGAATTTTTTGTGTTATAAATTTCCCAATTTACTCCATCATATTTTACAAGTCCATTTTCAGTTGCAATCCACACATTATTTGAATTATCAAAAGCAACGGAAGAAACATAACTGCCGGGAAGATAATTTGTATAATTGACCCAGATATTCCCATCATAAGTTTGCAAACCTGCATTAGTTGCTACCCAGAGCTTATTGTTTTTATCCACAGCAAGATAATTTATATTGTCATTTAACAACTGAGAATTTGCTTTATTAAAAATGTTCCAGTTTTTTCCATCAAATCTGCAAAGTCCTTTGTCTCTTGTTCCAATCCATATAACATTACTTTGATCAACAACAATGTTAGCTAAAAGATTTGAGCTTATTTTAGAATTATTTGTTCTGTAACTTACCCATAAACTTGTATCTTCAAGAGATAAATGAAATAATGTCTGATAACCTCCTCTCACCAATACTGTCCCGCTGTCTGACCTGCATAATTCTTTTGTATATTTTATTTTGTAATAACCAGGGAACAACTTTGTTAAGGTAAAAGGTGTTCTCAAATATGTAAGACTATCATTCAAATAGATATTTGCACCAGATGGGAATGAAGTACAATAAACTCTTCCATAATGACCTGGATTCAAATAATAATTCACAAAAATGGATTCTTGTTTAAATGGCGTAAGAAATCTATATAGTATAGTATCTTTGAATAAATCAAGTTTGAGAGTAATTTTATTCGACCCTTCATCAAGCCATTTGAACAAAGCAGGTGTTCGAAAACCTGTATTTCTGTCATTTAAATAAATTTGTGCATTTGATGGTTGGCTGTCAATAAAAAGAGTTACATTTTTTTGTAATGCTTCTTCTGGTTCATTATTAAAAACTTCTTTTTCACAAGAAATTAATATCATAATTAAAATAAGAATTAAGAATGATGCTATAATTTTTGTATTCATTCTGTTAATCCCGGTATGTATCCAAATGAACGAATATAATCATGCTTAAATCTTATCACCCAATAACTTTTATTATATACTCCAAAGACTCCATAACCTCCTTGAATGTTTGAATAATCTGTTTCATCAAGTTTAACAGAATATGAATCTCTTCCTCGTGCAGTGGAATTATAATAATAACTCAAATTTTCATCCAGCGACAGAACTTCTGCAATACAGCTTAATATTTCATAATTACTTTTAACAGGGTCCCCTTTTGAAATTAATTCCATTGTTTTATTTATTACATCTAAATTAACTGAGTAAATAAAATCACTTGTAGGCTTTGGATAATCCGGAACATATTCACCATTAAATAAAACATAATTAAGCGGAATATCTGCAATCCCTCTTACTTTTTTTCCTTTATCATGTTTGAAATAATAAATTGCAAGTCTTGTAACAAAAACAGGATTTTTTTGATTACTGCTCCATCCAATTTTTATATAATCTTTATTTTTTTCTGGAATAATTGTATCACATTTTTCTTTATTGAACATAATTTCATCTGGAACTATAGAACTCGATTTTAATTTCTTTCCGTTTGGTAAAATTGCTTCAATCTCAACAGTTGAATTTGGCAACGGTTTAAAGTTATTCGTATAATATACTTTATATGGAGTTTTGTATTTATCTCCTTCGGGTCTTTCAATTAATGTATCTTTAAAAACTGCAACAATATCTTTCCCATTCCATATTCTAATTAATGCACCATCAATTGAATGGTCAGTTGAATCAGAATAAGGGTCAAAATTATTTGAAGTATAACTTCTTGTTAACATTGCTATTTGAAAAGTAGTATCTGCTCTAATCACACAATTTAAAACATATTTTTCTTTGAACTCTCCATATGGATTTAGACTCTCATCACATGATAATAAAATTAAACAAAGCAATATGAAAAATTTTTTTCTCATCATAATTCTATTTTAATTGTTGCTGTCGGAAGGAATGGCAACATATTAACACGTTCACCGGTTTCTCTTTTAAAGTAAAAAATATTTTTTCTGTTATATACATTAATAAGATTTATATCAATAATTGTACTTACAAAATTTATTCTGAATTTCTTAGAGAAAGATAAATCCATTCTATGATAATCTGGTAGTCTTCCAAGATTTTGCATTCCAATAATAGTGTAAGGACTTCTCGGGTCTAATTGATACCATGGTATAAAAAGATTATCGAGATATAATTTATCGTAATAACCAAGAATTTGAGTAAAAGGCAATCCCGAACTATATAACCATGTTAGAGTAATTAGCCAATTTCTGCCAGGATTAAATTCTAAAATGAAACTTGCTGAATGTCTTACATCGTATCTCGGATAATACCACTTTCCATCTATTTCTTTATATGCATAAGCAAATGTATATGAAGAAGTAAACTGGAAATAATTGTTCTTATATTTTAATAAAAATTCCAGACCAGATGATTCTCCATTTCCAGAAATAAAATCTGGGTCATTGAATAAAACTTTTTTATCATTTAACAATGGTAAGTTTTTAATCTTCTTAAAATATCCTTCTGCTGTAAGACTTAAATTGTTCGTAAATGATATATCTATCCCCCCGATATAATGAACTGCTGCAGGAGGAATTAAATAAGAAGGCAATATTGTCCAGGGTTCATACAAATTAATTACTTCATTTTCATCTGTAATTGTAATTAGTTCTTGTTGATACAGTCCTGCTGAACCTTTCAATGCAATAAAAGAAAATGGTTTCAAAGTAAAACTAAATCTTGGTTCAAATGTTTTTAACTTTTTACTGCCTGATAAAGAAGAAAGATTAATTCTTGTTCCAGCATCAATTCCAAGAAAATTCCATCTTAATAATTTATACTTGCTGTAGAAAACAATATTTGCACCTGATGAATTAAAATTATTTTTTGTTCCACCAAGATTTTCAGTAATCAGATTAGTTTTAATTTGTTTGACATGAAATCCTACACCCAATTCATCTTTGCTGTCAAATACATAAGAAAAATCCATTTGAAGAGTTGCATCTTCAATTTTATTTTCACTTTGGAAAACATTACTCAATTTTGGAATGACTTCCCCTTTGAAGTTGCTAAAAGAAACTCCTAATTCGAAGAACAAAGGACTATCACTAATTTGAAACCACTTAAAACCAAATAAATTATTAGACCATTTAAAGTCTTCAAGAAGAGGATTTTTATTTGTAACTCTATCGCCACTAAAAAATCCATTAAAAGAAAATTTAGCCCCGGATATAAAATCTGGGTTTGAGTAATTTGTTTTGAATGAAAAGTCATAAAAATCTGCTGGAACATTTTTATCATTCAAAAATTTTTTCAGAATAGAAGTTGAATAACTTTTTCTTCCGGCAAAATAAAAAGAACCATCAGGAATAGGTCCTTCAATCATAAATTTTCCTGAGAGATAACTTGCTGAAGCTTTAGCTGAAAAATTATTTTTATTTCCATCTTTAGTAATTATTTTCATAATTGAAGAAAGTCGGTTGCCATGTTCAGAAGAAAAACCACCTTTATAAAATTCAACATTGTTAATTATGTCAGGGTCTATTACACTAAAAATTCCAAGAGCATGAAAAGGGTTATATAAAGTTATGCCGTCTATCAAAACTAAATTTTGGTTGCTTGCACCACCTCTTACATAAAATCGAGCTGATATATCTCCAGTAGATTGAACACCTGGCAAATATTGAAGTGACCTGAACAAATCTGATTCCACTCCTTGAGGCAATGCTTCAATATCACGACTTATTAATCTTTGCAAACTCAAATCAAGCTGATTTTCTTTATTTATTCTTTCAGCAATTTTTTCTATCGTTTTTAGTTCAACACTTGCTGGAACAAGTTTTATATCGTAATGAGTGACTTTATTTTTCTCAAGATTAATTATTACTGATTTAGTTTGATATCCTACATAAGAAATTATTAGAGTTAAATTTTTTTCTGCAGGAATTGATGGAATAATAAAATATCCTCTTGAATCTGTCGAAGTGCCAATGCCAAGTTCTTTTATATAAACATTACCAAATGCCAGTGGTTCTGAATTAGTAGAATCAGTAACAAGCCCTCTTAATATGCCCCTATTTTGTGCATTGATTGAACTTGCAATGACAATACAATAGAATATAAACAATACTTTTTTAATATTACTCACCTGAAAAAGTATTTGTATTTCTTAATTGTAAAGATAATATAAATGAATTAATAATACATTGAAAAAATAATGTTTAATTATAATAAAGTTTTTAATGCTTTTTAATCACTATAATTTTTCAAGTAATTCAATTCTACAGTTTAATATTCTCTAAAACGACAGGCAATATATTTTTCATTTTTTGTAACATAAAAAACAGCAGCTTCATGCAACAAAATGTAAGTCGAAATTTATCTTGACAAAAAAATTTATTGTGTAATTGGCAGAGTCTCGACATAAATGTCGAGATATTGATTAAAAATGTAAATCAAAGTGTTAGCTTCGAAAAAAGAAGAGATAAATTTTGAGTTGCATATTTTATAAAACTTCGATTTTTGTTGTTAAAAATAAATTTGAGATTCTTCCTCGCCTTCGGCGAGTTAGAATGACAGTATTATTTTTCTCCTGTCATTCTGAGGGATTCGCCGAAAGGCGAATGACGAAGAATCTAAAACTATTCTTTCTTGTTCTTAGAGATTCTTCCTCGCCATCGGCGAGTCAGAATGACAATTCTACTTTTTTCTGTCATTCTGAGGAGTCCCGCCGTAAGGCGGACAACGAAGAATCTAAAAACACTCCTTCATTTTTAAGAGATTCTTCATTCCACTTCGTTCCATTCAGAATGACTTACTATTCTCTCCTGTCATTCTGAGGAATTCGCCGAAAGGCGAATGACGAAGAATCTAAAACTATTCTTTATTGTTTTAGAGATTCTTCATTTCACTTCGTTACATTCAGAATGACAGTATTATTTTTCTCCTGTCATTCTGAGGGATTCGCCGAAAGGCGAACGACGAAGAATCTAAAAACAATTCATTCATGCTCTTTGAGATTCTTCATTCCGCTTCGCTCCATTCAGAATGACAGTATTATTTTTCTCCTGTCATTCTGAGGAGTCTCGCCGTAAGGCGGACGACGAAGAATCTAAAACTATTCTTTCTTGTTCTTAGAGATTCTTCCTCGCCTTCGGCGAGTCAGAATGACAGTATTATTTTTCTCCTGTCATTCTGAGGAGTCCCGCCGTAAGGCGGACGACGAAGAATCTAAACCCATTCTTTCATTTTTTAGAGATTCTTCATTCCGCTTCGCTCCATTCAGAATGACTTTTACATTTTCACTGTCATTCTGAGGAATTCGCCGAAAGGCGAATGACGAAGAATCTAAAAAAATTCATTCTTGTTCTTTGAGATTCTTCCTCGCCTTCGGCGAGTCAGAATGACAATTCTACTTTTTTCTGTCATTCTGAGGAGTCCCGCCGTAAGGCGGACGACGAAGAATCTAAAAACACTCCTTCATTTTTAAGAGATTCTTCATTCCACTTCGTTCCATTCAGAATGACTTACTATTCTCTCCTGTCATTCTGAGGAATTCGCCGAAAGGCGAATGACGAAGAATCTAAAACTATTCTTTCTTGTTCTTAGAGATTCTTCCTCGCCTGCGGCGAGTCAGAATGACAATCCTACTTTTTTCTGTCATTCTGAGGAATTCGCCAAAGGCGAATGACGAAGAATCTTAATAACCATTCTTTCATGTTCAAGAGATTCTTCCTCGCCTTTGGCGAGTCAGAATGACAATTCTACTTTTTTCTGTCATTCTGAGGAGTCCAGCCGTAAGGCGGACGACGAAGAATCTAAAACTATTCTTTACTGTTTTAGAGATTCTTCATTTCACTTCGTTACATTCAGAATGACATTTACATTTTCCTCTGTAATTCTGACCCGCCTTAGTGGGCGGGGAAAAATCTAAAAACATATTCTACATTTTTAAGAGTCTTTTTCGTTTAATATGAAATTTTTGTGCTGTAGTATTTTTTTCACGAAACTATAGTTTCGTGTTACCAAAAAATCTCGGGTGAGGTATTCTAATTATAAAAATAAAAGCCGGGTATCCTTCAATTAAATTCCCGGCTTTTATTAAAAGCTTATTCAGTATATTACTTTTTCTACTTTATTAAAATCATTTTCTTGCTTTGCATAAATTCACCAGTTTTTATTACATAAAAATAAGTCCCGCTTGATAAACCTTTTCCATCAAAAACAATTTCGTAATGTCCCGAATTTTTATTTTCATTTACTAATACACGTATTTCTTTCCCAAGAACATCATAGACACTAATTTTTACAAATCCAGATTTTGGCAAATTATAACTGATGACAGTTGTTGGATTGAATGGATTTGGATAATTTTGACCAAGGTCATATTTCAAAGGTAATTTCGTCTCTGATTCTCTATCATTAATGGAAGTAGGTATACCGCATGAATACTTTGCAATATAATTAGCACTCGCTCCACCAGCTGTTGTAAAAATCCCGCCAGCATATAAATCATTACCTATCATAGCAAGACGCCATACCCCGTCATTCATTCCACTGCCAAGAGGTGACCAATTTGTTCCATCCCATTTAGCAATATTATTCGCATTTATACCTTCAGCAGTTGTAAAACTTCCCGAAGCATATAAGTCTGTTCCACTTGATATTAACGCTTCTACTTCATTATTCATCCCGTTATTTACACCCGTTCCGAATGAGTACCAGTTTGAACCATCCCACTTAGCAATAAAATTAGCAGAATTATTTCCTGCAGTTGTAAATCTTCCGCTTATATATAAATTACTGTTTTGTATTACAATCCCTTGTCCACCAATCCAATGATTTGTACCTGAACCAAGAGAGGACCACTGTGTACCGTCCCATTTGACAATTTTATTGGCAGGTACTGAATTTGCCATTGTAAATTGTCCTCCTGCATAAAGATTTGAGCCATCAACATAAAGACATGATACATAATCATCCATTACACTAAATGTTGACCAACTTGTCCCATCCCATTTAACAATAAGATTTCCCGGTCCTCCTAATCCAGGTGTTAATATAAATGAAGTTGCATAAAGGTCATTTCCCATTATAGCAAGAGCATTAATAGCACCTGCAGCTTGTAAGCCATTCCCAAGAGCCGACCAATTTGAGCCATCCCATTTAGCAATATTATTTGTTAAAATACCACCGGCATCAGTAAACCAGCCGCCGGCATAAAGTTCTGTCCCATTAACTGCAAGTGCAGTTACTATTCCATTTATTCCATTTACACCATTGCTACTTATTAGCGGAGACCAACTCGAACCATCCCACTTTGCAATGTGATTTGCTGTGATACCTCCCGCAGTAGTGAAGTTTCCGCCTATATAAAGGTCAGACCCAATTACAGCAAGAGCCCATACCTCACCGTTCGTTCCATTATTTATCCCTGTTCCAAGAGGCCACCAGTTTTTCATGTTATTAAGACATGTTTCAGCAGTATTACCAAAATCTAACCCATACAAATTTTGGCCTGGCATTAATACATATGAATAAGTTCCTGTTGATGGTGCTGTCTGTGTCCATCCCGGTTGATTTGCTTCGCTGACTGTATATTTTCCAGGATTCAAATTGTTAAAACAATAATTTCCATTGCTATCAGTATATGTTGACATTGTTGCACCTTCAGCTAAATTTATTTTCCAATTAGCAATACCAGGCTCACCATCATCTTTTATTCCGTTTCCATTCAAGTCATTAAATTTCATTCCGCATATTGAGCCAAGCTGAACATTTGGTTTGCATTTGCCTAAACTATCTGCATACCAAATCGAGTAAATTTCGTTAGAAGCAAGTGCTCGATTAAATAACTCTAATTCATCTATTGCAATTTCACCATAATTAAATATTGCAGGCAAACCACATAATGTACCCCCATTTGGACTTGTAATTCCACCAATTAAAAAGTCTGAAGTATTGCTAATATTGTTTACCTGACCTGTTGCGGTGATTATTAGATTTCCGTTAATATATATTTCTATTGAATTAGGAGTACCACCTTTTCGCACTGCGGCTATGTGCTGCCACTTTGAATATGTAATAGGTGCAGTTGTAATAATAATATTATTCCCATCCATAACAACAAAATGCAATTGACCACTTAAAATGAAAAGTCTGTAACCAATACAGCCTGCTACGGTAGTTTGAGATTTATCAACTATCGGTTGAACATAATTTGAACCAATTACAGGATATACCCAAGCATCAATAGTAAAATCTCCTATCCCAAAATTAAGAGAAGGATTATCAGGAACTTTCACATATTTTGTTGTGACACCTGGATAAAAATAAAGTGACCCATCTACTTTATATTTTGGATTTAAAAAAGACAAAATACTTCCGGGAATAGGACCATCTATAGCAGAACCCATAACTCCAATCGGTCCTGGTTGTGGTGAACCATTATTGGAACCTATAATATCCTTTACCACAGTTGAACCAACCGTTTCATCTAAAGGCCACCATCCAACCATACCATTTGGAGGTTCAATACATCCTCCAGAAGAATCAACAGCAGTAATACCACATATTGTTACATTATTATGAATGGCAAAACTTGGTGTCATTGCAATTCCACCGTTTGGTGCATAAGGATAAATTCTTAAAGAAAACGAATGTCCATTTGAAACAGTCACACTCAAGCCTGATGCGCTAAATGACTGCATACTTGTATTTAGATAATCAAGAGGTGTAGAATTTAATAAAGTTCTATTTGCCCAGTTATCGGTCGAATAATACACTTGAGATTTTATAATGTTGAAATTTGTTTGAAGAGGATTATCACCATAATTAAAAGATACATTAGTTACAGTAAAATTATTTCCGCTGGTTGGTGATGCATTGAATTCAATATAATTTGATGGATTTTCTCCTGCACTTACTGCCCAGCCATTTGTTCCATACCAAAGCCTTTGACCTTCATTTATATAAGGTGGAAATATTAATAATCCTTGAATATTTTCTGCTTGTCCATATATATTACCAAATGTAGAAGTCACAGAAGTAGAACTTAATAAATTCCATGTTATACAAGCTTCATTTTGTTCATTAGATTGGGAGCATTCATACTCTCCACGAGCAATTCCCCCGCCTAAAGTTCCAGCAAAAAGAAAAGAATTGTTAGCCGTTAAACTCATTACAGTATAACCTCCCGTATTAGGTAATCCAGTACTATATGAACTCCATGTTGTACCATCATCTGTAGATTTGCTTACGCCACCACTTGATAGAAGCCCAGCATATAAATCATTATTGCAAATTACATTTAGAGTATGAACAACCCCGCCAGCAACATTAATCCAATTATTCCCATCATTACTTGAACGAAAGATGCCACCATTCGTTCCTGCAAATAAAAAATTACCTTTCACTGCGAGTGAAAAAACATTAGTATTAGTTAATCCGTTTATAACTTGAGTCCATGTGGCACCATTATTACTTGAGCGATAAACTCCATCTGCTGGTGAACCACCACCATATTTACGGGCGAAGAGATAAGTTCCATTTGTTGCAAGTGCATAGACATAAGGATACGAATTCATTCCTGAATTTGATTGAATCCATGTTGTTCCATTATTGTTCGAATAATAAATTCCACCACCAAGTGTGCCAGCAAATACATCTGTCCCTTTAATAAGTAGTGAAAAACAACTAACATTATCTAATACTTTAGACCAGTTATAAGAACCATCGTTAATTGCCCTGTAAACTCCATCAGTTGCACCGGCAAAAACATAATTTTGGTCCGAAGCAAAAGCTCTTACATCAGCATATTGTAAGATTCCTGTATTTGCAGAACCCCAATTAATTCCATTGTCTACACTAATGCTAATACTGGAACCTCCATTTGTACCTGCAAGAATATCATTGCCATTTGCAAACACTACATTGATATTCCCAGATGCATAGTTGGTTGATGTCCATTGAGCCTGAGTAATTGAAGTGATATTAATTGCTAAAATAAAAGCGATTAATAATCTATTTCCTTTTTTCATTTTGTTGCCCCTTTGTTTATTTATTTTATTATTTCACCATCTTTAATTTTGATTGATGACTTATTTTTTAATTTTTCTAATGATGTTTTTAAGCATTCTATTTTTTCACGACTGATATTTGCATCTTTTTCTAAATCATTAATTGCATCTTCAATTGATTTGTATTCCTTAACATTACTGTTTTCTGCTCCTTTTTTTATTATAAGAATAGGCATAGAATCAGATTTCCTTTTTATGAACAGACCAATCAGTTTTTTAATGATATTCATAAATTGACCTAATTTTTGTGTGAATCTACATACTATCTATAGTTACTACAATAAACAATAAAGGAACGGTGTAATTATTTAATTAAATGGTATGAATTAATAAGTTATTGGTAAGAAGCAGAAGTTAGTTTAGTAACATTAAATATGCATGCAAGTCAATTTGAATTGTCGATACTTGTTGCAAATAATAAAATTGTAAATCGAAGACCTATCAGCTTCTGACTGAGTAACTTCGATTAAAATGATATATTTACTTTCACGAAGCTATAGCTCCGTTTTTACAAAAATTTGTAAGTCTAAATTTATCTTGACAAAAGAAATTATTGTGCAATAAATTAAGTTTCGACTAAACATTTAGTTACAAATAAAAGAAGTTAAGCTCACTTCTTCCGCTATTGAAAAAATTAAACTTCTTCTTATTCATCCTTTATAATTCACAAACCAAATCTCCTTAAATCGGACAGTATGTTTCTTTTGATATAATTTAATACTATCTTTAAACAAGATATAAAATACAATACCAATCCGAGCTGAAATCTATCTTCTTTAATTTGAAAAGATTTGATGCCATTAAATTTCTTCTTTATAATAAAATTATCTTTTAGTTATAAGGGGTAAGGGAAATAAAATGTATACAAAGAACGAATTATCGAAACTTACTGCAATAATTGTTGATGATGAATTTCACGGCAGAGAAAACTTAAAATTATTGATTGAAAATTACTGTCCTGAAATTGAAATACTTTCTTGTGCAGATTCAGTAAATGCTGCCTCGCAGCTTGTTAAGACTAATAAACCAGATGTTGTTTTTCTTGATATTGAAATGCCTGTTCTTGACGGGTTCGATTTTGTAGATGAATTTGATAATCCTAATTTTCTGATTGTTTTTGTTAGTGCACACGAAGAATTTGGAATTAAAGCTGTTAAATCTGGCGCTATTGATTATATTTTGAAACCAATAAACATTAAAGAACTTAAACAATGCGTAAAAAAACTCTTACACGTTATAAATAAACAGAATAGAAATGAACCAGTTCAAGATTCTGATAAATTAATTTTGCCTGATACTTACGGCTTTAATGTTTTTGCATTAGATGATGTAATTCGTCTTGAAGCTGATGGATGTTATACAATTGTTGTTATCAAAAATGAAAAGAAGAAAATTATTTCTCGAACATTAAAAGAATTTGAAGAAACACTCCCAAAAGAAAAATTTTTCAGAATTCATAAATCTCATCTGATTAATCTCAATTACATTAAAGATTATTCAAACATTGATGGATATTATGTTAAAATGATTGATGGCACCAAACTAGAAATCTCCCGTAGAAAAGTTGCAGAGTTTATACAAAAAATTAAATCATTTATGAAAGCTATTTAATAATGTTAAAAAGATTTTTCTTAATAGTATTTTTTATTTCACTTCAAACAAATCTTACATTTTCTCAAACACCGCCATATTATCAATACACAACATCAAATGGACTTTCTTCTTCAACGGTTTATGATATTATTCAAGATAAAGAAGGTTTTATCTGGATTGCGACATTAAATGGACTTAACAGATTTGATGGGAAAAGATTTATAACTTATGAAACAAAAGATGGGCTCAATTCTAATACTATTACTTCTTTAATTGAAGGAAATCACGGTGAACTTTACATTGGCAATCATTTACACGGAATAAATATTTTACGAAATGCTAAAATTGAAAACTTCCGTAAGACATTTAATGGAAAAATTTCCTCAATTCAATATCTTCTAAATACTGGTGACAAATTATATGCTTATTCATCTTTTGGAGCAATTATCGAACTAAATAAAAAAGATAAACTTCGAAATGATGACAGAATATTAATTACAAATCTTCTTCACAAATCTACCTTGAACAAATTGGTGAAAACTGCAGAAGGAAATATAATCGTGTTAACATCAGACGGTTTACAAATTATAAAAAATAACTCCTTAGAAAAATTTGCTATTGAAGGATTGCCAATAGAAAATTTTAATTGTGCAGCTTTAGATAAAGATGGAACTATTTTCCTTGGCGGTGAAAATGTAATTTATCGTATTAAAAATAAAAAGGTTATTGCTTCAATACCGGTAAAACTATACGATAAAAATTCTGTGTTTCATTTATTTATTGATTCTCATCGTAATATATGGTTTTCTATTTCAGGTAAAGGATTTTTTATTATTCCATTTAATTCTGATGCTAAAGGAATTAATTCATATAAATTTGTTAATCTTGGTGAAACATTAGGACTTGAGAATACTCAAATCGATAAATTTTATGAAGACAATGAAGGAAACATTTGGATTGCTACTTATGGAAATGGTGTTTATTGTTTAACAAATTTTTACATACAAAATTATTCTCAGAAAGATGGGCTGACTAATAACTATGTTAATTGCATACACAAAGATAAGTCAGGCAAGATACTAATAGGCACTATTAATGGAATAAATGTTTTTGAAAATGGGAAAATCTCACAATTGAAATATAATTCCGGAGAATTAATTACTGGATATGTGAATAATTTTATTCAGTCGAAAAATTACATTGCCGTTTCTATTACATCGGAAGCAGCTAAATCTAATGAAGTATTCTACAAAGGGATAAAATTTTGCTTATTCAGAAATCAATCATTTTGTAAAACAAGTGATGGACAATTTTTATTTGGCAGCATTGGAAATAATATTAGAATACAAAATAATTTTAGTTCACAAAAATTTAAGTCATATTTTATTTTTGGTGATAGTAGTTACTTAAATCGTATCAATCATATATTTGAAGATTCTCAAAAAAATATCTGGATAGGTTCAAGAAGTGGATTGTGCAAATTATCATATCAAAATGAAGACATAAATAAGCGGGAAAAAACTTTTTTTAACAGTAATCCAGTTTTAAGTTCAAATATAACTTCAATATATGAATATAAAAAAATTGTTTGGTTTGCTGCATCAAAGGGCATCGCTAATTATAATTTGGAAAACAAATCAATTACAAATTTTACAAATATTTTGGGCTATGACTTATCTTCTTCCACTTCAATTGTTTTAGATAATAAAAACAGAATTTGGATTGGAAATATGAAAGGGCTTTATCTATTTGATGGAAAATCAATAAAATATATTAACAGCAGTTCTGGACTTCCATCAAATGAAGTTCTTTCTATTTGTTATGACAATAAATTCAATAAACTTTATGTTGGCACCAGCAATGGATTATCAATTCTTGATATAGATTTATTTGAAAACTATTATCAACCGTCACTGAATATAAAAATAATCAATGTAAAAGCAGGTGATTCATTTTTTACAAATTATAACAATCTAATTTTTCAACCCGAACAGCATGATGTTTATATTGACTTCAGAGCAATAAATTATTCATCGCCCGGTTCAGTGATTTATAAATACAAATTAAATGAAAATAAATGGCTTGAAACCAAAAATGATTTTCTAAATTTCATTTCTCTTAAACACGGGAAATATCATCTTCAGATTATGGCTAAAACTCAAAACTCTGATTGGAGTAAACCTTATTCTCTTGCTTTTACGATTATGCCTCGATTTGTTGAAACTATCTGGTTCGAATTTACGATAATTTCATTTCTTGTAACTGTTACTGTTTTTATAATAATTCATCGTTTGAAGTTGAATAATAAAAAGATTAGAGCAGAATTGGATTTAACAGAAAAAATTAACAATCTTGAACATCAAGCTCTATCTTCAATGATGAATCCTCACTTCATTTTTAATTCATTAAATTCGGTTCAATATTTGGTCAACAGCAATAAAAATGAAGAAGCAAATGATTACATCGCAATGATGGCAAAACTGATAAGAAAAAATCTTGAAACAGCGACGAACGGATTTATTTGTTTATCAGAAGAAATTAATCGGCTAAGGCTTTATCTTAATCTTGAAAAGATGAGACTCCAAGAAAAATTTTCCTATGAAATAATAATGGATAATGAGATTGATACAGATACTGTTATGATTCCAAATATGATTATTCAGCCTTTTGTTGAAAATTCTCTCTGGCATGGGATAATCGATTCCGGGAAAAAAGGGCTTTTAATTATTTCTTTTTCATTTGAATATGTTGAGATTGATTCTGTAATAAGTAAATCATTAATAATAAAAATCACTGATAACGGAATTGGGATTAAAGAATCAAGAAAAAATAAAAATGAAGATCACATTTCAAGAGGAATACAAATTATTGAAGAACGATTAAATTTGTTAAGTACTAAACTTGAGCTTCCAAAACCCATTATGTTTGAAGACCTAAGCAATCGCAACAACAATTCTCATGGAACTGAAGTAATCATTTCTCTTCCACCGCCGCTATATAAATTGAATGTTTTGTAAAAATAAATTTCTTCTTACATTTTTTTTGTAACACGAATCAGCAGCTTCGTGAAAGTAAGATAAACACTAGCGCACAAAAATTTCTGATTAAACGAAAGAGACTCAAAAAAATGTAGAATATGTTTTAGATTCTTCCCCGCCTAAGGCGGGTCAGAATGACAAGAGGAAAAAATAATACTGTCATTCTGAATGGAGCGAAGCGGAATGAAGAATCTCTAAAAAATGAAAGAATTGTTTTTTAGATTCTTCGTCATTCGCCTTTGGCGGTCTCCTCATAATGACAGAAAAAATAAGATTGTCATTCTGACTC
>Ga0315298_1004590_pt1 | contig 20479 bp, 17 predicted proteins | sample WHS_1_MG_FD_203077 | JGI IMG/M metagenome (GOLD analysis project Ga0315298, IMG submission 203077) | Extremophilic microbial mat communities from Washburn Hot Springs, YNP, Wyoming, USA - WHS_1_MG | ecosystem: Environmental > Aquatic > Thermal springs > Hot (42-90C) | place: USA: Wyoming...
GGGACATCGGTATTCTGAAGAAACTGCTCGTCACACCAGCTTCAAGATACTCGATGGTGATAGGCCGCTCTATGGCTTCAGGCGTCAGAGCCCTATTCCAAGCCCTCATAATTCTGCCCATAGCCCTCGTAATTGGAGTGCATTTCGTACCAAACCCGGTCTACTTCATCCTGGCCTTCATAATAATCTTCCTCTCTTCAGGTGGATTTGCAGCCATATCCACAATAGTCGCCTCTTTCCTGAAAACTCGCGAGAGGTTTATGGGCTTAGGCCAAGCCATAATCATGCCCCTATTCTTCGCAAGCAACGCTTTATACCCGATTCAGATAATGCCTCCGATCCTAAGAGAATTCTCAACATTTAATCCCATAAGTTACGTTGTCGACGCTGTGAGAGGCTTACTAATCACAGGATACATTCAAAACCTCCCATTAGATTTGGCGGCGATAGCAATCTTCGATACTGTAATGTTTACTATAGCGTCAATAAGCTTTAGAAGGATCATAGAATGAAAAGCAAGTCGGAGTACGGCGCTACAAAGATCTTGTGGAACTTACCTATGAGGTCGTTACGATCTTCAAGCTGTAATAAGGGTTAAGAGGTTGATTGACGCTTTAGTCGATGGTGTTGAGGAAACGGGTATAGAAGTTTCTTTTATATCCTATGGCTGTCTTTTAACAAAATTTTCACCACGCCTAACGACAAAATACAGTAAGCAGCAGACGAAGTCTAATGCTTATCGGGTAAGTCTAAATGTGTAAGGAAGCCAATCAATTGTGGAAGTGGTAGGTCGGCTGGTCGCCTCCGGTAATAGCGATAGCTTATTTTGGCTGAGCAAACAACCTGTAAGGATGTGGAAGATTGGAAGCCTCATTAAGAAATAATTGGGTAACAATAACGATGTCTTTCGTGTGCTTAATCGGCTTCCTGTTGGTTGCACTTTTGAGAAGCTGCTTCGCAGGAATTGATGCTAACGTGAATAAGTGGGCTGCAACGATCCACAAAGACGCCTTCACGTCAGCAGCCAAGTTGATAGCAGACGGATTCGGAACAACGTCTCTGTTTGCGCTCTCCCTTGTAATAGGGGTAACGCTGTTCCTGCTTAAGAAGAGGAAAAACGCTTTGTTGCTGGTTGTAGCTATGACTGGAAACACAGTAATATTAGGAGCGCTTAAGATGTTCGTTTATTCTCCTAGGCCTTTGAACGAATTAGTACTTGAAACGGATAATTCTTTCCCAAGCGGCCACACTACAAGCACAGTAGTTCTTTTCGGTTCACTAACGTTTTTCGCTTGGCAAATCTGGAAGAGCACACGTACTAAAGCGGTGTCTAGCATACTTGTTGCCACCTTAGCCCTGCTCGTAGGATTTTCCAGAATATACCTCAACGTTCACTGGCTGACGGACGTCTTAGGCGGATATTTTCTAGGCACCTCATGGCTCACATTCTGCATCGCCATAGCCCCGTACCTCATGAATATATACGAGAAAAAGCTGAAAAAAGCACCTTAAGAGGTGAGCAACTCCACCTAAACCTAGTGTCAGATTCAGTGTCGGATTTCAGCAAGAAAAAAAATTTTCCGCAAAAAACAGGACACCAAAACCGACACCAAACAAGCGACAATCCGGATATCTCGTAGGATGCTTAAAGAAGGCCTCCTAGCACCGAAAGAACGCAAACCAAAAGGTTAACGCAGCCTAAAAAACCAAAAAAGCAATAAACGCACCAAACCAACCAACGCTACCCAACCCTATAAACGAGACTTAAGATATACAAAAATAGTGCGGGGGGTGGGATTCGAACCCACGAACCCCTATGGGACGGGATCTCAAATCCAGCCCTACTCAACTAAGATCTTAAGTCCCGCGCCTTTGGCCAGGCTCGGCAACCCCCGCGCACCATATTCACCTAACCGCGCTCGATTTAAATCCTTAGCGTGGCTAAAGTATTACTATACGACAAGGTTTTAATACTTCATTTGCATACAGACTTGATATGCATATACCAGACGGCTTCCTCGACCTACCGATCTCAGCACTAACCTACGGCTTAGCCGCAGTATCGATAGGTTCAGCACTCTACTTGCTAGAAAAAAGGGGGATAAACGAATCAAGAATACCTCTGCTAGGTGTGCTAGCTGCAGCAATCTTCGCCGCCCAGATGCTCAACTGGCCTATCCCAGGAGGCACATCAGCACACTTCGTAGGCTCAGGCATAGCCGCCATCCTCCTAGGTCCACTCCAAGCGATGCTGGTCTTAGCTTCTGTGATAGCAGTTCAAGCTCTTGTGTTCGGCGATGGAGGGCTTACAGCCTTAGGCGCAAACATATTCAATATGGCTATCGTCGGCGTCTTGATTGCCTACCTAGTGTATACTCTATTAAAAGGCAGAAGCAGGGTTGCAGGGGCATTCCTCGCAGGCTGGTTCGGCGCAGTTTCCGCCGCTGTTGCCTGCGGCTTAGAGATAGGCTCATCCTCTATCTTCGCCTATAACATCTTGATTACAGTCCCTGTTATGTTCACTTGGCATGCTCTTCTAGGCGTAATCGAGGGTTTTGTAACCGCATCAGCAGTAGCCTTCCTCACAAAGAATAGACCCGAACTCCTATCTAAGGAGGTAAAAGCATCTTGAAGCGTGCTCTAATCGTTATTGCTGTTCTCATAATTCTTACACCGCTATTCGCCTACGCAGCTGAGCTAGTTGGTTACTCAGAGCCGCTTGAAAACATCGCAACAAACTTAGGCGTGGAGGAAACACCCTTCTACAAAGGTCTCTTACACGATTACACGATAAACGGCTTAGACCCATATATCGGCACGCTGATATCTGCAATCATAGGCACAGCCCTAGTCTTCATAGTAGTCATCGGAACCTCACACCTTCTACGCAGGTGAATAGTTGGCTCAATTCGTCAAAGTAACTCTAGACGTCTTTAGAGATCTACTAGCAAATGAGGGACAACAATCATCCCAAGGCTTTATGCAGAATCTTGACGCTCGTGTAAAGCTACTCGGCCTAGCTGCTCTGATCACGCTCACCATATTCACCCAGAATCCGATAGTTCAGCTATCTATTCTGCTGATCTGCTACACCCTATCATACCTATCTAAGATATCAGTAAGTAGGATCGCATCAAGAAGCTTGACGATCATCACACCAGCCTTCATAATAGCCTTACCTAGGGCTATCATGTCCTTGAACACGTTTTCAGCCAACGCCTCGAGTTTTCAACCGTTTTCAGAAGGCTTGAGCTATCTGCTACTCTTTACACTACGCATCGCAGCCGCCTCAACTGCACTTATCCTCCTTATTTCAAGCACAGGCTTCTCCAAGATTTTATCCTCCTTAAAGTGGTTCAAAGCTCCGAGGATGCTACTCTGGGTTATGGCTATGACGCACCGCTACCTACTCCTTTTAACGACCGAACTTCATCGGCTAGCGCTCGCTAGAGAAAGCAGGGTGCATAAAGATCTGAAAATACGCGGAGTCTGGAGGGAAGGAGGCAGGATGCTAGCCACATTTCTAGTAAAGAGCATAGAGCGAGGTGAAAGAGTGCAAATGGCGACGCTATCAAGAAACGGAGAAACCTACCTAAAAACCTACTACCCTAACCTCAAACTCGGCGCAGAAGAATGGATATTCGCTCTACTCGTTGTTACCCTCATCATCTTTGGGGTGGTGACCAGCATCTGACACCTAAGCCAGCAGTCAAAGTGGAGGATCTACAATACACCTATCAAGACGGCACCGTCGGCGTGGAATACGCAAACCTAGCTATCGATGAAGGGGAATGTGTTGCCGTAGTAGGACCAAACGGCTCAGGAAAATCCACCCTCCTACTACTCATAGATGGACTACTCAAACCAACTAAGGGCAGAGTCTACGTCTTCGGCGAACCTATGGTTGAAAAGAACGCTAAGAAGCTTAGAAGGCGCATAGGCCTCTTAATGCAGAACCCAGACGATATGCTCTTCAACAGCACAGTACAAGAAGATCTGGAATTCGGGCCAGCTCAGCTCGATATGCCAAAAGAGGAGACCAGCATCTTAATCGATAAGGCCGCTAGCAGGTTGGGGCTTGAAGATCTGCTTAACAAGCCGCCTTACAGGCTTAGCGAAGGTGAAAAGCAGCGCGCAGCATTAGCGTGCATACTAGTCACAAAACCAGATCTCTTGCTACTAGATGAACCTACCGCACAAGTCGATCTCAACTCCAAAAGAATAATTCTACGCATCTTAAATGAACTAAAGGCAGAGGGAAAGAGCATCATCCTCACAACACACGACTTGAATCTTGTGCCCTACATAGCCAACAAGGTCATCATCATGGATAAGAGCAAGAGGGTCGCAGCAAAAGGAGGCTTAAGAACGATACTGAGAGATATCCATCTACTGCAAACCTGCGGCTTAGAGCCACCAGATATAACCAAACTCTTCTTAGATCTAGGTTTCAGAGAGCCCCCACTAACGGTCGAAGAGGGCGTTGAAGCATTAACTAAGGTCTTCACCTACAGAAAACTAAACATCTGGTCTGAAGGCTCCTATTCTGCATAATAGATCACAAAGGCTATACCCAGCAACACAAGCGCAGCCGCTGCGCCAAAGATCAGACTAGGCACCTCAAAGAAGACTACAACACCTAACACAGTAGCACCTAGAGGCTCGATAAGCGCTAGAGTAGCAGTTTCAAAAGCCTTCAGATTCAGAAGCGACGAAAAGTAGAGCGTATGACCCAAAGCGGTAGGCAAGAGCCCCAAACCTACAAGAGGCATAACCACTCCCCATTCAACTGGAAACAAAGGCACTCCACCAACTACCATAGAAAAGAGCAACACAAAAAACGCAGCAGCCGCAAAGACAGGCAGCATAGTCCTAATCGGCTGCATCTGCTGCCTCACTCTTCTTCCAATGTTCAAGTAGAATGCCTCTGATGTAGCAGCTAGAATAGCCAACATATCGCCTAAGATGCTGCCTTGTTTCAGATGCGACAGATCGCCTAAGGCGATCAGAACTATCCCTGCAAACGCTGCTGCTAAACCTAGGTTCTGCTTTAAATTAGGCTTGGTGTGGTAGAAGATAGTGGCTACAACAACCGCTTGCAGCGGTGATGTGTTGACCAAGACCGTTGCGTTCAAGATCGTTGTCTGCTTCACAGACGTTATGAACAGAACAAAGTGTATAGCTAGCAGAGCGCCTAATAGAAAGATGGTCAGCATAGTTTTTCTATCAGCAACTAGATTATATCCAAGAATCTTTGCGCCAACCAGCAGGGCTGCTGAAGCTATAACCAAGCGCCAAAAAGCTATTGAGACAGCGTCTAGTGGGATGAATCTAATCAGTATAGCTGCGCTACCGAATAATATTCCAGCCACAGCTCCTTCCACTATCGAAAGACCTCTCTCGCTGAGCAAACTCTCTTTTCCCCTAGGTTATGTTCTTAAGCAAGAATTCCAGCGCTATAATAATATCACGCCTAGAAACCTATCTTGATGCTAGGTTAGATAAGAAGCAGCTTAACGTAATCGATCTTATCACTTTTTTGGAAGATGCCCTTGAATTCAAGTATCCTGCTTAATAAACCATTTAGTATGAAGAGCTCCAGACACTTATCCGCCTTGAATCTATTATGGACCTGCGTGTGCACAACATCTAAGAAGCTATGCTTCGCTTCAGTGACCAAATCTTCAGCCTCGTGCCCGTGTATGAGCAGTAGAACCGCAACGGTCTTTTGATCGAACTCTACTTTATGTGGATACTCTGCTGCTAGCAGCCTTATCGCAGCCCTAAGCGCTTCAGATCTACCTGAGAAACCTAGCTCACTCTGTATCCTGTCAAGCTCCAGCAAAAGGTGATCGTTTATAGAAACACTGATTACCGTCAACCCATCCACTGTTATTAACGACGATATAAAAGCATATAGTAGCTTTATTAAGGAATCTTTATATCCTTAATAATGCCGAGCCACATCTGTGAACCCACGGACCATTACTCTAGTAATAATCTTGCTTGTAGCAGTAGGTGGTACCGCTCTACTCGCGGTCAATCAGAGACCCTCTAGCAGTGAGATTCAAAATATCAAAGTCGCTGTAACAATAAACCCATATGCCGAGTTCGTTAAGAAAGTGGGAGGGGACAGGGTGAATGTGTTGGTTTTAGTGCCCCCTAACGCTAATCCACACACATTTGATCTCTCACCATCTACCATCAAGGCTGTTAGCGAGGCCAAAATCTACTTTAAAGTAGGCGGCGGCTTGGAGTTTGAAGTTAACTGGTTAAACAAGTTGGCAGAGCTCAACCCTAACATGCTTATAGTTGACACAAGCAAAGGGATAGAGTTGATAGGCTCTAGGGAGCATACGGATCCACACATCTGGCTCTCACCCAAAAACGCCATCTTAATAGTCGACTCAATATACAAAGGACTTGTGCAGATAGACCCAGATGGTGCGAAGATCTATAAGGAGAACCGAGACGCATACATAAACGAACTAGAAACACTTGACACAGAAGTTAAGGAGACCTTGTCAGACCTCAGAACAAGGGTCTTCATAGTCTATCACCCAGCTTGGACATACTTTGCCAGAGACTATAACCTAAAGCAGATCGCTCTGGAGGAAGAAGGTAAAGAGCCAACTGTGGAGGAGATGGTTAAGATAGTCGAATCGGCTAGAGCAGAGGGTGTTAAATCGGTCTTCGCTGAACCACAGTTTGATCCACGTGAGCTAGAGGTTATAACAAAGGAGCTGGGGTTAAGTGTTATCTCAGTCGACACACACTCGTTTACAGATTATGTTACACACATAAAGGGCTTCGCCCTATCCCTAAAGGAGGCGCTGAGCTAGATTGCCTAACTTAGCAGTTGAGCTTGAAAGAGTTTCAGTCTATCTTGATTCAAAAAGCGTGCTAGAGGATATCAACCTCAAAGTTCTTGAAAACGACTTCCTAGGCATAATAGGGCCAAACGGAGGCGGCAAGACCACTTTACTTAAGGTTATAGCAGGGTTACTGAAGCCAACTACGGGCTCAGTAAAGGTCTATGGGAAGCCGCCAAGTAAGACAGGCAACGTAATTGGTTACGTGCCTCAGATGAACCGACCAGACCTGAACTTTCCAGCTACAGTCTTGGATGTAGTCCTAACAGGCAGACTCAACCGAAGCAACCTGACTAAACCATATAGTGAAGCCGACAAAAAAGCCGCTCTAGAAGCACTAAAGGCTATGGGGCTAGAAGGGCTGAAAGATGAGCTCATAGGTAAGCTCTCAGGCGGGCAGAGGCAGAGGGTCTTCATAGCAAGAGCTTTAGCAACAGAGCCAAAACTCCTCTTACTAGATGAACCAACTCTAAGTGTAGATAGGAGACTTGACACGAGATTCTGGGAGTTCCTTAATGAGTTGAAAAATAAGATGACGATAATAGTTGTTACGCACGATATATCTGCTCTCTCTAAGTATGTAGATAAGATCGCTTGCCTTAACAGAAGACTCTACTACAACGAGTCGAAGCAGATAACACAGGAGATGTGGATGGAAGCCTACCAGTGCCCTGTCGATATCATTGCCCACGGTCTGCCTCATAGAGTTATTGAAGACCACTGATCCAATTTGCTCGAGCTCCTTCAGTACGAATTTCTTAGGAACGCCATATACTCAGCTCTGCTAGCAAGTATAGCCTGCGGTATAATCGGGGTTTATGTCGTTGTTAACAGGATCGTCTTCTTGAGTGATGGTATTTCACACGCAGCATTCGGCGGAATAGGGTTAGGATACTTTCTGGGCCTAAACCCAATCTACTCTGCAATAGCCTTCTCGATAGCGGTAGCGGTAGGTGTTGGCGCTACTTCAAAAAAGCTTGGTGCACGAGAAGATACTGTGATCGGCGTAATCTGGGCAGTAGGTATGGCGGTAGGGATAGTATTCATAAGGCTTACACCAGGCTATGTGCCCGATCTCTTCTCCTACCTATTTGGGAACATCCTTACCGTGCCTAGATCTGATCTGATTGTGATGTTAGTCTTAGACCTTATCCTCGTCTTAACAGTCGGATTTCTTTTCAAAGAACTTTTGGCGATTTCATTTGATAGGGAGTTTGCTCAAACGCTGAGATTACCTGTCAACTTAATTTACTACATCCTATTGACACTGGTAGCCTTCACCGTTGTTATGCTGATTAGGGTTGTAGGTGTAATCCTTGTTATGGCGCTACTTACAATACCCGCTGCAGTAAGCGAGATCTTCACAAAGAGGCTTCTTCACATGATGTTTGGAGCAGCAGCTCTTAGCCTACTATTCACGCTACTCGGGCTATGGCTATCTTATGTAACAAATCTGCCTTCAGGAGCAACTATAGTCATTCTCGCAGCTGCGGTTTTCTTCGTAACCATGCTTTATGGTAGAGGCAGAAGACGGCTAAGCTGAACTACGCAGCTTCCTTGTCTTCTCCCAATCTATCTTTTCATCAACTATAACTACACCATAAATTTCTTCTGCTGCCTTTAAAGACACATATCCTTCTAGCACATCCTCAAGCACAAGATAAGGATCCCTTTCCTTGGGGTTACCGTAGCCTCCGCCTCCAGCGGTCTTAAGTATGCATCTATCACCCAGCTTTACTCTAAGTCTGTAAGTTCCAACCTTCTTCTCCTTATCAGTACCAGCGTAAATATACATCCCACTGGGTTCCGTCTCTTGCCCACCAGCCAAACCCCAAGGTTTGGTTTTACTCTTCTTTATTACAGACAGAAAGTCGCCTTCTGCAGTAAAGAGTATATCTCTACGCGCACCCAAGCCCCCTCTGTATTTACCAGCGCCACCCGAATCGGTAAGAAGCTCAAGCCGCTCTATCATCATACCAGTTCTGATCTCGAGCACCTCAATAGGGGTATTCCTTACAACAGGTGTGGAGTGGTGTTGAAGCGCATTGGAGCCATCGTGGTCAGGGGAAGCCCCCCAACCAACGACCTCGTTATTGCTTAGAGCATAATGCCTACCTGTTTCCGGGTGGATACCCACCATCATAAAACCTGGGACATCCCCTCCGGATGAAGCTGGCAACCTGTCCCATAGACCCTTTGCCGCGGCTTTACAAACCAACTCCAAAGCAACTATACCAGTCCAGAGAGTGTATGTTGGTGAAGGGTAGAGGGCGTGGAAGAGAGAGCCGGGAGGCGCTATAACTTCTAAGGGTCGGTAGTTTCCTGCATTGGATGGCAGATGAGGTGTAGTAATGGCTTTAAACACCGTTCTGCACATACATTTTGTTGCACCAAAGGGCATGTTCACTGGTCCTTTAGCTGCACCAGCTGAACCTGTAAAGTCCACAACAAATCTTCTATCTGTTATAGTTACCGTTGCCTTCATTTTTATCATCTCATCCGTTATACCATCGTCGTCAAGATAATCTTCTGCACTCCAGCTTCCGTGAGGAAGCTCAGCTAAAGCTTTGAAAGAAGCCCTCTCTCCAGCATCAAGCACCATATCAACCGCAGCTTTAACTACATCTAAACCATACTTCTCAATAATCCTTCGAACTCTAGCCTCCCCAACACGCGTTGCAGCGACTTGAGCGTTCAGATCGCCAAGAGCTATCTCAGGAAACCTAGAGTTAAATCGTATGATCTCGAGGACATCGTGATTAGGTTCACCTCTTTTAAAGATCTTAGTGCCAGGAAAGATTACACCTTCTTGATGCATATCTGTCGAATCAAGAACATAACCAGGGTCTTTTGCTCCTAAGTCTATCCAATGAGCCCTTATGCAGCTGAGTGCTGAAAGCTGATTTGACTTAGGGTCGAAGATTGGTGCAAAGAGTGTCACGTCTGCAGCGTGTGCGGCGTTCCAATACGGGTAGTTCATAATGAGGACATCTCCTGGCTCTAGGTTTTCAGCGCCCACATATTCCAACGCCTTTTCTATAGCATAGTCGTTTGCACCAATAAAGTAGGGTATGCCGGTTGCTTCCGCTATAAGGTCGGTGGCACCATCTGCATAAGCGTAGAGTGATATCCCGAAGTCCAAAACATCGTAGATCACAGGGTTAAACGCAGTTCTAATCAATGTTCTCTTCATCTCTTCAGCTGCGGATACAAGATGGCTCCTTATGATCTCAGCCGTCACACCATCTATACTAACCATTTTCACACCTCGATAATCAGATTCCCGTGATCGTCAACAACAAGACTCTGACCCGTATGTATAAGCGTAGTTGAAACACCTTCATCTATAATAGCTGGCCCCAGAACCCTTGAACCTCTTCCTAGAAGATCCCTCCTGTGAACGCTAAAATTCTTTACTTTACTATCTAGCAAACAGTATGCTTGCCTAGAGCCTACCAAGCTATCCCCCCTAGATTCAGCGTTAAGCCGAGGTATGTGAGGTTTAGGTAAGATACCTGAGCCTTGAACCCTTAAGTTTACGGTCTGCACAGGATCCTTCATCTTATGCCCGTACCTCTTGAAGTGCTGCTGATCAAACGCTGCACGAATACCATCTATTGAAGCACCATCGGTTAGAATCACTTCTATCGTATGCTCTTGACCCAAGTACCTCAGCTCCATCGATCTTCGTAACTTAATGTTATCTTTCCGCACACCTTGCTCAAGTAGGGCCTCTAACACCATTTCTTCAAGATGTTTGAAGACATCATCAAGCTCCTCCACTGACACTTCATCGAGCAGCGAAAGAAGAGTTTGAGATCTCGTATACACTATATCCGACATAAGCATACCCCAAGCCGAGAAGGCTGCTGGCATAGTTGGCACAACTACACGCGGAATCCCCAGCTCATGGGCTATAATTGAAGCAAGTAGAGGACCTGCACCACCATAGGCTAAAAGCGTATAATCGGTCGGATCACGCCCCTCCTCTACCGTAATAGCCCTAATAGCGCCGATACTGTTCGTTACGGCAACTCTAATTATCCCGGCAGCCGCTTCAGTCAAACCTAGAGTAAGAGGCCCAGCTATCTGCTCTTTAACTCCTCTAAAAGAAAGTTCTGGTTGGAGACGCATATCTCCAGATAAAAACCTCGCCGGATCGATGTACCCTAGACAGATAGCAGCATCAGTAATCGTAGGCTTTGTGCCACCTCTACCATAGCACAGAGGACCAGGCTCCGCGCCCGCGCTCTCGGGACCCACTTTAAGCAACCTCTCTTCAACAGAAGCTATGGACCCACCTCCAGCACCTATAGAGCGGATATCATACGTAGTAAGCAAGATCGGATAATGCTCTATCGTAGATTCGTGGATAGTACCAGCCACACCATCCTCCAACACACAAACATCTAGGCTTGTACCACCAATATCCATAGTTATCAGCCTATCCAAACCAAAGGCTTTAGCGTAGTATGTAGCTCCTATAACTCCGCCAGCCGGTCCTGACTGAACGGTTGCCAGAGGAGTTTTAGCGGCTGTATCAGCAGACATAACCCCTCCATCTGCACGCATTACTAGAAGCCTACCTCTGAAACCCCTGTTGACCAACGCCTCCTCTAGCCTAAGAAGATACCTTGAGACGATCGGCTTTATGTAGGCGTCAAGCACAGTAGTTGACATCCGCTCATATTCTCTATATTCTCTAACCACGTCACATGAGGCTGAGACTGGAAGATTCGGAAACATTTCAGAAACAAGCGTAGCCGCAGCCACCTCATGCGTTGGATTCTTATATGAATGGAGGAAGCACACCGCTACGGATTCAACGCCCTGCTTATTAACAAGATAACTGACTTCACGCCTTAAAGCCTCTGTATCTAACGGCTTGATCTCCTCTCCCTTATAGTTCATTCTGCAAGGCACACCTACAATATTCCTTCTTCTTACGAAGCCAAGCCGTTTATAGTAGCTAAAGTCGTACACATATTGAGGCGGAACATCACCTCTACCTATCTCAAAAATATCCCTAAACCCTTCATTAACAATAAGCCCAACAACCGCACCCTTACCCTGTATAATCGAATTGACTCCTAAAGTAGTACCGTGGATTATCAAGTGCGTCTGCTCAAGAGGTGTACCAAGCTTCTCAAGCGCATTAATAACACCAACCACAGGATCAGAAGGAGTCGTAGGAGCTTTAGCTATTCTAAAGCGCAGCGACTCCTCATCCAACTCAACAGCATCAACAAATGTACCACCAGTATCCACACCTATTCTAAATCTACTTCCTTCCAAGCTCATCCCTAATCACCCTCCCATCCTTCATAACAAAGGCTATACCCCCCAGCGCCTTCACATCATCCAAAGGATTCTCTGGAACAGCAATCAAGTCAGCATAATACCCCTTCTTCACCAAACCAACTCTATCAGCAAGATTACAGAGACGCGCAGCGTTTCCTGTTGCAGCTCTAAGAGCATCCACTCTACTCAACCCAGCATCAACCAGAAACTCAATCTCTCTAACAGTAGCATTCACACCACCATTCAAGTCCCCAGGCGGAAGATCAGTGCCATTAACTATCGTAACCCCCTCATTAACAGCAGTCTTTAAGCTCTGAGTATGCCTCTTCGCAGCAGACAGAGCTTTATCTATTGTTAACTCATTAAACTTGTTCGCTCTCATCCACTCGGGTGAACGCGTCACACTAAGAGTAGGCACAAGGTAACCCTTCGCATTCTTAATGGCTCTTGCTGCTTCACGATTAAGAACATACCCATGCTCAAAACAGGTCACCCCAGCCTCAACAGCGGTCAATATAGCATTTGAACCACCAGCGTGTGCAGCCACATAAGTCCTCTTGGACTTCGCTGCATACGCAACCGCTTGCATCTCCTCTTTGGTCATCTGAGGCTCATCAAACTCTTCCTCGGGCTTCGCTATACCACCGCTGATGAATATCTTTAGATGATCTGCGCCATACGCTAATTCCACTCTAGCCGCCTTTAGAAAGTCAAACGGACCGTCTGCCTCAACCTGCCCAAAGCCAGCACCATGCCCGCCTGTAACACCCAACCCCTTGCCCCCAGCAACTATCCTAGGCCCCTCAACCCAACCTTCGTTGATCATCTTCTTCAACGCTATATCAGCCCTATGAATCTCACCCACAGTACGCAACGTAGTCACACCACTCTGCAAAGCATCCAAAGCACGCCTATAACACCTCAACACAGTAACGGCGGGATCCTCATTTGGATTAGTCTTCTCGAATGGAAAATCTATAGAGAGATTGTTATGAACATTCATCAACCCGGGCAGCACAAAATAACCTTGGAGATCGATTACTCTGCCCTCTAATTTGACTTTATCAACAGATATATCCTCGATCCACCGATCCCTTATAAGAATCTTTACATCTTTCTTAACTACCCCTTCCTCTAAGTCAACCACATTACAGTTATCTAGAATCGTAGCCAACACCAAAATAGATGGTTAGTTATGGAATATAAAAGAATGCTGCTCTTTAATCGGATGCAATTGATAAGGCGAAACTAAATTAATCACAATTTTATCAGCCGAGATTACAATACCTAGGAGTGACGAGAAGAACGAATTGTAAGAACTTTTACCTTACAAAGACATTGCGAAGCTTCGCCCTCAACCTACGAATCCATAAGCCCAACATATATGGAAACAATCACACAGTAAACGCAAAAAGATTAAAGACAGGCAGCTATCTGCTAGGTATAGGGCTCGTGGCGCAGATCACCAACTCGGTGAGTGAAGTATGGACAGCGCGGCAGCCTCCTAACCGAGAGAAGAAAGCTGTAGGTCGTGGGTTCAAATCCCACCGAGCCCGCTTCAAACACGATATAAAACTAGAACCAAAGGTTTACATACTATGAACAACGCAACCACCCAGGTATGAAGAGGGCTGTAGTAGTAGTCAAAGGCGATGTTCAGAGAGTAGGCTATAGAGACGAAGTTGAAAGAATCGCGCGTAAACTAAACATAACAGGCTACGTGGAGAACATTAAACCCTATGATGTTAGAATAATAGCCGAAGGCGAAGAAGATAACCTTGCACGGTTCATAGAAAGTATAAAGATACAAAGATACCCCATCTTCGTCGAACAACTAGACATAAACTGGCAAACCGCAACCGGAGAGTTCAGCTTCTTCGAGATAAAACACGGAGAGTGGCAAGACGAATTCCTTGAAAGACTCGACACCGCTGGAAGATTACTCTACAGAACAGTGGAGTTAGGTGAAAAAAGTGTTGAGCTAGGTGAAAGAAACTTAAAACTGGGAGAAAGAAACCTAGAATTATCGGAGAAGAGTGTGGTGCTTGGAGAAAGGAGTGTTGAATTAGCTGAGAAGAATTATGAACTGGGTAAAAAGAGCGTTGAATTAGCTGAGAAAAATGTTATACTGGGAGAAAGGAGTGTTGTTCTTGGTGAAAGGAGTGTTGAATTGGGTGAGAAAAGCCTGGAGATTGGAGAGAGGGTGTTGAACGCAATAAAAGAGGAATCTGAGAAGACTAGGGATTTGATTAAGGAGGAGTCAGAAAAGACTAGGAAAGTCGTGGGAGATGAATCTGTGAAGACTAGGAGGGAATTGAGGCTATTAAGAAGAGATCTAAGAGTGTATTTAGAGGAGAGTATGCGAGAGATCCGTACTAAGATTTCTGAGATAGAAAGAGCGTTGAAGAAAGCTGGAATAATGTAATCTACTTCTATGTCACATCAGCTGTGCGCTTTGTAAGCTATGTAGCCAAAGTGACAGAATCGCGTTTAACGCTACTATGGTTATGGCTACTGTCAAACGAAACATAGGTATAGTTGGTGCGTGTGTTTACCAGAAATGTTGATATGCTTATGGTTTTTTGATGGTTGGGTGTGGAGCCTCTAATTCACTTTATGATTCCCTTTGTTGCCTTGTTGCTTCTAGGCGTGAGTCTAAGGTGGTCTTCGCTTCTTGCCTTCTTCGCTTTAACGCCCGATTTAGATGCTCTGTTTCTTGTGCACAGATCTTTTACACATTCTCTTCCTGTGCTTTTAGCTGCTGCAACGCCTATTCTTATTATGATCTACAGGTTCAAACCTAAGGTTGTAAGATATGGTTTCTTGGGTGTGCTTTCTGTTGCCTCACATATCGCCTTAGATCTTCCAGCTGGCTACACGCCTCTCCTATGGCCTGTTTATGACTACTCTATGTGGGTTCAAGTTGAGTTGGCAGCGCATATTGGAAGCGCTCCGACGCTGGCTTTAGATCTGCGCATATTAACAGAGCCTATAGTGTTTGAGGCTGCTGGAAGTCTTGACGCTGCTTTGTTTACAGGCGCTGGCTTGATAGCGTCTCTCTTTATCCTTACGCCTCTTTTCGCCAAGATACTTACTCAGAGGTTTAGGCGAGTTCAAAGTTAGCCGCAGATATTAATCGTTGATGGGGTTTACATTTGTGTATCTGCTGAAGAGGTATAGCTGGTGGCTTCCCATGCTTACCCAGCCTACTACTCTTTGGTTTTCTGTTGTAAAGAATGTGAATAGTCCTTGTTTTCCAAGTTCTTTGATGAGTGGTTCTGCGTCCGTATGATAGTAAACTAGGTAGAGTAGTGCCCAACGCTTACCTGGGTACTTGATTGTGATGACGAAGACCGCCATCTTCTTATGTAGCCCAAATTCAGTGCTTAATGTTCCTCTTAACTCGCTTTTTAGGATCTTTAGAAGGTCTTTAACCTTATTCTCTGGCATTGTAACCACGAATCCCAAGCGATTCTGCATCTGCGTTAGAGAAACCTTCTTAGAGCATATTGCTAGAACGTTGTAGCCTTCTTTCTTGAGCTCCTCTTTAATGGCATCTATGTCGCTTTGCAGCTTTGCCCATATTTCGTCGAGCATATCGGATAGTTCATCTGCTTTGGATTTCTGCTCCATGACATCATACTGCTAAAATCATTGCATATAAGCTATCTGGGGTTGAGGTTGGGAAGTGGCTATCTTCTTGCGTGCTTGGTGTTTGTATGTGTAAGAGTGGGCTTCGATAACTATGTTTTTAACGCTTGAGGTAAGGGCTTTCTTCCACTAAGACTATTTATCATATTGCCAATGGTATCTAATGTGGCACCTTTTGGACCATCTACTTAGATTACAGAAAGAATAAAAGCCCTACGTATAGACCTATTATACTGACCTTACAAGGATCTCTTCGGGCATGATCATGGCTTAAGCAAGGTTTATTAGAAGCTGCCCTTGATATATGGTGAGGATCTGAAGCGTTAGCTTGAGAGTATTTACTGCGTTGACGCTTCTGATGCTGTCCGCCTTCTTGGTTAGCAGCCTTTCTATTTTAACCGAGGCGAGTTCAAGTGTACAGGTAGGTGACAGCGCCACCGCATTAGGGGTTGATCCTCAGACTTATCTACCTCTCCACAGAACCCAATTGTTTTCCGTAGACGATGCTTCGGTTTACTCTTGGCTTAAACTGGTTGATGTAACCTCTCCTACACATAACGTAACTTGGATATGGTTGACCCCCCAGAAACATATGTACTACAATAGCTCTCATATTATCCCCGATCCCGGTAAAGGGAGGAGCTGGTCTGAGTATTATGTGTGGTCTCGCATTGATGTTCGAGACCATACTCCGTCTCAACTAACTGGTCTCTGGGTGGTAGAGGTCTTAGTTGATGGTGTAAAGGTGTTGGTTCAGAGCTTCTCTATCGGAGACGATACGCCTCTTAGCCAACCGGTGTATGGTTTTTCTTGGCCATCTTACAACATAGAGGTGAATATTCATTCTGGTCCGTTTTTTGCACGCCAAGCTGTTATCGACGCAATGAGGCAGTGGAACTTTAGCCAGATCTGGTTCCAGAGTACATACGGTTTAGCGTCAAGACCATTCTACAGCCTAATCGTTTCGGACGATCCATCGGCTCCTGTTCAGATATATTTTAACGAGACTCAGACGACGGAAGATTGGGGGTATGCGCGCTACAAATACTGGTATAACTCCACAGGTTACTTCACTAAGGTGACCTGCTCGATATCCATAATCCTGTCTCTAAAGGATGGGCGTGAGCTGAATGATGTTGCGATAGAGAACGTTGCCCTCCACGAGCTTGGGCATGCCCTAGGCTTGGATCACGTTCAGAGAATGGGTGATTTGATGAATCACATTAGCGGCAACTTCTACGACCTACATTACCCGACGACACTGAACCTCTACGCCCTGTACCAGCTTTCAAACCTACACAAAGTCAACACCACCTTAAAATCATATACCCTTCCAAGCTCCATAGATTACACAGCATCGCCACCATTTGGAGCTGGAGCAGAGCAAGCGGTTGATCTAAAGGGGACGTGGACAGGGTATTTTACGTTAGAGTTTCAGGTGCCGGCTCAGAAGCTAGTGGGGTATGCGAAAGGGACGGTCAACCTCCTAATTTACAAACAAAGCGATGATCAAATAGAAGGTTTGATCGGCTTTGAAGTTGATGTCTTGGATCCAGAGAGCCCTGAAGTGTTAAGGTGGTTGAGCAGTTATCTTTCTGGACCTGTAAGCGGAAAGGTAAGTGAAAAGTTAGTGCCTGGAGGCGCGATCACGCAGGTAGATATGGTGATCGGCTTCGGAGCGTTACCAGTTTCTTGGAGCTACGACAATCAAACTATGGAGTTAAACTATCAGGAAGAAGATTCGCTTCACCTCAAATTGAGGATTATCCTTACGCGAGAGGGGATTATTTTGCCTGAGCCAGAGATAATAGGCGCTGAATTTAAGGTAAGTAATCTAATGATTAGCCCCACTGAGGTTATTGCAGGCGGAGCCGTGGAAATCTCCGTAACCGTTACTAATGTAGGAAAACAGTCAGGCGAATACAAGTTAGCCCTTGGTATCAATGGGGTCGTAGAGGATGTTAAAACGGTCAGCCTTGCTGGGGGGGAATCGAAAGTAGTGACGTTTACTGTACGAAAGGATGTGGCTGGTACATATGCTGTTGCTGTTAATGGGTTAACAGGAAGTTTTAGAGTTGAAAAATTAATAATTGTCATCTTGGATATCTTGGGTAGATATCTAACGTCGCCTCAGACTGTGAGGCAGGGGGATCTGGTTACATACAAATTTAACATCAGCGGACCGTCATCATATACCGTAGATCTATCCAACGTGACTATGCGTGATTCGAGGAATGTACTTGTGCAGTCGTTGATTGACTTTGCTTTTAACCCTAAGAGCGGCATTCCGCCTTTCTTATCAACACTAGTCTTTAAGATTCCAGATGGTTTGAGGCCTGACACATACACGCTCACGATCACTTGGGTGAGTGGAGGCGTATCAAGGGATGTGGAAGTGACATTGATAGTAAAGGAAGCTGAGAAGCCCTTTGACTTCAGCCTCTCGGTTAGCCCAGCGGTTAGGAACGTAACTCGAGGCGGCTCAGCTACCTATACTATTAACGTCGCTTTAGTTAGCGGGGAGCCAAAGCAGGTTACACTGCTTCCCCCAAGCGGCGATTGGAAGTATACATTCGACCCGCCCTCAGGCACTCCGCCCTTCACATCTACACTCACAGTAACCACCACAAACTACACGGAAGTAGGGCGCTGGTGGTTTACAATAGTTGGTGAGGGCGGAGGTGTAAGGCGTGTGACGGACAAGATTTATCTGCTGGTCAAGATGGCTAGTAGAATATCTTGCGAGGTTTCCGAGGCAGCGGTTTCTCTAGGAGGTAAGATCAAGGTCTCGGGGTCGATCACGCCGATCAGCCCTAACGCTCAGATCACATTGAACTACATAAAGCCAGACGGTAGCACAGTAGTTAGGAAAGTGTTAACGGACTCGAAGGGTAACTACGAAGACACTTACGCACCAGATATGTTAGGCGGCTGGTCTGTGAAAGCATCTTGGGTAGGTGATGAGGTTCACGAAGACGCTACCAGCACGCAGATAGGATTCACTGTACAGAGTGTTTCAGCTGCTTTTAAGATTGGGTATTTGGAGGTGAGTCCCTCGAAGGCTACTATCGGTAGGAATGTTACCATATCTCTTGTTGTCTCAAACGTAGGTGGGGAGGCGGGGAGCCGTAGGGTTACATTATTGATTAACGGTACGGTTGAAGGTGTTAGAGATGTGATGCTAGCGCCAGCAGAGAGCCGGACGATAACCTTTACCACTGTGAAGAACGTGGCTGGAACCTATGTTGTGGAGGTTGATGGGTTGAATGCTATGTTGATAGTTGAAGAACCCTTCGACTTCACTATCTCGGTAAGCCCCTCTGAGAACACAGTTATCAAAAAAGGCTCAGCTACCTTCACCGTAACTGTTACTCTGGTTAGCGGAAAGGGGATGCTGGTGACTTTGGTCACACCGAAGGAAGATGACCTTAGGTTCAGCCTCAATCCAGACTCAGGCATACCGCCCTTCAGCTCCACGCTCACAGTATACACTCACGACGCAACTAAAGCGGGTCGATGGCAGTTTACGTTATATGGTAGGGGTGGAGGTAAAACCCATGAAACGGATAATATCTACCTGACGGTTAAGGAGGTTGAGGAAAAGAAGTGTATTATTGCAACCGCGGCTTACGGCTCTGAGCTTAATCCTCATGTTCAGTTTTTGAGGGGGTTCAGGGAGAACGTTGTCCTTAAGACATTTGCAGGCAGCCAGTTTATGAATGTCTTTAATGCTTGGTATTACTCTTTCAGCCCAGGTGTTGCAGCCTTCATCTCTACACAAGAGTCTGTGAAGGCTGTTACGAGAGGCATCCTCTACCCACTCCTCGGAATATTACACTTAGGTGTTATCATGAACAACATACTAAGCTTCAACGGTGAAGTTGGTATTGTAGTGACAGGCTTAGTGGTAAGTGCTTTGATAGGGTTCGTATACTTCACACCACTGACTCTGATACCGCTTTACGCAGCTAAGAAGTGGAGGGAGAACGCGCTGAAACTGAGCAGGCTTAAGATTCTCCTACCGCTTTGGATCACAAGCTTGTTGACGATTCTCTTAGGGGAAGCGATCCTATCGCCAACCCTGATGATGATTAGCACCGGACTCATAGTATTATTAACAGTAACTTTAACTTCGCTAACAGTAGGTATCTTGGCACTTAAAGCAGCCTATAAGATATCACATCGGGAATAAAAGAATTGGCTGGTGTGGGATATCGTTGATGATTCTGAGAATACAATCTATGTGAGCCTTTCTTAAGCTCCAAACCTCTCTATTTTCTACTCTGGCTCATTTTCTGTGGCTTTGTAAACCTTTTTCAGTTTATCGATCGTCTTCTTCAACGTAGCCTCGCTCAGACCGAGTTCCCCACTCGCCTGAGGAATGGAGATCTCTCCACCGTGTCTATTAACGTAATCTAATACCTTCCAGAATTCAACTTCATAACCCCAATTCGTCTTCCAACCATAGGGAGAGGAATCCCAATCAACATCCCCTTTTCTGACGAGAGAGTTAGCCCTCATCTCTTTGTCAGGTTCCACGAGGATGTATCGACGTTCAATCTTCCGAATCGAACCCCTAGCAATTTTCTCCCAAACAGCTCCGCAATTTCTACATCTGACGTAAGGTGTCAGGAACTTGAGGGTAGCTTCGTAAC
>Ga0315298_1004595_pt1 | contig 20463 bp, 16 predicted proteins | sample WHS_1_MG_FD_203077 | JGI IMG/M metagenome (GOLD analysis project Ga0315298, IMG submission 203077) | Extremophilic microbial mat communities from Washburn Hot Springs, YNP, Wyoming, USA - WHS_1_MG | ecosystem: Environmental > Aquatic > Thermal springs > Hot (42-90C) | place: USA: Wyoming...
CCGAGGCGGGCGGGGGTCTTTCCACCGGCGGTGCAGCCACCAGTATTGGTCGGGGGCCTGCCGGATCATGGCTTCAAGCCGATGCGTGAACCACTGCGTCATCAACTGGATCGTCCCTACACCGGCGTTCGTCTTACGGGGGTCGGCGATGGCCTCCACGTGAAGCTCGAAATGCAGGGGCCGACCCAAGCGGCGGGCGCAGCACACGGCGACGGGGGCGTCGTGTTCCAGTGCCAACAGCGCGATGCCCTTATGGGCCGAGGCCTTGCGCCCGAAGAACTCCACCCAGCACCCCTTGGGGCCGGCGTACTGGTCGGCGAGAAACGAGAGGGTCCCGCCGCGGGCAAGGACCGCCAGAATCTGCTCATAGCCGCCGTTCTTTGGTATCAGATACTGCCCGGTGGCGCGGCGGAAGCGGCTGACGAAGCGGTCCAGGTAGGGGTTATCCAGGTTCCGCGCCACCGCATAGGTGGGAAAGCCGAGGATGCCCAGCATGAATCCTCCGATCTCGAAGTTGCCGAAGTGGCCGGTTACAAGCACCAGCGGCCGGTCATCCAGCAGGGCGCGGACCAGGGGATCGGTGCCGCTTAAACGGACGTAGTGGCGCCAATTCGTTTCGTGGATTTTACGGGGTGCGTGGGCCACCTCAAGCACTAAGAGAAACAGGTGCTCCCACATCTGCCGCGCCAGCCGCCGGCGGTCGGCCTGCGGACACTGGGGAAAGGCATAGGCGAGGTTCTCATCGACCACATGGCCCCGGATGCGGAGAATATCGGCGGCCAGCCAGGCCAATCCGCGTGCCAGGCGCTGGCCCATCTCCAGCGACATTGCCTGCACCACGCAGATGAAAACCCGCACGACAAAATACACCGTGTAATCGAGAAACCGGCTGCGTGGCACAACCTCCCTCCGTGGAAAAACGCGAGTTCATGATGGTCGGCAATGGTCGGCGCGAGGTCGAGGCCCCGCCGGATGGCGCCCACTCCAGGCCTGCCAACGCGCCCACCGTTTCTCCGCAGCGGGGCTTGGGCAAGTGGCACTGGGGGCCCGGCCGGGGCAACGCCTAGGACTTGGCGCCGCTCCAGTCCCGCCGCTCGCGGGAACTGGGTATGCCCATGGCTTGCCGATACTTGGTAACGGTCCGGCGCGCGATTTCGATCCCCTGTTTGCGGAGTTCTTCCACCAACTCATCGTCGCGCAGGGGGCGCCGCTTGTCTTCTTTGTCGATCAGTTCTTTCAGTTTCAGGCGCACCGTGTCCCAGGCCACCTCGCCGGTTTCCTCCTGGGCCTTTCCGCCCACGAAGAATCGCCGCAAGGGGAAAATGCCCCGAGGCGTCTGGATCCACTTGTCATCCACCGCGCGGCTGACCGTGGTCACGTGGACCCCGACCTTGTCGGCGATTTGTTGCATCTTCAAGGGGCGGATGTGCTCGGGTCCCTTGTCCAGAAACTCGCTCTGGTGGTCCACGATGGCCTGCGCCACCCGGGTCAATGTATTGCGCCGCTGCTGGATGGCCTCGATCAACCACTGGGCCGAGTTGAGCTTCTGCTTGATGAACTCGCGGGCTTCAGGCGGTGCCTCGCCGCTTTGAAGCAGTTTGCGATAGGTGGGGCTGATGAACAGGCTCGGCGTGCGCCCGTCTTCCAGCCGGACCACGTAGCGCCCATCCTCGGCCTGCTCCACAAAGACGTCGGGGATGACCGGCGGCACCGGCTCGTCGTGGAACATAGCGCCCGGTTTGGGATTGAGCGTCCGCAGTTGCTTGATCGCCTCCTGAATGCGGGGGATGGAATACCCGGTCTTGCGGGCGATAGCCGGCAGCCGATTGTGTTCGATGTCTTCCAGATGATGGCTGATCAGGGTTTTCAGCTCCTCGTAGTAGGGCATGCCGGGCTGGAGCTGAAGCAACAGACATTCTCGCAAGTCGCGGGCACCGACCCCCGGCGGGTCGAGCCGCTGCACCCACCCCAGGGCTTCGCGGGCTGTGGCGAGATCTTCTTCGGTGCCGGTGGGCCCAATCAGGTCTTCCAGGCTGCTTTGCAGGTAGCCGTTGGAATCGAGGTTGTAGATGATGCGGTCGGCCATGGTGCGGACCGCTGGCGGCAGATCGAACCAAGTCAGTTGGTCGTGCAAATAGTCGTGCAGTGAGCGATCACGGGCCTGGAGGTTGGCCATCTGATCGTGCCGCCGCTCGCTTTCCTCTTCCACGCGGTTGCGCGAGGGGCGGGAGTGTTCCTCAAACTGCTCCGGGTACTCCTCGTCCATGTTCAGCAACCGCTCGAAATCCCGCTCATTACCCGTCGATTCGTCGATGACCAACTCCCGCTCCTCGTCCGTGGGGGCGTCCGGCGGTGGGGACTCGACCTCCTCGGCAGGCAGGTCGGGGTCTTCCTCGCGGATCTCCAGAACTGGATTTTCCTGGAGTTCCTGATGGATCCGCTCCTCCAGCGCCATGATGGGAAGCTGGAGAATCTCCATCGACTGGATCATGCGCGGAGCCAGAATCTGCTTCTGAACCTGCCGTTGTTCCAAGCCGAAGGATAACCGCATGGCTGCACTCTTATCACAATTCCTGACGCCCGGAAAGAGCGTCAGCCAAGATTTCCTTATTGGCGAACTCCAAGGCACTGCCCGGCGTGATTCCCCGCGCCAGCCGGGTGATGCGGATGGGAATGTCGCCAAGCAAGTTCGAAATGTGAAGCGCCGTGCCGTCCCCCTCCACGGTCGGGTTCGTGGCCATGATAAGTTCCTTGAATGAACCGCCGCGGACCCGTTCGACCAACGCATCGATAGTCAGTTGATCGGGTCCGATCCCCTCTAGAGGTGCAATCCGACCAAGCAACACGTGGTACATGCCGTGGTACAACCCCGTCTGTTCCAGAGCCATCAGGTCCCGGGGTTGTTCCACTACGCATAAAATGTCGCGTTGCCTGCGGGGGTCACGGCATATCTCGCACTCTTCCCCTTCTGCCAAGTTGTAGCAGATACGGCAGTAACGGACGTTCTCTTTGACTGCCCGAATGGCATCGGCCAATGCAAGGGCCTCGGCTTTGCTAACCCGCAAGATGTGATACGCTAAGCGTTCGGCCGACTTCTTGCCGATCCCCGGCAGCTTGGCAAGTTCTTGCACCAGCCGAGTTACCGATTCGGATAGCTCCGCCACGACAGCGTCTCCGTAGAAAATTTGCCGTCCGCTTATATTCTACGTTTTCCTCGCCCTCAACGATGAGAAACCCCGGGGCTGGACTCGCCAAAGCGATAAGCCCCTCCCCCGGGGCACTGCCGAACACTGGGCCTGCCCCGCGCATGGCGACGCCATATTGGCGTCCCCACCCAGTCTTTGTGGGCACATGACCAAAGTCAGCCAAGTCGTGCCTGAAGTGCTTGCTTTCGAGACTCCCTTGTCCGCAGCAAGCCAAACGATGCACTGCGGTGGCAGGTCACCGCGGCTGGCATCCCGAAAATATAAACCGCAACCTTGCCTGGCCCGTTTGCAGATTTCGCGCACGTTTGCTGGATTAGTGCTTCGACTCCTTGGGTTCTGGCGCATCGGGCCCCTCTCCTTCCGGGGCGAAGAATCTCGCCATGAGCTGGTCCAGTCCGGGCAGGGGCAGCCCGCGTGTTACTTGTCGCAGGCGTTGCCCGTGGAGTTGCTTGACATGGGCGATCGCCTGGTTGACCGCCGCCGTCACCAGTTCTTCCAGCATCTCCTGGTTCTCGGGCCTCAGCAGGGTTGGATCCACTTGGCAGTGCACCGCCTGGGCAAGACCGTTGAACTCGATCTGCACCATGCCGCCGCCAGCCGATCCGCGGACGCGGGCTGCCCGGAGTTCTTCGGTCATCCCTTGCAATCGCTGGGCGACGCCCTGGGCGTGCTGAAACAGGCCACTTACACCTGGCAGATCGCGAAACACGTCACACTCCACGACGCATGGAAAGCTGCGCCAACCGTTCTGGCCGCGTGCGGGCGCCGGCATGGAACCTAACTTCGAACAACCCGCTGGCCACCACCCAGCGGGCTCGGAGGGACTGGGCACCCGTCTGGCCGTATTGAGCAACTATTTGTCGGCCGGCGGCTCATCCACCCGCACGGGACGGGCGCCCAGCAGTTCGGCAGCCCGGCGGACCATTGGGTGCTGAGCGGCCTGGAGAAGCCGTTGATGCGGAGGAAGGCTGGGACGACTCGGCCCAGGCGCCCCGGCAACCTCGTCATTGAGGATGGCGAACTCCAGGCTCACCCGCTGGCCCGTCAAGTCGGCCAGCACTTGTTCGAACCTCGCCTTCTGCTCGGGTTGCTCGCAAAAGTCCTTTGCGACAGTATACGCGGGCCGAAAGCCCACTACCAGCCGGTTCGGTGCCGCCAGGGTGACCCGCGCAAACTGCCGGGCATTATCGGCGGCAAAGCCCGGTACGCCAGCAATCACCTTCGACCACACTTCGGTGGCGTTATCCGGCGAAAGGACCATCGCCGGGCGGACTGCGGTCGAAGCCTCGGCACGCCCAGGAGAAGCCTGCGGTCCGGAGCGCGAAGGGGTGCCCTCCGCGTGCGCGGCGTCCTGCGAGCCCCGTGCCTGCACCGGCCAGGCTCCGCCCCCTTCCGGCGGGGACGGGGAAACAGACGAAGTGGCATTTTTGGTGGGCCCAGTGGGAGCGGTCCTCGCCCCAGCCGGGGTGCCTTGGTTTTCCGGCTGGCCGGGCGGCGGGTTTTCGGAAGGCCTGGTCCCACCGGCTGCCCCTGGCGGGCCCCCGGAGGAGCAGGGCACTCCGCCGGCAGACAGTTGGGCGACAAGAGAGGGCAACTCGGCTAGGTCCTCCAATTCGCACAGGCGGACCAATGCCAGCTCGGCCAGCACACGCCCCTGGGTGCTGTACTGCATGCGCCCCAAAGTATGATCGAGTATCTGCATGGCAGCCAGAAGCGTATCCAGGCCCAGTCGCTGGCCGACCGCCGCAATCTCGCCTGCCTGGCGGGAGGGGGCAAACAGCAGCATCTCGGCCGGGCAGCCTGCGGCCATCACCATGGCATCGCGAAAGTAGGCCAGCAATTGCTCGATCAGTTGCGAGGGCTCGACCCCTTCGGCCAAGGCCGCGTCGAACTCGGCCAGGGCCTTGGCCGGGTCCCTTTCTACCACGTGCCGTACCAGCGCGCGCAGCCGTTCCTCGCCGGCGGTACCCAGCAGGCTATGGACGTCGGCTGTAGTGATCCGCGCCGGAGCAAACGCCAGAAGTTGGTCCAACAGCGACTGGCTGTCCCGCATCGAGCCGGCCGCCCGCCGGGCCAAGAGTTCCAAGGCCTCTGGTTCCGCCTCGACCCCTTCGGCTGCGACGATCTGCTGGAGTCGCTTGGCGATGGCTTCGGCCCGAATGCCCGCGAAGTCGAACCGCTGGCACCGCGAAAGGATGGTGATAGGTATCTTGGCGGGCTCGGTGGTGCAAAAGATGAACTTCACATGCTCCGGCGGTTCCTCCAGGGTCTTCAGCAGGGCGTTGAACGCCTCGCGGGTCAGCATGTGAACTTCGTCGATGATGTAGATTTTGAACCGCTCGCGGGTGGGACGGATGTTGACGTTCTGCCGCAACTGCCGGATTTCGTCGATCCCGCGGTTGCTGGCACCATCGATTTCCAGCACATCGACATCTTCGCCGCTGCTGATGCTTTGGCAGATGTCGCAGCGGTTGCACGGCTGGGGCGTGGGACCTTCCACACAGTTGAGGGCCTTGGCCAGGATCCGCGCGGCGGAGGTTTTCCCCACGCCACGTGCTCCGCTGAACAGATAAGCGTGGCCCACTCGGCCGCTGCTGATGGCGTTGGCCAGGGCCCGTGCCACATGTTCTTGCCCGATGAGTTCGTCGAACTGCTGGGGGCGGTAGCGCCGGGCCATCACGACGTAGGGACTGGGCCGAGGTGCCGCTTCGGCCAAAGGCTGAGGAGTTGCCGAAGATTTCGCCATGCCGGGCCCGCGCCTGCCAAAAAAGGCGTCTGATAGAGGGCAAGCATTGCAAACCGCCAGCGTCGGCTTCCGAGGAGGGACCCGGCGCACATGAGGATGACTACTTATGGCTGCTGGCTTTCGCCCCTGACCAGGTTCGCAGCTCCCCATTGCGGGGGCCCCTCCTCGGAGGCCGCCGCACGGTTCTGTCCCTTCATCGTACGGGAACAGGTGAGCAACGTAAAGGGGCCACGCCCCTCCGTGGCCTCAGCGGAGCATACGGGGGAAATGTGCGTTGCGGCGATGGCACCACCCGCCTTGCTTGAAGGGCAGGTTCGGCCCCCGCTAGAATTAGCTTGTACACCGAGGGAGCGCTAAAGGGTCATGCCAGAGGACTATTACCAGATTCTGGGGGTCCGGCGCGATGCTTCGCAGGCCGAGATTCAAAAGGCCTATCGCGAGCTGGCCCGGAAATACCACCCCGACATGAACCCGGGCGACAAGGAGGCGAAAAAGAAGTTCCAGCGAATTCAAAATGCGTTTGAGGTGCTCAACGATCCCAAGAAGCGGGAGATGTACGACCGCTATGGGAGTTCGTTCGAGACCATGGGGACCCGCGGCCCGGGGGCCGGAGCCACGTGGAGCACCGGGCCGGGTGCCGGATTCAGCTTCGAGGATATCGACCTCAGCCAGTTCTTTGGCGAGCGGTTCGGTGGGGCGGGCATCGACCTGGGCGAGATATTCAACCAGTTCCGCAGGGGCGCAGGCACCAAAAGCCGGACCTCCACTCGGCAGCGCCGTGGTGCCGACTTGGAGCACGAAATCACTATCCCGTTTACCACAGCGGTTACGGGGGGAGAGATCGAGTTGAGTGTCCCTCGGCCGTCGGGCCGGCCCGAGACCATCGCCGTGAAGATTCCTCCCGGCATCGAGGAGGGCAAGCGGATACGGTTGCGGGGGCAGGGAGAGCCGGTGATAGGGGGGACGGCGGGGGATTTATTACTTACGGTTCACGTGGAGCCGCACCCGTGCTTTCAGCGCAAGGGGAATGACTTGATTGTGCGCGTGCCGGTCACGCTGGCCGAGGCTGCTCTGGGAGCGAAGGTGGATATTCCCACCCCCAAAGGCACGGTAACGCTTCAGGTTCCGCCGGGTACATCCAGCGGACAAAAGCTGCGGGTGCGGGGTTATGGGGTAGCGCCGCGGGACGGGCCGCCCGGCGATCTTCTGGCCGAAATCCAGATCATCCTGCCCAAGACGCTCGACGAGTCGGAGCGCGAGGCCATCCGCCAGATCGACCGCCGGCATCCGCTGGATCCGCGAGCCAATTTACGATGGTAGCCCGATGGCCGGCCAAGAGTTCCCCCGCTGCTTTCGCATCCGGCGGCAAGCCGACTTCGAGAGGGTATTTCGGCTGCGGTGCGCGGCGGGCGACGATCGGCTGGTGGTGTTCGCCTGCCCCAACGACCTCCCCTATTCCCGTCTGGGACTTTCGGTTTCCCGCCGCCTGGGCAAGGCCGTCGCACGCAACCGATGGAAACGAATAGTTCGCGAAGCGTTTCGGCTATCCCGCTTGCACTTGCCCGCCGGCCTGGACCTGGTGGTGGTGCCCAAGCCCGAAGCCGAGCCGTGTCTGGATGGGGTGAAGGAATCGCTCACTCGGCTTTCGCGCCGTTTGGCCCGGCGCCTGGAGGTCAAACGGCGATGAAAGTGTTTCGCGGCGCCGCGAGGATTCTTGTCCGCCTGCCCGCCTGGATGCTCATCGGCCTGGTGCGCCTGTACCAATGGACGCTGAGCCCCCTACTCGGCGGTCAGTGCCGGTTCTACCCCACGTGCAGCAACTACTTTATCGAGGCGGTACGCAAATACGGGGCTGTGCGGGGAGGGCTCCGCGGCATCGGGCGGATCTGCCGCTGTCACCCCTTCCATCCCGGGGGCATGGACCCGCCGTAGTGCCGCCGGCCGCAACGGAGCATAGCTGCCCCGGCCGGGCGAGTCAGCATATCAAGACTGCGAGCCCTTGTACTTGGCCCAGTATTCCGGCAGCAACTCGCGGACCTTGGCTTCCATCTCCGTGTCGCTGATGGCGGTCAGCCGGCCGTGTACTTCGTACTGGTCCATGACCCACCGGGCCAGCTTGTGCATCTTGATTTTGCTGATCCGCTGTTCTCCCTTGAGGCCGAAGTATTCGTTCACCCAGTGAGCGACTCCGTCGGCGCCGCTTTTGTCGGTCAGCGACACGCGGGGCGGGCGGTTGAGCAGCCGCGTGGTGTCGAAGATGTTGTAGATCCGTTCGTCCGCCCGCAACCCTCCTGCGTGGATGCCGGCCTGCGTGGTGTTGAACGACCTGCCCACAAAGGGGTAGTTATCGGGGATGGGCATGCCGATGGACCGCATGTACTCGGCCAGTTCGGTAATGACCGTGGTATCGATGCCGTGCAGATCGCCCTTGATGGCGATGTATTCGAAGATCGCACCTTCCAGCGGCGGATTGCCCGTCCGCTCGCCAAAGCCGAACAGCGTGGCGTTCAGGGCGTTGCAGCCGTACAGCCAAGCCGTGGCTGCGTTGATGTGCACCTTGTGGAAGTCGTTGTGGCCGTGCCACTCCAGGCGCTCGCTGGGCACGCCTACCTCGCGGTTCAATTTGTACACCAGCTTGGGGATGCTTCGGGGCAGTTCCACTCCCGGATAGCTCAGCCCGAAGCCCATGGTATCGCACAGGCGGATCTTGACCGCCAGGTGCTCGGGCACCTGCTCGCTCATCCGCATCAGACGCTCGCAGAAGGGCAAGACGAAGCCCTCGATGTCGGCCCGCGTGATGTCCTCCAGGTGGCAGCGGGGCCGGATGCCCGCCGAAAGCGCCGCATCGACCACCTGGCAATAGCGGTCCATGCATTCCTGCCGGCTCTTGAACTTGAGCTTGTTGAAAATGTGGTAGTCGGAACAACTGGTCAACATGCCGGTTTCGGCCAGCCGGTTCTCTTTGACCAGCCGGAAGTCGTCCATGCTGTTGGCGCGGATCCAGCCGGTGCACTCGGGGTAGCGGTGGCCCAGCGCGCGGCAACGGTCGAGAGTTTCCCGGTCGTTCTTGGTGTAAAGGAAGAACTCGGTCTGGCGGATCACGCCATTGGGACCGCCCAGCTTACTCAGAAGATCATAGATACGCACCATTTGCTCGACGGTGTAAGGCGGCCGGGCCTGTTGGCCGTCGCGGAACGTGGTGTCGGTAATCACCAGTTCCCGCGTGCGCATCGCCTGCGGGTCGAACTCCACCGGCTTGCCGTCGATATACTCCACCACCGGGCCATCGAACCGGATCAACGGGGGCAACGAGTAGTTGAACGTCTCCTCGAGCAGATTCGGGGTAGTCCGGTCGATGAGGGGGAAGGACCTCAGACCGGCTTTGGAGTGGTTGATCTTGGTTTCCGACATGGCTACCTCGGGTCTGGCTGGGGTCGAGCGCTTGAGTTTCCTGGGCTAATTGTGTTGGGCACAGACGCCTGCCGGCAGGGGCGGTATTTGGCCAGTGGGTGCCTCGGCCGAACGCGGGGCACGCTTTTTACGCCGCTACTCCTTGGGGCTTTATACCGGTACTCCCTGCTGCCGGCACACCTCGGTGATGAACGCCACGGCGTCGCCGACGGTCTGCACGGCCAATGCCGCGTCCTCATCCATTTCAATGCCGAATTCCTCTTCGAAACTGGCGACCAGCTCTACCGACTGGATGCTCTCGGCGCCCAGGTCGGTCGTGAAGCGGTGTTCGGGCCGAATGTGGCTCGGATCGATGCGCAACACCCGGCTGGTTACTGCTTTGACACGTTCTTCCACCGTTGCCATACCTGAAAACTCCCACAAAACCGAATCTCTTGCTTCGCCATTTGCCGCCCAGCATCGCCGCGCCCGGGCCGGAGGTATCCGGCAGCCGGCCCCGGGCGTGCCGGCCCCCTAGGCGCCGCTCAACACGCGGCGACCGCGGCGGATGGCCTCGTCACGGGCGGGCTTGGTCATCTCGAAAATAGCGTCCCACATGGCCTCGTCGGCCGGCGTCCACTGGCACTTTCGGCGGCCCATGGCAATCCGAGCCGTCTCGTACAGCGCCTTCTTGCCGAACCCCTTGGTTGCAATCCCATCGATCATCCACGCGAACGAGGGGATGAACTTGGGCAGCGGCTTGCCGTGCGCCAAAATCAGGGCCATGGCTCCCACATACGCCCCCGTATTCAGCAAGGTGCCGATCGATGTCTTGGTATGGTCGCCGATGAGCGACCCTACCTTGGTCGAACCGGTATCGATCTCACTCTTGCCATCCAGGGTTACTTTGACATTGGAATAATCGTTTTTCAGATCGCTGTTGGTCGTCAAGGCCCCCAGGTTGACCCACTGGCCTACGTAGGCGTGGCCCAAGAACCCGTCGTGATACTTGTTGGAATAACCTTGGATGATGGATTCCTCCACCTCGCCGCCGATGCGGCAGACCGGGCCGATGGAGTTTCCCTCGCGGCACTTGGCGCCCAGCAGAATCGATTTCTTGCCGATATAGCAGGGCCCTTCGACCCGGGTGAAAGGATGGATTTCCGCTTCCTCATCGATGTAGATAGGACCGCCCGCCGCATCCAAGACCACCATGGGATGGACTAAAGCGCCCGGCGCCACGTACACGTCGCTGCGGCTCCCACGGATAGCACACGGCTCTTCGACCGTCCCCTCGATGCCCGAGCGGCCCGCGGCCGCAAAATCTTCTCGCAATTGCTCAGGGTTGTGCAGCACCAAGTCCCAAGCGTAGCTCCAGGCGGCTACTGGCGGCCCGGCCGGAAGCACCCGCCCGGCCGACTCTACCAACGCCTCGATCGAACTCGTATCCAGCCGCGCCAAGTCGGGCCGAGTGATCCGGGCGTACAGCAGCTCGCCGTCTTCATCCTTGGCGGCCTGGCTCGGCCCCGTGGGGGCAATATCGAAACTGGCCGCGCGAACTCGGCCATGCACAACCAGCAGGTCGTCACCTTGCAGCTTCGAGGCGTCGTTGACGGCCCAAGAAGTGGCCGACCGATAGACCTCGGCCATATACGGGGGCACAAAGCATGCCACGTCCTTGGCCCCCACTTTGGCCACAAGCTTCTCCCCCAGCGAGGTCATGCCACACCGGAGTTCCCAGATGGGCCGGCTGAGGGCCAGCGGATAGAAGTTTTGCCGCTTGGGGGTTAGAAGGTCCACCAGGATCAAACGCATCACCAAACACTCCAAGGGCAAGGCCAACCCGCACAACATGGTCGACCGGCGGCCCCTTTGATTTCCGGGCGCGGCCATCCCTTTCACGGCCCCGCAACCGGACCGGCTGCCAGCACCCCGATCGCACCGCAGCTGCCCGGGGAAAGTCTCATAGTTTGCTTGAGACAAGACAGGCTGTCAATGCCCCACGCCAGGGTGGAAAGCTGCGTCCCCGAGGCTTTCCGAAAACTGTCGGTACATCGCCCGTGTCCCGCAACACGGCCGGCATTCGTAAACCACGGATTCAGCAAACTTGCCAAAAGGCGCCACAAGAGCCAGCCAGCCGCCGGCATCCCTGGCGCTCCATACGGATCCAGCCACAGCGGTGCGACGCCGAGAATCGGCCCTCGCGGGCACAAGTGGCACCCACGCCGGCTCACGGCAGGTCGATGTTTTGCAACTCGTACTCGAATGGCTGCGAGAAGATCATGCCCGGCGTCTGATACACGAAGGTGTACTTCTCGATCGGGTCTTCGACGTAAAACAAGTACATGATTCCGACTTCGGCAGCGGTGTGGCGAGTGGTTTCGGCATTGCCTTCGATGCGTTTGCCGTCCGGCCCTTCGAGATAGGCGGGATTGGCCGAAATCCACGTCCGATGCGAGGCCAATGCCCCGTGCGTCTCGTCGAAGCGTACGGCCAAGTACACCTCCCAGATTTTCTTGTTCCGCCGTACCTGTTCGAGGGTGACGGTAACGCCAGACGCCCGTTGTTGGACATTCTTGGCGCCGGCGAGATTCGCGAAGCGAAAGGTTTCCGTAGCGCCGGGTACCAGGACGTGCAATTTGCCTTTGAGCCGAGCGATTTGCCGCACGCTGCGGGGAGGGAGGCGAAGCGGAAGCGTAAGTTCCTTGGCTAACCGCTCGGGCTCAATCGGGATTTCGCGATCGGCATCGATTTGATCCACCTCCAGCCGGTTGCCTTGCTCGTCGAACGCCTGCACCTCGCTCATTTTCTGCTGGAAGGTGATGGGCGCAAGACGTGGCTCCCAGGCGATCTCCACTTCCACGCGGAGCCACGCGGTACCGCGGCGGAGGTCTCGCTGGGCCACGACCGCCGTCGGCTCGAAGCGAAAGGGACCCGAGTAGAAAGCCCGGCCTTTGGCTCCGGCCTCGCCTGGTTTCCGCGGTACGACGGCGACGGCCTTTTCGCTTCCGTAGAAGTACGCCGAAAGGCCGGCTTGGGTGAGCACGGTATCTAACGCCTGCCAGAAAGGGGTCTTGTCGAAATCGACCGCAAGCTCAGGCCCCCCGGCCGGCACTTCGCCCTCGTCGATGCCGACGATGCGGTTGCCCGTCTGCGTGGCAATAGCTGCCAGGATTTTCGACAGCGGCATACGGCCGTGCAGAGTGACCGTGCTTGGCTGGAGCACGGAGGCGGAAACCGCCCGCTGGAGATGCTCGCGTATGCGGTTGAGGCGTTCCACCAACTCTGGACGCGAGGGGTCCGCCTCGCGCGGCAAGAGGTGCAGGACTTTGGGGCCCAAGCGCAAGAGTTCGGCCTCGGCCGCTTCCCTTTGACTCAACTCCGGGGCATCGAGCTGCCGAACCAGGCGCCGCACTTGGCCCGCCAGTTCTGCCTCGACCGCGGGCGGCCTCTTCGCTTCGGACTGGTCTGCGCCTGCCTGTGTCCATACCATGGCGCCCAACAGGACTGCGAGTGCCGTCATCGCCCAATCCTCCCTTGCCACCGGCCGTCAATTCCAGTGAATGTCTGGGCCAAAGGCCATTCTATGCGAAGTTGTCCCCGAGGAGGTAATCGGGCCCCGGAAAAGGCCCACAAGGTCCATCCGACGGGAGGCGACCGGTGAACCAAGAAAAAAAACGGCGGCTCGATCCTTTCGGGATCGAGCCGCCACCGTTGGCGCGACCAGGCCCTCTTCTGATCCTCAGAAGAAGGGCTCGATCAACGAGCGCTTAGCCGTTGCACCCGGCCGGGGCGCAGGGCTGCGGAGCAGGAGCCGCACAGGCCGGAGCGCAGGGCGCCGGCTTGCATACCGGCACCGGGCAGCATACCTTCACCGGCACCTGCTTGCAGACCACCTTGGGCACGCACCGGGTGACGGTGTAGGGAACCTGCTTGCAGACCCACTGCTTCTCGTGGATCGTCTTGGTGTACTGTACCGGCTTGCACACCGTGTACGGCACCAGCTTCTTGCAGGTCTCGGGGACCATCTTGCACACCTGGTAGGTGCACTCCTTCACCCGGGTCTCGGGCACCATCTTGCATACCTGGTAGGTGCACTCCTTCACCCGGGTCTCGGGCACCATCTTGCAGACGGTGTAGGTGCAGGTCCGCTGCTCGGGAACCATGCGGCACACCTGGTAGCTGACCAGCTTCTTCTGCACCTCGGGCACCATCTTGCAGACGGTGTAGGTACGCGTCCGCTGCTCGGGCACCATGCGGCACACCTGGTAGGTGCACGTCCGCTGTTCGGGTACCATGCGGCACACCTGGTAGCTGACCAGCTTCTTCTGCACCTCGGGCACCATGCGGCACACCTGATAGGTGCACGTCTTCACCTGGGTTTCAGGCACCATGCGGCAGACCTGGTAGGTACGGGTCCGCTGTTCGGGCACCATGCGGCAGACCTGGTAAGTGCAGGTCCGCTGTTCGGGCACCATGCGGCAGACCTTGTACGTGCAGGTCTTCATGCGGGTCTCGGCCACCATCTTGCAGACGGTGTACGGAATCCGCTTCTCGCACACTTCGGGCACCATGCGGCAGACCTGGTAAGTGCAGGTCTTCTTGACCGTCTCGGGCACCATCTTGCAGACGGTGTACGGAACCTTCTTCACGCAGGTCTCGCGCACATACTTGACGCACTCGATCTGCTTCTCGCACACCTCAGGCACCCAGACCTTGCGGTAGCACTTCACCGGCGGGCACTGCACCTGGACGGTCTTGACCGGCCCAGGCCGGTACACCGAGCGGCACGTGCAGGGATCGAATTCCCAACAGCCGGGCTCTTGGACGCATTTGGTGATGACCGGGCCGGGCTTTTCGAAGCACTGGACCTCCCACCGCCCGCCACACACCTTGACCGTTTTCGTGTACTTGACCGGTTTGCACACCGTGTAGCACACGTCGCGGTAGCAGGTCTCGTACACCGGCTTCATCACCGTGTAGCACACTTCCTTGGTCCGCGTCTCCCACACCGGCTTGCAGACCGTGTAGCGGCAGACCTTCTCGCGGGTCTCGTACACCGGCTTGCACACGGTATAGGGCACCTGCTTAGTCACGGTTTCCCAGACCGGTTTGCAGACGGTGTAAGTCCGGGTGCGGGTCTCCCAGACCGGCTTGCAGACCGTATAGGTGCAGGTGCGGGTCTCGTAGACCGGCTTCATCACCGTGTAGCAGACCTGCTTGGTACGGGTTTCCCACACGGGCTTGCAGACGGTGTAGCAGACTTCCTTGGTCCGCGTTTCCCAGACGGGTTTGCAGACGGTGTAAGTCCGGGTGCGGGTCTCCCAGACCGGCTTGCAGACCGTGTAGGTGCAGGTGCGGGTCTCTTGCACGGGCTTGCACACGGTGTAGCACACTTCTTTGGTCCGCGTTTCCCATACGGGCTTGCACACGGTGTAGGTGTAAGTCCGGGTCTCATAGACGGGCTTCATTACCGTGTAGCAGACCTGTTTGGTGCGGGTTTCCCACACGGGCTTGCAGACGGTGTAGGTTACCTGTTTTTTGCAGGTTTCCCACACCGGTTTCATGACCGTGTAGGTGCATTCCTTGTACGCGGTCTCATGCACGTACTTGGTGCAGGTGACCGTCTTGGGCACGCACACCTTTTCCCAGACGGTCTTGTAGCAGGTCACCTGCTGCTTTTCATACACCACCTGGCGCACGGTTTTCATGACCGTACACGTGGGTTGCGCTGCACAGGCTTCGATGCCGCACGCGGGCCGGCATCGACGGTATCTGGCCGCGCCGCAATAGCTGGCGTCAGCCGATTCTGCCGCCAGCGTCGCCAGCGCGACGACGATTAGCGGCACCCCCAACGCGGTTCTCATTGCTTGCCTCCTTCGGGGAATCAAAGACTCATTGGGCCTGGTCGGACGGGCAGCGCCCGTCTTGCTTCTATTTCGGCCGACCCAGTTCAGCTACATTAGCTATCCTTCCGGGCGGTCATCGCCGCTCCGGACCCTCCCGTCGGCGTATACGACGCATTCCGCCCGTAAAATGGCCGGCTATGAGTGGGTATCGCCAATCTACGCAACTGGCTTAAAATAAAGCGGCCGCCAGACGTAAGGCCTCTAGGGGGGATGGCGATCCAAGTAAACCAGCACCTCCCTTAGCGATAATTAGCGATGCGAAGCCCCCGCCCGCCACAAGGGTTATGCAGGCCAGCGGTGCGCAGCGCACAGCGTGCTTGGCGATGAGAACCTACCGCCACTCGCGCCTGGGGTGGGAACTACCTCAGAAAACCCAGCGGTCCCCGGGAGGTTCAGGTCAGCAGCAGCAACCTTGTCCGCAGCCCCCTTCGGCCTTATGGCACGGACGCAACGAAGTGCGTTTCCTCCCGGGCCACAGAGACGGCCGCCCCTGAATGACCTCCGTCAGATGGCCCCCTGCCGGAGGGTAGATCGTCCCGCGGATTGGCAACACTCGGGTTGACCGCTCTGCCGGGGCCCCTATACTTCGGGGTTGTGGTAGGCGCGAGGGCAACCCCCTCCACCTCAAAGAGGTTTCGTTTCCGGGCTTTGGCAAGCGTTGCCTCTGGGTAAGTTGGCTGGCGGGTCGCAACCTCGGGCGCGTTTCGGCTGCCCCTGGCACCCTGTTTCCGTGGCCCCGCGGGGAACCCGACGCGGGATTTGCGTATCAGGTGTTGTATGAAAAGTGAAGAACGTCATCGTTTGGAGCAGAATGCTCTGGCCGATTGGCTCGGCCGGGTGATGCTGAAAATTCGGCCTTACTCGACGCTCATCTTGACGGCCGCCGTGGTCGGGGCCGTGGTGTTCGGGGCAGCCTCGTGGTGGGTCCGCAGTTCGGCTCAGGGGACCGAGGCGGCCTGGGACAGTTTTTATACGGCGCTGGGCAATGCGACCAACTCGGGGGATCCGCGGCCTTTGAAACAATTGGTCGATCGGTATCGGGGCACCCTCGTGGGGTATTGGGCTGCGGTGACGGCTTCGGAAATCCACTTGGCCCGGGGCACTGCCGAAATCCTCTCCAACCGTGCCGATGCCATCGCGGAAATCAAGAACGCCCAGGAAGGCTTTTCGCTGGTGGCCGACGAGTGCCGGGATGTGCGGCTCCGGGAGCGGGCGTTGTTTGGCCGAGGTCGCAGTTATGAGGCCCTGGCCGCCACCGGCGACGTGGCGGGCCACCTGGAGCGGGCTGTGGCCGACTACGAGCAGGTGTTGGCCTTGGATACGGGCAGCGTGTACGCCCGGTTCGCTCAAGAGCGGCTTCAGCAACTACGCGTTTCGCACGTCAAGGATTTTTATCAGCGGGTTGCAGCATATCAGCCGCCGCCTGCGTCTACCTCCGGGGCCACAGGGGCATCCTCTGGCACCTTCTCGGAAAAGGTCCTCAACGCCACTGAGATGAAGGCCCAATCCACGGATTCTAAGGCCCCTGAGGCCGGCGGGAAGCCTGCGGCCGTGAGCGAAGCGGTTCCGTCGGGCAAGGCCGAGCTTGGCCACGCGGCCGCGCGCAAGACGCCTTCGGGGCCGAATTCATCGCCGGCCGCGACGCCGGCGTCGCCACCGGCCAGTCCCGCTGCGTCCTCCCAAACGCCCCGGAACACGGAAGCCCCCGCAAGCGGCCAAGGGCGGAAGCCTTAGTCCTTGCCTTTTTCGGCCTTGCCGGTGTCTTCTTCCGAACTATCGCCCAATCAGCCCGTCGAGTTGATCGTTTCCGCCGCGGAGGCAGGCTGGCGCCTGGACGTTTTTCTGGCCCATCATTTCCCCCAATACAGCCGCGTGCATTTGCGGCGGGTGATCACGGCCGGCGGTGTGCGGGTGGACCATCAGGGGGGCAAGCCCAGTTACCGGCTGAACGCCGGGCAGCGCGTGCGCCTGGTGCTGCCGGAAATCCCCCGCCAGGCCCCGCAGCCAGAAAACATCCCGATCGATGTCCTCTATGAAGACGACTGGGTGGCCGCCGTCAACAAGCCGGCCGGCATGGTGGTTCATCCGGCCCGGGGGCATTGGACCGGCACCCTTGCCAGCGCGGTTCAGTATCGGTTTGCGGGCCGGCTGAGCACGTTGGGCGGCCCCACTCGGCCGGGCATCGTCCATCGATTGGACCGCGATACCAGCGGGGTCATCTTGGTGGCGAAGACGGACCCCGCCCATGCCCGCTTGGCCAGGCAGTTCGCCGAGCGGACCATCGTCAAAGAGTATTACGCTCTGGTGGCTGGCAATCCCCGCCTGGACCGCGACCGCATCGTCGAGCCGATTGCGCCGCATCCCACGTGTCGCGAGAAGATGGCCATCCGCCGCGAGACGCCCGCCGCCCGCACCGCCGAAACCTTTTACGAGGTCATCGAGCGCTTCGATGGGTTTGCTGCCGTCCGCATCCTTCCCAAGACGGGGCGGACCCACCAGATCCGCGTACATCTGGGGCACATCGGTTGCCCCGTGCTGTGCGATCGGCAGTACGGGGGCCGTTGGCAGATCACCCGGGGCGAAATCCGCCGCACGCCTGACGATACGACGGTGCTTCTTGCCCGGCAGGCCCTCCATGCACGGCGAATCCGCTTTCGCCATCCGCATACCGACCAGCCGCTGGAGATCGAAGCCCCCCTGCCGACCGACATGGCCACCGTGCTCGAAGAACTCCGTCGGTTTCGAAGCCTGTCCGCCGATCGAAGTCGATCCGGGTGAGCACCCCGACGAGCCCGGTGTGGAAAACCACGCTGCGTGCCTGTTGCTCCTTATGTGAGCCAAAGGGTGCCTGAGCTGCCGATGGGAGGCACGGGGCGCCTGACCCGAGGCGCGTGTAGCCTAGGGGGCCAACGAGGGCGTAGAATGTGCGTTACTCGCTTACGGGGTTGGCGACAGGGGTTCCTGCGTGGCGATGTGACTGCATGTTTGCCGACTGGCTCGATATTCCTGCGGGTCGTGTTCTATTTGGGCTTTGGGTCTTCGTGTTGGGGGGCGCGGTCGGAAGTTTTCTGAACGTAGTGGTGTATCGGCTTCCGCGGGGCGAAAGTCTGGTGTTTCCGCCCTCGCACTGTCCGCAGTGTGGGCACCGTATCCGCTGGTACGACAACGTGCCCATCGCAAGCTGGATGATTCTGGGAGGCCGGTGTCGAGACTGCCGCGGAGCGATTGCGCTGCGGTATCCGGTGGTCGAGGCGACCTCAGCGGCGATGTTTCTGGTGGTGGTGCTGTGGGTCGGGATAGGAGGGCATCTGCCACAGCGCCCGGTCATCGTGGGCCAGATGCTGGTTTCGCGGAGTTGGACACCCTTAGAGTCGCTGAGCACGGCGGCGTTTCAGTTGGTGTTGCTGGCGACGCTGCTCGCAGCGGGGTTGATCGAGTATGACAGGCATCGGTTGCCTGCACGGTTGGCGGTGCCGGCCCTGGTGATAGGAGCGATTGTGCCGGTGGTTTGGCCGCAGGTTCGCCCTGTGCCGGCGTTTGCCGCTTTGCCAGCCACCCCCGGGTGGCCAGCACGCGGCCTTGAGGCTCTTGCCGCCCTCTGGGTAGGGTTGGTGGAGGGGCTTGCCGGATTGGGCGTAGGCTTGGCCATCGGTTTAGCGGCGTGGCGCCTTGTGGGGCGAGGAGAACGTTTGGGGTGGGTGGTAGGGCCGGCGTGCCTGGGGCTGTTTTTGGGCTGGCAGGCGTGCCTGGGCATCTCGGCCGTGGCCGTTGCGCTGCATGGGGCCAGTGGCCTGCTCCAAAGGCGCTGGGAGTGGGGGGCCACTCGGCTCGCCCGCTTGTCTCCCGGGCTGGTGTTCTGGTTTTGTGGGCTAGGCTGGATTATCGCGTGGGAACGGTTGTGGGGCATGTGCCGAGTGTTGGGGTAAGCCCACGATCGGGGCGGCAGTTTCTGCGAATTCGCGTATCTGGGGTCGGGAGGAAGCCCACTCGACTGGTCGCCAAGAAGACGAAAGTCGGTGGCTGAGCCCCGTTCCGGCGCTTACGGGATTCGTCCGGCACCAGCTTGCCGAAGATTTTGCGCCGCCTGCGCTTTGGGCGAACTACATTTGCTTTGAACAGACAGAAATGTGCGAGGTCGGGCATGAAGCAAATGATCTCTTTCGGCAGCGGGCGTGGCGCGCGACGTCGGGGCGTAGCGTTGATGTTCATCACCGTGCTCTTGGTGGTCTTAATGGCGCTGGTGGCCATGGCGGTGGACATTGGCTACGTTGTTCTGACGCGGACGCAGCTTCAGGTGGCAGCGGACGCCGCGGCCCTGGCGGGCGCGGCCTACATGGGGCAGTCCCGCGAGGCGGTAATCGCCGCAGCGCGCAAGTTCGCCGGCTATCACATCGCCGGAGGCGAACCGGTGCAAATCCTCGACAGCGATGTGGAGTTCGGCACCTGGGACGCGGCCGCCCGAGTTTTCACCCCAACGGGCATGCTGGGCAATGCCATTCGCGTTACTGCCCGCCGCGACGCTGCCCATGGCGGCAATCCGGGATTGTTTTTCGGCCGCGTGCTGGGCCAATTCCAGTTCACCTCGCGGGCCTCCGCGGTGGCCATGGCGAATCCCCGCGATATCGCCTTTGTGGTGGACCTTTCGGGCTCGATGAACGACGACAGCGAGCCGTGCTGGGCCACCAATGAAATCTCCAAGGTTTTCGGTCCTCAGGGGTATCCCACCATCGGTGCGGAACTGGTTGCGCAGCTCTTTGCCGATCTGGGCTACGGGCCCTATCCAGGGCGGCTGGAATGGTTCGGACAGCCGTTCGGCGTGCCCCAGACGAAGTACGCCTATGCGGAACTGACCAAGGATGGCGGTCCCCTGACCGCGCGAAACGTCCCCGACCGTTACCGCATTTTGCCGGGCGACTCGGAACTGGTCCGCAAGCGCAAGGCCTATTCGGCGGTCATCGACTACCAGATTGCAGCCTTGATGCCCCGTGCCAAGCCACTGCCCGACAGCAGCGTCAACTACGACTATTGGGAAAAATACCTGGACTACATCATCGAGCCAGTCACGGTCCGCGGCGCGCCGCAGATCAAGCCGCCGCGTGAGCCAATTGAGCGACCCCCTCGAAACGATCGGCCGGCTGGGGGCAAAAACGAATCTCCCGGGGGCTCGGCGGGCGGAAGCAAGGGCGGGCAATCCAATAATGGGAACGGCGGA
>Ga0315298_1004596_pt1:2500-20460 | contig 20460 bp, 22 predicted proteins | sample WHS_1_MG_FD_203077 | JGI IMG/M metagenome (GOLD analysis project Ga0315298, IMG submission 203077) | Extremophilic microbial mat communities from Washburn Hot Springs, YNP, Wyoming, USA - WHS_1_MG | ecosystem: Environmental > Aquatic > Thermal springs > Hot (42-90C) | place: USA...
CTCCAGCAGAAGTTCGGCAGCGGCCAGCTCCCGCCCCTTGCCATCCGTGGCAAATTGGTCCAATTTATACACCACCAATCTGTCAATTAGTGAAATAGCCCTTGCCCACGACACTCTCGACGAAGACCACGATTTCTAAATCGTGCGTACGGGAGACCGGCGTCACGTGGCACGAGTTGTGCCACCTCAAGTAATGTGTTTCCAGGTTAAGCATGTAGGTGACCATCAATAAGGAAGGAAGGTGAAATAACGATGGCACCTCAGGGTCAAGGTTACTGGTACGGATGCTCTGGTTGCGGGCATCCCTGGTCCTATCCACCTCCGACGTGGCCCAGTTACTATGGCTGGGGCTACGGACCGCCGCCTCTGCCGCCTGCACAGGCCACGCCACCGCCACCCCCTCTATCTGGCTGGTGGGGTGCGTATGCAACAGTCTGGCAGCCGGGATGGACTGGACGCAGATTTGGCTATGGTCCGCCCCCGAGATGGGCGCCACCTGGTCCTCCCCCATGGGCACCGTCGGGCTACGGCCCTCCGGCCGCTCCTCCGATGAGCGACGAGGACATCCGCGGAGCCGTCGACAATTATCTGAGAGCCGACCCTCGAATCTCGCCCGAGTCACGTATCGAGATCGAGGTGAGCAAGGGCGTGGTTACGCTGGCAGGATCGGTGCCCGATAAGTGGGTCAAGCAAGCCGCCAATGAGATAGTCTTCGCCGTACCTGGCGTCGCGGACGTGCGGAACAATTTGCAGGTCGCACGGCCGACGAGCGGGGGACCTCAGGCGAGCAGTACACCGTAGCACTACCCATGAGACGGCAATGGTGATAATAGTCAGTGCCTGCCTTGCCGGGATCAGATCCAGGTTCGACGGCACCTCCAGTCCTTGTGAGAAAGTCATGGATTTAGTAAGCAAGGGCGAGGCTATTCCGCTGTGTCCTGAACAACTAGGTGGCCTCCCGACTCCAAGGGCTGCTGCCGAAAGGGTGGACGATAAGGTCTTCACTGAACAGGGTGAAGATTTGACCGAGAAATACAGACTTGGTGCAAAAGAGGTACTGCGGATTGCGCGTCTGGTCGGCTGCAAGAAGGCGATACTTAAATCCCTTTCACCCTCCTGCGGCTCTGGGAAGATCTATGATGGGAGTTTTTCTGGAAGACTAGTCAAAGGAGATGGGATTCTGGCAGAGTTGTTGAAGAAGAATGGGATCAGGATATATGACGAGACAGATATTTGAGGGAGCTAATAATCGCAAAGTAGATATCAGAGATGGGACGCCGCATTGCCCGCGGCAATATCTGGCGCGGCCCAGCACTGCCAACGAGAGCCTATCTGAGGATGGGCAGCGTAAAGTAGAAAGTACTTCCCTTTCCCAGCTCGCTCTCGACCCAAATGCGTCCACCGTGTGCCTCGACCAGCATCTTGGTGATGTATAGCCCCAGACCCAGTCCTCCAGCTCGCCGACCGCCTTTGGGCTCGTAGAAACGCTCAAAGATGTGAGGGAAGTCCTCTGGGGTTATCCCGATGCCCTGATCGGCCACCGAGATGGTTACCTCGTCATCCGTCTTCCTTGCCCTCACCAACACTTCCCTCTTGGAGGGCGAATACTTCAACGCATTCGTGAGCAGATTCAAGAAGATGCGCTCCAGGCGATCCGGATCGGCACTTACCCGAGGCAGATCGGGCGGCATCTCCACTTTGATTCGGTCGACGCCTTCGATCCCCTCCTTGATTCTATCGAGCAGGTCGGATAGGAACGGCTTCAAGTCTACTGGCTGTTTCTCCAGTCGCAACTGTCCGGCCTCGATGCGCGCTGAGTCCACCAACTCTTGAATCATGACGTTCATCCGCCGGGCGCCGGCAACTATAGCCTGAGCGCTCCTGCGCACCTGGTCCGCTCTCTCGGCGTATCGCCCGATTATCTGCGCTTGCCCCAGGATAACCTGGAGCGGCGCGCGCAGATCGTGCGAAATGGTGTGGATGTACTCTTCGCGAAACCGCTCTGCCTTCCTGCGCTCGGTGATATCGATGAACGTCACAACCGCGCCTTTGGTGACTCCGTCTTCCTCAATCGGATAAGACGAATACTCGACGGGAAAAGAGGTGCCGTCCTTCCGCCAGAAGACTTCATTGGCCACACGGACACCGTGCAGGGCTTTGTAGGCACCGTGGATCGGGCATTCGCCCTCAGGATAGGGGGAGCCATCAGTGCGGGTGTGATGGGTAAGTCGGTGCATATCCTTCCCCGCCAACTCTTCTGGCTCATATCCTAGCATATCCGCCGCCGCTCTATTGACAAACGTGCAGCGTCCGTGCAGATCTATTCCGTATATGCCCTGGTCTGTTGACTCCAACAACAGTCGAACGTAGCGGGCCAGTCGCACAATCTCCCTTTCGGCACGCTTGCGCCCCGTTCGCGATGTGTCCAATCCTGTACCGCGTTGTCGCTTATCCATCCCGGCCCTTGCTGTCTCCTCATCCCTATCTGTGCCTGAGATAGCAATGGCGAACTTGCTTCTATGGTAACACTTGTCGGCACAATTGTTAATGCACCATTCACCGCGCCCTGCAGGCGATCAACCTAGTTTCCTGCTTCCTGCCCCTGTGCCCTGATCATGCTGGCAACGGCATCCGCAACACATCCATAGCCATTAGCTCCGAAAGCCGGCAGACTCCTGCATAAGACGGAGCGGACCGACAGGTCCGCTGGGCCTGTTTTCAACACTTCAAGAAGCAGCACTCGGGTCGCGCGAGAGCTGCCTCCTACTAGTCAGGAACGATGCATCTGGATAAGGCTAGTTGCAAATGTTTGCATTTGCAAAGCCTTGCATTTGGCTTGCACCTGTGTTACAGTGGTTGTGCGGCAGCCACGATCGACGACACGGCAGCGAGCGTGGCCACTGTGACGCCGTGGCATTGGAGAGCAAGAAAAGGAATGGATCATCGCGGTTTCTTCGACGAGGCTGCGGCCAAATGGGATTCGCTGGAAACACCAGAAACCTTCGCCCGATTGCGCGAGATCGTGGGGGGATTGGGCATCATGCCAGGCGCAAGTGTGCTGGACGTGGGTTGTGGTACGGGTGTCCTCTTTCCGATCCTCGTGGAGTCAACATGTGCTCAGGGGCGCATCGTCGCGCTGGACATCTCAGGCGAGATGCTGCGTTACGCGCAGGCGAAAGGCTATCCTATCGCGTGTGTGCAAGGGGATGCACAATGCCTGCCCCTAGCTGAAGCGGTCTTTGACTGGGTAATTTGCAACGGGGTCTTGCCTCATTTCCCCAACAAGGTCCAGGCCCTCCGGGAGCTAAGGCGGGCGCTTCGCGACGACGGAACGCTGGTGATCTGCCACGCCAATAGCTGGCGAGCGATCAATGCGATCCACCGTTCGATAGGGGGCGTCGTCGCGCACGATATGGTTCCCGATCCAGACACTGTTAAGAATCTGCTGCGCCAGGCGCACATGCGTCTGGTTGAAATCGTGGACGCATCCGATCGCTACTTGGCCGTAGCACGGCGAGACCACGCGTAACATCAAGATAGGAGGACGAGACAATGGTAGACATCGAAGGCACACAGCGCTTTCACGGGCACTTGTGCCCTGGGTTGGCTGTCGGTATTCGTGTGGCCCAGATAGCGTTGCGTGAGATCGGGCCTCACTCGGCGGACGAGGAAATCGTGGCGATTGTCGAAACCGACATGTGCGGCGTGGACGCGATTCAGTACCTCACCGGCTGCACCTTTGGCAAGGGCAATATGATTCATCTGGACTATGGCAAGAATGCCTTTACCTTCGTTCGCCGTTCCGACGGCAAAGCAATCCGCATAGTGCTACGCCACGACGCCCTCGGCGAGCCGAAGCCAGAACGCGAGTCGATGGTTGCGCGCGTGCGTAGCGGCCAGGCCGCACCTGAGGAGATCGCTCAATACCAGGCGCTGCGCAGCGAGAGACTGGAGCAGATTCTCCACGCGCCGGAAGAGCGACTGTTCGAGGTACGCCCGGTACAACCGCGCGTCCCACGGCAAGCCAGGGTTCTCGATTCTGTGCTATGCGACGAATGCGGTGAGATGACGATGGAGACGCGCACACGCCGCTTTCAGGGCCGCATGTTGTGCATCCCATGCTTCGAAGCGGTGGAACGACGACTGTGACGAGATCACGCTTGGTGGCCTACGTCCTGACGCTGTGGACGGTGCTAACGCTCAACTTTGTCTTGCCGCGCCTGCTGCCCGGTGACCCGCTGAACACACTGTTCGATCGGGATACGCCGGGATACGTAGCGGACGAATCCGTCCGCACGCGTTTGGCAATGTACTATGGTCTGGACCGCCCGGCCACTCAGCAGTACCTGGACTACCTGCGCGAGACGTTGCGTGGCAACCTTGGCTGGTCAATCTCGCTCAACCGTCCCGTCGCCGAACTGATCCGTGACCATCTTCCGTGGACTCTCCTGCTTACGCTGACGGCGCTCGCGCTGGCGTCACTCGTTGGTGTGCTAGTTGGAGCCGAAGCGGCCTGGAGACGTGGCTCAGGGCTCGACCGCGCACTCGTGGCTGCCAGCATCATAGCTAGCAATGTGCCGGTCTATGTGTTGGGCACATTTCTGCTCATCGGCTTTGCCGTGCACCTCGCTCCGCAATGGCTGCCGATGGCGGGAGGACGCACGCCTTTCGCGCGATACGGCTCGCTGGTCGCGATGGCACAGGACATCGCGGTGCATCTCTTTTTGCCGGTAACGACCCTTGCGCTTCACTTGGTGGGCGCCAAACTCCTGCTCGTGCGCAACAGCATGGTCAGCATCCTGGGCGAGGACTTTATGCTGATCGCCCGAGCCAAGGGGCTGCGAGAGGTGACGTTGAAGAGGAACCATGCGCTGAGAAACGCTGTTCTACCCTTCGTAGCGCAGCTGGGATCGCAGATGGGACTGGCAATCACGGGGGCAGTGTTTGTGGAGACGACCTTCGATTACCCTGGCATGGGACGGCTTATTCTGAACGCCGTCGGCTCGCGCGACTATCCGGTGATCCAGAGCGTGTTCCTGATCGTGGCATTTGTGGTTCTCACCTCCAACTTGGTAGCGGACCTTATCAACGCGCGGCTCGATCCACGAGTGGGGGCACCATGAACGAGGAACAAGCTATCGCCAGCGGCCCATATGCACCACATACACCCGTAACCAGTTCGGTGCGCGGGACATTCATCGAAGGCGAGGCCATTCTGGGGCTAGTACTTCTTGGCGTGTTCGTCGCCGTCGCGATCCTGGCTCCTTGGATTTCTCCGTATGATCCGCACGCTCTCTCAGGCAAGCCGCTGGAACGGCCTACCTTCTCGCACTGGCTGGGCACGAACGACGTTGGACAGGATATTCTCAGCGAGCTGGTGTATGGTGCGCGCATCTCGCTCATCGTCGCCCTTGGGGCATCGACGTGTACTGTGGCGCTGGGGGCAATCATTGGTAGCTTGGCGGGATACGTCGGCGGCTGGCTGGACAACATCCTGATGCGAGCCGTGGACGTGCTGCTGACGTTGCCCCGTCTGCCGCTACTCATCCTGCTTGGTGCTTTTATGGGCGTGGGTGTCGCGCAGGTCGTCGCCATCATCTCGCTGTTGTTTTGGCCAGTGACGGCGCGCACGATCCGAGCCCAGACACAAAGTCTGCGCCGGCGCGGCTACGTTCGTATGGCGCACCTGTTCGGTGGAGGAACAGGCTACGTACTGGGTCACCACATCCTGCCGGCGCTGGCGCCTTTGATCGTCTGTGAGTTGGTGATAGCTGCCAGCCGTGCGGTAGTCCTGGAAGCGGGCCTAGCCTTCCTGGGCATCGGCGATCCCGCGGCCAAGAGTTGGGGGTTGATGATGCGCTTCGCTTTGAACCTGCCGGGATTGCTACTTGGCGATCGCTGGCTGTGGTGGCTGATCCCTCCTGCCGTTTGCCTCACGATGTTGATCCTGGCGCTGACATTTATTGGCATCGGGCTGGAGAAGCAGTGGCAGCCCCGTTTGAGGTAGTGAACATGAGCGATCCAATGACAAAACTATCTGTACGCGATTTGCGGGTACATTTTCTTTCGCCAGCCGGGCCTGTTCGCGCTGTGGACGGCGTCTCATTCCATCTGGCCGTCAGCGAGGCGCTGGCGATCGTGGGCGAGTCTGGCTCGGGTAAGACCTCCATAGCCCGAGCTTTGCTTGGGCTACATCCAACGCGGTTCGTAAAGGGCAGTGTTCAATTGGATGGGCGGGAGATTTCTGGCTACAGCGAGGCCGAGTGGCGTGGCATCCGCTGGTGTCATATCGCGCTGGGAGCTCAAGGGGCCGGGGTAGCGTTCGACCCAGTCTATCGTATCGGCGAGCAGATCGCCGAGCCGATTCGCGAGCACTTGCAGCTGCGGCCGGAACAAGTGCAACCGCGCGTAGAATCTCTGGCACGGCAGGTGGGACTGGAGACACGCCACCTACAAGCCTACCCACACCAGCTTAGCGGTGGTGAAAAGCAGCGCGCGATGTTGGCGATGGCGCTGAGCTGCAACCCGGAGGTCTTGATCCTGGACGAGCCGACCAGCGGTCAGGACGTTCTCTCGCGGGCCGAGATAGTGGGTCTGCTTCGTCGGCTTCGCAGTGAAATGGGCTTAAGCCTGCTGCTGATCTCGCACGACCTTGCTGCCGTCGCGCAACTCGCCGACCGCGTGGCGGTCCTATACGCGGGCAAACTTATCGAAGTCGGACGATGCGCTGACCTGATCGAGACGCCCCGCCACCCCTATTCGTGGGGCCTGATCAACGCCTACCCGAACATGACTACGGCACGCGACCTACGCGGGATTCGCGGGGAGTTGCCCGATCCCGTACGGCCACCCACTGGCTGCCGTTTTCATCCGCGATGCACCCAGGCTATAGAGCGGTGCCGGCAGGTGGATCCCCCGCTCGTGGAGGTAAATGGGCGATTGATCGCCTGCCATCTCGGTGGGTTGCAGACGCTCCTGAAGGCGCGTGATCTCCTTAAGACGTATTCCCTGAACGGCATGCGGGGCCCGAAGATTGATGCGGTAAGGCGAGCCAGCCTCGACATACGTGAAGGGGAGGTCGTGGCGCTGGTAGGCGAAACTGGCAGCGGAAAGAGTACACTGGCGCGGCTGCTTGTCGCGCTCGAGCAGCGTGACGGCGGGCATGTTGAGTTCCAAGGGCAGGACCTGTTCGCCGTGGATGGAGAGCGCGTTAGGCGTCTCCGACAGCGCATCCAGTACATCGCTCAGGACCCATTCGAGGTGCTCAGCCCACGTCTGACGGTAGTGGAGATCGTTCGCGAGCCGCTGGACATTCAGCGTCTCGGCACGCCCGCTGAGCGCGACGCGAAAGCGCGGGAGGTCCTGTGTGCAGTGGGTCTACCTACCACAGCCGATTTCCTAGGCCGGCGGACATATGAGTTGAGCAGCGGACAGTTGCAGCGTGTCTCGATTGCTCGTGCGCTCGTGCTTGACCCCAAGCTAATCATCGCCGACGAGCCGGTTTCTATGCTCGATGCCAGCGAACAGGCGAAGGTGGTCAACCTGCTGAAAGATATACAGAACGAGCGCGGCACGGGGCTGTTGCTGATCGCACACGATCTGGCGCTCGTGCGCAAAGTGGCGGATCGCATCCTGGTAATGCGACGCGGCGAAATCGTTGAAGGTGGCCCGGCCAGTCGCATCGTGACGCTGCCGCAGAACGAGTACACTCGCGCGCTTCTGCACGCTGCTCCGCGGTTCTTCGAAACCGGCGAATGGGTCGATCTGGCAACCAGGACGCCAGGGCAGGAGAAACCTGGTTCCTTCGCGTCTTGGCGCGTGCGCGGCAAATACTGAAATCTGTCACAAGGAGGTACGTAGTGTCATACGCAAATCGTCTCCGTTCCCTTGTTGTCCTAGCCTTGTTAGTGGCCACATTGGTCGCTTGCGCGGCTCCACCTTCTACACCGGCTCCCGTGGCCACAGCCGCTGTCCCAATCGCGTCGTCGCCGGCTCACGTCCAGGTGCTACGATTGCCCGGTGGTGGTGATTGGGGATATCCTTCGCCCTTCGGTTTCAGTCGAGGCCCAGGATACACCCGTGCCTCGTACATCTTCGACACGCTGGCCTGGCGTGACTCGACGGGGCAGACCATTCCGTGGCTGGCGAAGAACTGGAGGATTTCGGACGATGGACTGACCTGGACGTTCACGCTGCGCGACGCCGTCAAGTGGCACGACGGCGAGCCGCTCACTGTGGACGACGTAGTCTTTTCCTTCAACTACCTGAAAGCCAAAACCGGCGCAGCCTGGTTCATGTCCGAGATTGGACAGGTGCAGTCGGTCACCCAGGTATCTGGAAACCAGGTGGCAATCACTCTCGCGCGGCCCTTCGCGCCGTTCCTACAGTCCATAGCCGAAACGGTCTTCATCTTCCCCAAGCACATCTGGGAGAACGTGGACGACCCCAAGAAATTCACAGGCCCGGAGGCCGTCATCGGTAGCGGGCCGTACAGACTGCTCGAATACAACCGGCAGGAAGGCACTTACTTGTACGAAGCCAATCACGACTTCTTCCTGGGCGACCCCTACGTGCAACGAATGGAGTTTGTCCCCGCCAGCGACCCGGCGCTGGCCTTGGCCAATGGCCAGGTGGACGCCTTTGACAAGTTCGGCGGTGTGACGGACGAGATGCTGTCTCCGTTTGGCAAGCCACCGTTCGTCGTGAAGAAAGCGTCTGGCGAGTGGGGGATGAACATCTACTTCAACCTGTCGGCGGACAAATCGCCGGTCAGAGATGTACGCGTCCGACAGGCAATCGCCTACGCCATCGACCGCCAGGAAATGGTGGACCGCATTCTTTTCGGCTTCGGCGATCCGGGCTCCCCGGGCTTCTTGCCCCCGGCCAACCCATACTACAACCCGAATGCTCCAACCTATCCCCACAACCCTGAAAAGGCCAAGGCTTTGCTAGAGGAGGCCGGTTTCAAAGACGATGGCCAGGGTGGGCGCAGGAGCAGCGATGGCACCGTGCTTCAGTTGACCCTGACGTACAGCACTAGCGACTCTCCGCGTATCGTCGAGATGGTCACGGCCGCACTGGCTCAGGTAGGCATACGCGTGAAGCCAGTGGCGATGGATCAAGCCTCGCTTGACGCAGCGGCCCAGAGTGGGAACTACGAGATGGTGCTGGTGGGTTTCGGTGGTATGGGCAGCGACCCCGACTTGCTACGACGCAACTTCGCCAGTGGCAGCCAAGCGGTGGGCTTTCAGCGAGCGCGCGGCTACAACAATCCCGAGTTCGACGCGCTAGCGGAGAAACAGGTCTCGCTCGCCAACGAGAACGAGCGACGCAAGCTCGTAGACCAAATGCAGGCCATCCTGGCCCAAGACCTGCCCGCGCTTCCGCTGTACTACACGGCACGCGTTGTAGTGTACAACAGCCAAGTGTTCGACAACTGGTACTACACCCCCGGAGGCCACGGAGGCGGCATTCCTATGCCGTACAATAAGCATCAGTTCGTGACTGGGCTGCCATCAGGGTTGACGATAAGAGGTACGAAATGACCGAGCCACAGGACGTCCAGGCGGCACTGCAGCACCGCCAGAGGGTGATGGAGATGGCGCGGGCTTTCCGCGTTTCACAGATTCTCTTCACCTGTATCGAGCTAGGCGTGTTCGACGCGATCGCAGGCGGAGCGCGCACCGACGAGGAGATCGCCGCGGCCATCAACGCGACTCCCCGCGGCGCGGCAAGATTGCTCGGTGCTGCGACGGCGCTAGGACTGGTGGAAAAACGTCAGAATGGCTTCGTCAACACGCCGATGGCCGAAACTTGCCTTACCAGGGGCGGAAGCGCGTACGTGGGCGACAGCTTAAAGCTGGAAAGCGCGTTTCGACGCCGATGGGAGCACCTGACCGCTGCCATCAGAACGGGACAGAGGCCGGAAGAAAACGTGCGCGACGAGAAAGCCGAAGACTGGGTGCGCAACTTCGAACACGCCCTCTTCGATATGGCTAGTCCTGTTGCCCCTTTCGTCGCTAGTGCGCTGGCTCTACCGCAGAACCGGCCGCTGCGCGTGCTGGATGTGGGCGGGGGGCACGGCGCTTACAGCATCGCCCTCGCCCGCCGGTATCCCCAGTTGAAGGCCACCATATTCGAGCTGCCATGTGTGGTCCCGGTAGCACGTGAGATCATTGCCCAGGCAGGGCTGTCAGATCGGGTGTTCGTGCAGGAGGGCGATTTCCAGCGTGACGAGCTGGGCAGCGGCTACGACGTCGCGCTCGTCTTCGGCGTACTGAACGGCGAACCGCCTGAAGGCCGGCCGGCGTTGATCAGCAAAGTGTTTCGTGCGCTCGACCCGGGCGGATTCATCGTGTTGCGCGACCTCGTCCTCAATGCGGACCGTACCGGTCCACTCGAAGCGATGATCTTTGACTTGCAAATGCTGCTCGCCACCGACGCCGGCGGCCTTGACACCGCGGAGGAATGGACACGGTGGCTGGTCGCGGCTGGCTTCGCTCCGCCACGCGCCATTGCTCTTCCAGTTTGGATCGGCCCACCGCTGATCGTGGCCGAAAAGCCAGCCGCCGGATAACAACTTCCACGCGGTTATGCAGTCCTGACGCACGCATAACCGCGTGGCGAACCACGCGGTTTGATAGCTAAGCGAGCCTGGGTCTCGCGACTTTCTCCTGGAATGTCCGTGCGATGTTCTGTAGCGCTTGCTCTCGGGTTATGCCCGCCGCTTTGGCGGCGTCCTCCAGGTCCTGCTCGGTTATGTTCTTAGGGTTGCCGTGGTCGTTCCACGGTTCCCCACACCCGCAGCTAAGGCACATTTCTCTGAAACCTCCATTCGTGATTGCCTTGTCCGCCTCAAAGTGGCGCACCGATGCACATAGCATGAAATTGCACTTAATAGTGCAAGACACGTGCCAGTCTGCAATTCGGCTGGGATAGTTCACGGGAACACGGTTTCATCGAGGGAATGACGCGCCGTTTCCCTGTTCAATTAGCGATCAACGTCGGGCATCCCACGACGATCGCTGCTGAACCGTGCGGAAAGCTAGTTGAGACAGGGTTGGTGATCGCAAGCCGCGATTTCATATCGGCAGACGCAGTGGAGGCTCGCTTGCTGGAATTGCATCCTCAGGCAGTGCGGCACGTCTTCGAGGTCGGTCGTCAGGGCTTAGGACAGGCCGACCTAAGCCAGATACAGACCCTGGGGCCGAGCATTCACCAGGCCATCTGCATCTCCACCAATAAGGCTTCCGGCCGGGCTGTGAGATTCGACCATCCGTAGGGTGTTCGTCAAATCGGGCTTGGCATAACTTGTGCGGGAATGAGTCCCGGCAAGCGTCCCATGGGTGGAATCCTCGCCGCGTAGCCAGAGGATCGCCTGCCCACAATCATTTGGTGTCGACTCTGTGCTTCGGACGATCGTGGGCTCGATCACGTGCCAGAGACGTTCGATGGCCCCGTCACCTTGCTTACTTCAGTACCCACATCGAGGGGGTGGCTCGTGTGACAAAGGATCTCGCCATTCTCGCACTCGCCTTGCTCATAGCACTCGTCACGTTTTTCGTGGACACCGTTCTGTTGCCCAGCATAGTCTTGCCAGGCCTGCTATACCTCGTATCAATACTGATAGCAGCCTACTTCCTCTCACCTTGGACGACGGCAGGCGTGAGTGTATTCACGATAGCTCTGAAGTTGATTGCCGACTTGGCCGAGCGTACACCAGGCTACTTGGTGACCACAGATTTCGTCGTCCTGGCAGTTGTCGGTTTCGTGAGCGCATCGCTCTCGCGCAAGACGAGGCGTGAGGCTGATCTTGCCGCTAAGGCGGAGATAGCTCGCAAACGAGCCATCGACATTCTCGAGAGCATCGACGACGCATTCTTTTCTGTAGACCGCGAGTGGCGGATTACCTACGTGAACAAGCAGGCGGAGCCTCTCCTGCGACATCGGCGAGAAGAGCTGATGGGCAAGAATTTGTGGGAAGTGTTTCCTGAAGCCGTTGGCACAGCCTTTTACAAGGAATATCACAGGGCTGTCAAAGACAAGGTTACAGTAGGGTTTGAGGCGTTCTACCCGCCGTTTGACACCTGGTTTGAAGTGCGTGCCTATCCCTCATCCGAGGGACTATCGGTATATTTCCGTGATATTACCGAGCGAAGGCGGGAAGAAGAGGAGCGCAAGCAGCTGCTCAAGGAGGTGCAGTACGAGCGAGCCCGCTGGCAGTCCACTGTGGACAACATGGTTGATCTGGTGACGGTGTGTGACGCCGCTGGACGCGTGACATACATAAACCCGGCGTACACCAAGATGATCGGCCGTCTGGCTAAGCCGGACCTTCCGTTAGAGGAGCATCCCAAGTACTACCAGCTCTTCCACGTGGATGGGACTATGTTCGCCCCGGAGGACCTGCCGCTACAGCGGGCAGCCTTGCGGGATGAAGTGGTTCGAGATGTGGAGATCGTGCATCGCGCCGCCAATGGTACGGAGTTCATTGGCGTCTTCAGTGCCGCGCCGCTCCACGACGACAGAGGTAAAGTCATCGGCGCTGTCGCGGTGGGACACGATGTAACCGAGCAGCGGCGATCTGAGAAAGAACGCGAGCGCCTAGTTGCAGAGGTGCAGAATCGGGCGGCGGAACTGGATGCGATCATCGAGAATATGGCCGAGGGAGTGGTGATCACCGACAGAACCGGACAGATACTGCGGCTAAACCGCGCTGGCAGACTAATATTGGGCACGACCATTCCCCAGGGAATGCTGCGTCACCTGACCGACATTCCGGAGGAGAGCGTCCTGGCACTTGATGGCCGTCGCCTGCCGCCTCAAGAATGGCCATTCTGGCGGGCTCTGCGAGGCGAGGTATTCGCCGAGCAGGAAGTCGTTTACGTGAGACCGAATGGTGATCACCGTTACCTCCTGATGGCAGGCAGCAGCTTGCGCGACGAGCAGAGCGTGATTAGACTGGCGATCACGGTCTTTCGCGACATCACGACAATCCGCGACCTGGAACGTCAACGGGAGGAGTTTATATCGGTGGTCGCCCACGATTTGCGCGGCGCGATAACGTCAATCCGAGGCTTCTCCGACCTGTTGATCCGCACTGTAGCCAAGGAGGGCGTTCCAGAGAGCGTGCAGCGCTCCCTGGACATAATCTCCGGTGGGACGCGTAGGATGGAAAGGATGATCGCCGACCTCCTGGACGTATCTAGAATCGAGGCGCGGACGCTTTCCCTGGTTAAGTCCGTCGTGGATTTGCCCGCACTGGTGCAGGACATTGTCGCTCGCTCGGAGGAGCTCACGAAAGGGCACCCCGTGAAGGTGTTTATTCACGGCGAAATCCCGCAATTGCAAGCTGACCCAGATCGTTTAGACCAAGTTATGACCAATCTCCTCTCAAATGCCGAAAAGTACTCCTATCCCGATACAGAGATCAGCGTAGAGGTCGAGCCGAGACCAGGAGAGGTGATGGTATCAGTGACCAATCTCGGCCCCGGAGTCCTTCCAGAGGACAGAGAGAGGCTCTTCACGCGATTTCACCGCACGAGGCAAGCGCAGGTGGAGAAGGTACCAGGCCTTGGGCTGGGCCTGTACATTGCGAAGGGTCTCGTGGAAGCGCACGGCGGGCGCATCTGGGTCGAGAGCAAGCCAGGAGAATACGCCACGTTCCGCTTCACGCTGCCGCTAGCATCCTGACCCAAGTCTCCCAACGTGTCACTCAGCAGTCTCCACCAACAGAGTTTGTTTCAAAGGTCCAATTGCAGCTGATTCATCGGCGCCACAAATGGATGGAACGGCTCCAAGGTTACGCCATTTCAGCACCTTTCACCAAGCCATACCCCAGCACGTTTCTTGCCAACAGCAACAGGCACTAATCTTGCATCTGGCGAACTCTAGAGGAATGGGCCGCGTTTTCAAGAGCGCTCTGGGACAACGCCTCCAGATTTAGGACTGTCTGATAGTGGACCAACAGACCTTTGGCGCCGGACATGTGAGATACCGAGGTATCCAACGGGTCCTCCTACTGGTTCTCCTGGTCGATATAGCACTGGCCACGGGCAAAGGAATCTATGGTCTTCTCACTGGCAGCCTTGGCATGGTTGCCGATGGTTTACACTCGGCGATGCACGCATCAGCTGGTGTGGTGGGGCTCATAGGAATATACCTAGCGTCACGTCCACCCGATCCTCAGCACCCGTATGGCTACGAGCGGTATGAGCCGCTGGCAGCGATGGGTATCGCCGTGGTGATGATTGTTGCCGTGCTGGAGATACTCGAGCGAGCCTGGAGTCGCATTTGGTCACCGGTGACGCCCAGCGTCACCGGCCTCAGCTTCGCCATAATGCTGGCCGCCACCGCCACGACTCTAACCCTAGCCGCTTGGGAGCGACGTCGTAGCAAAGAACTCTCGAGCAGCATTCTCAACGCCGATGCCTCTCGCGTGGCTAGCGATACGCTAGCCTCTGTATCGGTCATTATAGGGCTCATTGCCGTGGACTTGGGTTACCCGTTCGTCGACACTATGGCTTCATTGGCTATAGCGGCGGTGATCGCCTGGACGGCGTGGGGCATCGTACAAGGTGTGTCGAGCGTACTCACGGATGCAGCAGTTGGTGATGTCGAGAGAATCGCCAAGGTAGCCTGCAGCGTAGAAGGGGTCAAAGGCTGCCATCAGGTGCGAGCCCGCGGCGTCGCTGGAATGGTGCGAGTGGACCTGCACATCACGGTGGCACCGGATATGCGCGTCGATGAGGCCCACAAGGTGGCGGAGATAGTCGAACAGCGCGTTCGCGATAGGGTAGGTGGCATTGCCGAGGTGCTGGTGCACGTGGGAGCGGCTACCCTCCACACATAGGAGCAGGTTTCAGTGTCTCATATTCACATTCCAGACGGCGTGTTGCCTCTATGGATCATCTTGCTTGGCTGGGCAATTACTGGCGTCGCCCTGTTCTACGTCTCACGCCAGTACGTCGGACAAGAACTGACCCGCAGACTTCCCCTGGTGGGGGTGATGGCCGCCTTAATGGTCGTGGTCCAAAGCATAGCTATACTGCCAATCGGATATCATTTCAACCTGACTGTTCTCACCAGCATTATCCTCGGACCAGGGCTGGCGCCGATCGCCGTCTTTCTTGTGAACTTGATCCTCGCGTTGTTTGGGCACGGTGGGATCACAGTGGTCGGGCTGAACACCTTCGTTCTTGGCACGGAGATGGTGCTGGGCTATCACCTGTTTCGGGGCCTGCGAACAGCGCTCGGACGATGGCTTGGAATCGGGCTCTCAGCCGGTGTAGCGACAATGGTGAGTCTGATGACAGGCAGTCTCTTGATGATCGGGATCGTCGCCCTGTCCGCCGTCAATCCTGGTTGGCAGACGCCTCACGCGCCGGAAAGGTTAATCTTGCCCAGTCCAACAGTTGGAGAACCCCTCGTGATTGATCTGCCTCGCACGGAAGACCGCGAGACGGGCAATCTGGTTGCAGTTCAACGATTCGCCTTGCTAGTGGTAATTCTCGGGCTCGTCGGTTGGCCTATCGAGGCAGTCATCACCGGTCTTATTGCCAGGTATATTTATTCAGTTGGGCCGGATCTATTGGAAGCTGCCGGTAGCAAAAGAGAACAGCGTTCATCGGAGAAGGCTATTAGACGTGGACGTAGGAAGCATTGATTACTGGGCGAACAAGGGTGATAGCGCCTTGCATAAGGCTTCGGCACCTTCCAAAGTGTTGGCCACGGCGCTGATTATCGCCGGAGTGTTGGTCACGGGCAGCCTTTTTGTTCTGCTCGCGATCTATCTCGCAGTAGCGGTAGCCATCGTTTCTGCGCGCCTGCCAGCCCGCAGAATCGCCACCATCGCTGCCTACCCAGCGATATTCGCCCTCATCTTCGCTGTCAGTCGTTGGGACGGCAACATAGTGAACACGGCAGTTATCGTTGTTAAGGCGCTGGATGCTGCACTTACTCCGTCCACAATTGTTGTTACTTGACGAGCCATTTGAGGGGCTGGACACGACATCAAAGGCCGAGCTAAGCTCCATCTTGAACGATCTGAAGCTCCGACGCCACACGTCGATAGTCGTCTCGACGCACGAGGTAAACCTGGTGCCTCGATTTGTGGATACCATCTATCTGCTGACACGCGGCGGGAAACTGGTAATGCGGGGTGCTCCGGCAGATATCCTCGGAAAACCTGAGCTCCTTAAAGCCCACCACCTTGAGCCGCCGGTGCTTGTGGCTCTGTTCCACGAACTCAAAGCGCGAGGTATCGCTCTGGATACTGCTCTCACAGTCAAAGATGCGGCCGATAACCTCATGGGCTGGATACTCCGCCAGACGTACAGGGGGTAGGGACGTGGGCACGGTAGGCAGCAGCAAAGCCATCGGCAGCTTTCAGCAAGAAACTGCGCGCTGAGTCCACCCTGGCAAAATGGCTTGAGGGCGTAAGGCCTGGCCATTCACCGTCAGCCCAGAGTCCAACAAATCGAGCGTCGGCCTATGTCCGTACCCAAGGCACGACGCGAATTAATGGCCCTGACACACCAAACGCCGGGAGCAGCTGCGAACCTCCCAGACCGACTAGAAGAACCGGTAATACAGAACGGCGCCTTGAATGAGATTGTGCCGATAAGTCTTTCGCCGATCTAAGCCGTGTGCTCGTGCTCGGTCCGTGCGATGACTTCGTCCTGTACCGCCTTGGTCAACTGCACGAAATAGGCACTGTAGCCAGCCACTCTAACAACCAGGTCCCGGTAGTTCTCGGGATGCGCCTGAGCATCGAGGAGCGTCTCTCTGTTAACGACGTTGAACTGGATGTGCTTCCCCCCTAGGCTGAAGTAGGTCTTGATTAGGGCTGATAGTTTCGCCATGTCCTCGGCATTCTTCAACGCCGATGGGTGGAACTTCATGTTCAGCAGTGTGGCCTGATAGGCCTCCTGGTTTATCTTTGCTGCGCTCTTCAGCACAGCTACTGGCCCACGAGTATCCCTGCCTCGCATCGGTGACATCGTTCCATCGGCCAGGACTTCGCCGGCGTACCTGCCATCGGGTGTCGCTCCGGTAAGGGCTCCTCCGGGTCCATGCGACGTGATAGAGATGGCTGTCGGCTTGTGTTTTCCCCCTAGACAAGTATCGAATGTGACGGTTGTATCTGCCCAAAACTGATAAAGCTCTCTTGCTATCGAATCGACGTAATCATCATCGTTGCCATACTTTGGTGCCGCTAAACACATTCTGCGTACGTCTGCGTATCCGTTCCCCTGCCAATTCGCTTCCAGGGCTGCCTTCAACTCTCTCAGAGTAACCTTTTTTTCGTCAAACACCAGCTTCTTTATCGCAGCCAAGGAGTCGGCCACGTTTATCATTCCCACGGGATTCAGGACCGCTCCGTTCTCGAAGGGCATCGTGCGGTCGAGCATATCCTTGCCCTCCTTGAGCGCGTCGACCATCAATGAAGACCGAACCGGATCCGGAAACAACTCCCCCGCAATGCGCATCTCGACGTTGTTCTTCTCTGCCGCCAGCGCCATGAAATGGGCCAGTTGTTCCTTAAACGCGCTAAGGAGCTCGTCGAATGACTCGAAGCTCGCAAAGTCCCTTGCCCCAGCGACGAGCAAGTTGCCCGTATTCGGGTCCACTCCGTTATGCACGAAAACGTCGAAAACCAGCGGGACGATGAACATTCCGTAGGATGCGATGCGTGATTTGCCAACGATGCTAGCATCGATGCACCCCGACATTATGTAATCGCGCGCGTCGCGGAGAGGCACACCCTGGCTGACCAGGAATCCGATGTAAGACTTGTCCCCCACAAACGCCGGCATACCTATTCCTGTCCTCACAACTTCGAGGGCCTTCAGCATCAGCGACTCGGGCGTTCCGTCGTGAACCCTGACCGTGATGGTGTGGTGAGGAGTTGGACAATCCTTCGCCGCTTCCAGAATAAGGTAGGAAAGCTCGTTGGTGGC
>Ga0315298_1004597_pt1 | contig 20451 bp, 13 predicted proteins | sample WHS_1_MG_FD_203077 | JGI IMG/M metagenome (GOLD analysis project Ga0315298, IMG submission 203077) | Extremophilic microbial mat communities from Washburn Hot Springs, YNP, Wyoming, USA - WHS_1_MG | ecosystem: Environmental > Aquatic > Thermal springs > Hot (42-90C) | place: USA: Wyoming...
GTACACTTCCAGGGAGATATTAGATCCGCCCCAGGCGGCGGCGTACACTTGGAGGGTGGCGCGAGTGATGATGGCATTGGCTGGGATGGGGGAGAGGTCGAAACGCAGCCAGGCAGTATATTGCTGGCGGTAGCCGACTTTGAACATGTTCGATGAGCAGTAGTTGCCCCCTGCTTCCGGTTGGTATTTGTAGATGTAGGTATCCTCACAGCCTGTGTATCTGTTGTTCCCTTGTTGGAGTGCGATGGTCACTGGCGTGCCCGATGGCACTGGCGTGGGGCGTGGTGTCAAGAAGGGTGTAGGAGTCCCAGTCAGGCGATAGGTGATGACCAGTTTGGGTCTGATGTCCACGGAGGCGTGGTCAGCGCTGGCGAAGTCAAAGGTACCGGTCTCCAAGAGTGATGCGCCGCGCAGGAACAAGCCATAGTTGGCGAAGTGGCCATTAAGCCAGTCCTGCACCAGCATGGTGACGTCAAAGGTGTACCATTTGCCGATGCCGTCGGTTGATCCCTTGCTGTCGGGCATGGCGGCGCGGTCGGTGGCGGTGTCGTTGCCTCCTGGGGCGCCCCAGGGGATACCAGATTCCGCCTGGTTCCAGGTGGCTTGGCATGCGTTCACCTTGCGGAGGACGCGGTACACTTCCAGGGAGATATTAGATCCGCCCCAGGCGGCGGCGTACACTTGGAGGGTGGCGCGAGTGATGATGGCATTGGCTGGGATGGGGGAGAGGTCGAAATGCAGCCAGGCAGTATATTGCTGGCGGTAGCCGACTTTGAACATGTTCGATGAGCAGTAGTTGCCCCCTGCTTCCTGTTGATAAATGTAAGTGTCCTCACAACCTGTATACCCCTCGTTCCCCTGTTGTAGGATCACTGTTCGTTCGGTGGTGATTGGTGTTACGGTTACACCGGGTTGAGGTGTGGGTGTGTTAGTCGCAATAGCGCTAGGGCTTGGCGTTCCCGTCCCAGTAGCAGTACGTGTTGCACTCGGGATCTGCGTTGGCGTAGCACTGTTTGTCGGTGTCGTCGTAGGGGTTACCGGGGACGTTGGTGGCGGAGTGGGCGTTTGCGTGCGAGTAGGACTAATTTGTGGCGTATGAGTAGGACCAGTGCTGGGCGTTGGGGTGGGATTGATGACGAGGCGATAGGTAACAACCAGCCTGGGGCGCAGGGAAATGGACTCGGACTGAGCACTGGTGAAGTAAAATATGTTGCTGGACGAAGGCGAAGAGCCCCTCAGCATTATCCCATTGTTGGCTAAGCGGCCGCTTACCCAATCCTGGACTAGCGCTGTCAAGCGGAAGCGATACCACTTGTTCACGCCTTGAGTGGTCAGGCTGCCATCAGGTGTAGCAGGACGGTCAGTTGTAGTGTCATTGCCACCTGGCGATGCCCATGGGTTGCCGGCGCTGGCTTGGTTCCAGGTTGCTTGGCAGGTGTCCAAGCGACGCAAGACTCTATATGCCTCAAGGGTCATATCTGATCCACTCCAGCCTCCTGCGTAGAGTTCGAGGTAAGCCTCTGTCACCAAGGCATTTGCCGGGATGGATGCCAGATCAAAATACAACAACGCCGCATATTGTTGTCGGTAACCCACGCGAAACGAGTTCAACGAGCAGTAGTTGGTGTCAGGGTTCCACATGTGAATATAGGTATCCTCAGAACCAGTGTAACCGTTGGTTCCTCGTTGTAAGACAACAGTGATTTCGCTTCCGACAGGCAATGGCGTTGGTGTGGCAGTCAATGGGGCAGTGGGAGTTCGTGTAGCACTACCTGGTACTGTGTTCGTGGGGCAAATGCTCGGAGTGGGTGTTGGGCTGGTGCGGGTCGTTGATGTAGGACTGCTTGCCAGACAATACGTGATGACTAATCTAGGACGCAACTCTATGGCATCGTTCTGGGCGCTGGCAAAGTAAAACGCATCTGACAATACTGGCGACGTGCCACGCAGGAGCACTCCGTTGTTACCCATGCTGCCTTCTAACCAAGAGCGTACGAGCCCTGTTACATCAAACGCGTACCATTTGCCTATGCCTTTTGTCTGCACGCTGCTTTCGGGCATCGCGCGCCGATCCGTGCTGAGGTCGCTGCAGCCAGGCTGACCCCACAGGTTACCATTTGCAGCTTGGTTCCATGTGGCTTCGCATGGCTTGGTATCGCGAAGGATGGCAAAAGCCTCAATAGTTGTGTCATAACCACTCCAACCAAATGCGTAGAGTTCTAATCGCGCGTTTGTGACAAGGGCATTGGCTGGGATAGGGCTTAGGTCAAAGCGCAAAATCGTAGCAAATTGCTGCTTTTGCCCGACTTTTAGCATTTTGTCTGTGCAGTAATTCTTCCCGGGGTCATAGCGATACACATAGGTGTCTTCAGCCCCGGTGTAACCATTTTGTCCCTGCTGCAAAACAACGGTGGTCTGCCACAGGGTAGGTGATGGGGTTGGCGTGGCTGTGCTGGTGGATGTAGGAGTACGAACAGGTGTCGGAGTCATGGTGCGAGCCACAGTAGCTGTGGGAAGCGGTGTAGGTGTGGCGGTGCGGATGGGTGTCATGGTTTTGGTGGGTGTTGGCATGCCTGTGGGAAACGGTGTGCCCTCACCAGCCACTGTGATACTGCCTACGGTGTACCTGCCGTTGCCATCCGCTAGTTCTGCGTTTACCAAGCGGTAATAGTGCCAACCGCTTTCCTCCGGCTGGGCGATGTTTACCAGAGCGATGCGCAGGTCGTATTCCCCTGGCGGTACAGAGGGCGGAATACGGATTGAGTGTTCAATGCGCACAGGTTGCGCAGAGTACCATTGTGTTGTGGGCACAGTAGGGGTAAAGTTGTGCACAAACACTGGTAGGTTGGTGGGACGATGGACAAAGGCAATCTGGATGTCATAGGAGACAGGGATGTCCCGAATCCCCACCCGGCGTGCGCGCATCAACGGCACAGTACCACGGTTCACCCATTCGGTTGCAAAGACATATTCCTGCCCAGCGCTCACTGTAGGTGGTGCTTCAATGCCCCTGAAGACGATTTGCGCGCCCAGGTAACGCGCCGCGAGCTCGTGGGCTTCCTGCCATTTGGCATCTGTAACATTAAAAAAGGTGTCTTGCAAACAGAGATAACTGGAATGGTGATCTAATGCCAGTCGGATATAGTAAGCGGGGTTGTTAACGAAATCTACACTTGGAGCTGGTTCGTAGCCCACGCGGGTAGTGGCATTGTATGCTGCATAGATTTCATCTACTTTGCCTTGTCCCCCCAGACCATTGAACTTGAGCCAAACACGCATGCCATATTTTTCCATGGCGTAATCCACAACCGGCTTGCGCGCTGCTTCCCAACCGTATAGGCCTGTACCCAGTTGTAAAACCACGGGAGTCTTAAGGAATCCATGGGTGCGACTTCCATCTTCCCATACGTACTCCTCTTCTAAATAGATATCGATGATTTGCTTGACTGCTTCTACGAATTTGGCATCGGTATAGCCGGCTGCCAGCCAAGCAGTTTCATCCTGTTTTGCATTGCAGATAGTCATTTCACCATAGCAACCACCAGCCATCATCACGATGGCTTCGACGGTTGGGTTGCCGTCGTACCGCGCAGCCATGGCGTGGACAACCCTTCGAAGCAATCTTTGGTATGTCTCATTCCAAGGTACGGGGGTGCCCCCGCGTGAGCCAACCAGTTGGACTCCTGCTTCTACAGCCCATTGTGGGGTCATTCCTTCTGTGGTCAAAACCTGCAACCAGAGGCGCTTGCCGAGCCTGCGCGCCTTTTCGATGTCTGCATCGATTGCTCCCCAATAATACACGCCACTCTGAGGCTCGATGCTACACCAACCGCTTACCCGAGTGCTAGCGTCATAAGCCCAACTGACATAAGGGAGCGATCCAATTTCTGGATCAACCCAGTGACACTGCCCCAAGCCCTGCTCAGCGTTGAGGACGATTTGATCGGGAAGAGTGGGATCTATCTGGAAAGGCGGTAACTTGCTCACTACTTGCGCATAATGAGCCAGAACAACGGTTGTCCCTATCACTAGTGTTGCAAGGATGCCAATCATGAGCAACGTGATCTTTTTATTCGGTTGATGGAAGCATGGCAATAGCCAGCGTCTGCCCTTCATTAATTGGTTACCTCCTAGTTTGTTTTGCATGGGGCAAAGGCGCTCGTTTTCTCGGTGTCCAGTTGTCTTCATAGGATATGACGCAAGCACGTTTCATTGGTTACGATTTAGTTACAAAAATGTGAGCCTATCTAGGCAAGTCGCTGGGCACTAGCCATCAAAGCATTGACAATGAATGCTGGCGAAGCGCATTCGTTTTCCATAGTACGTTGATATCCATCCATTACCCCACAGGCTCTGCCTGTTCCAAGCTTGGATTGTGCTAGGATCGCAGCGACATTGACCATCTCTGGCAGCCGTTGTAAAATAAGCCGTAGCGTTCGGTTTCTATCATAGACGTATTGCGATAGATTATCTTATGAGGCAGGCAAAATCTACTGTGGAGCGTTTGCATAAAGTTCTGGCTAGAGCGGGAGTGGCTTCGCGTCGTAAATGCGAAGAGTTGATTGCAGCAGGGAGAGTGAAGGTAAATGGAGAAGTGGTTTCCACATTAGGAAGCAAGGTGGACCCCGCTCGTGATTCCATTGAAGTAGATGGCAAACCGATTATTCTGTCCCGTAAGCACACTTATCTGATGCTCCACAAACCCGTGGGTTACGTTTGTACTGTCCAAGATCCACAAGGGCGTCCTACAATCATGGATTTGATCCCGCTCAAGGAACGTCTTTACCCGGTGGGGCGGTTAGACAAGGACAGCGAAGGCCTGCTACTTTTGACTGATGATGGGGAGTTGACACACCGGCTTACCCATCCGAGCCATGAGCATGAGAAGGAATATCATGTGTTGGTGGAGGGGCAGCCCAGTGTCAGTGCCCTACAGCGTCTACGGGAAGGCGTGGTCTTGAATGATGGCTTCACCTGGCCAGCGGATGTAACAGTGCTGAAGCAGAATGCCGAGGGCACTTGGTTGCGCTTTGTCATCCATGAGGGGCGCAAGCGACAGTTGCGCCGCATGTGCCAAGCGATAGGTCATCCTGTACGCAGGTTGATCCGTGTGCGGATAGGACCTCTGCACCTAGGCGGCTTGCCGCCAGGCCAATATCGTCCATTGACAGAGGAGGAACGCCTTCTGCTCAGACGAACGGTCGGATTGCCTGATGAGCCAGAGTGAAGACATCCTTCACGGTTTCCTCTCAACTAGGAATCCTGCGCTGTGAGAGCGATGCAGGGCTTGATGGGGAGTATACGCACTGTTTGAACTTGAACGGTGTTATCAACATAGAATAAAGGAGTTTGGATTGCCGTACCCTGACATGATTGCCATAGATGGCCCGGCAGCCGCGGGTAAAAGCACGATTGGGGAACTGCTGGCTAAAGAGCTAGGCTATTTGTATTTTGACACAGGTGTGATGTATCGCGCCGTAACCTGGGCAGCTTTGCAACAAGGCATTGACACGGCAGATGAGGAAAGAGTTACCGCATTGGCAGAGCAGATTCACATTGAAGTCATCCAGCCAACCGTAGCGGATGGGAGACAGTACACGGTTTATGTAGATGGACAAGATGTAACTTGGGACCTGCGCCGTCCAGAGATAGACCAGCATGTGTCGCCAGTGTCTGCTTATCCGGGTGTGCGCGCCGCACTCACGATCCAACAGCGCCGCATTGGCCAGAGAGGGAAAATAGTTATGGTGGGGCGTGACATTGGCACTGTGGTGCTGCCCGAGGCTCCGCTGAAAATCTACCTGGACGCCACCGTTGAGGAACGCGCCAGGCGGCGCCATTTGGAGAACCTGCGACGTGGCCAAAAATCTTCGTACGAGGAGATTCTGCGTGCGATGCGCAGGCGCGACAAAATAGACAGCGAACGCGATGTAGCACCTTTACGGCCTGCAGCCGACGCGGTGGTTATTGATACCACTCACTTGAGTATTGCCCAGGTGATGGAACTGGTGTGGAAACTCATTCGGGAAAGGGATTCGTAATAGGAGGGCCTGTGTTTCGGCGTATTGCTGATTTTGTCCTGCGTATCCTGTTCCATATAGTTTTCAAGATCGAAATCAATGGCATGGAACATGTCCCTAAGCAGGGACCTTTCATCGCGATGATGAACCATATCTATTTCCTTGACCCGGTTCTCGTCAGTGCCCTGTCCCCGCGGCTCATTATCATTATGTCCAAAATAGAAAATTATCGCAATCCACTTTTCGCGCTGATCATGCGCTTATACGGCACTTTCCCTGTGCGGCGTGGTGAGTTGGACATGAGTGCGATTCGCACCTCTCTCCAGGTGCTGGAGCAAGGGTATGGTTTGCTGATGGCTCCAGAGGGAACACGCAGCCGTACCCATACACTACAAGAAGGCCGTGATGGCATGGCATGGCTTGCCCTGCGCACGAATGTACCGATTGTGCCAGTGGCGCTCAGTGGTCAGGAGCAGATGGGATATTATCTACGGCGTCTGCGACGTACCCCTCTGCGGGTAGTCTTTGGCGAACCATTCCGTTTCCGCCCCATGGAAGGCGCGCAACGCCGTACGCTGCTGCATCACATGACCAATGAAGCGATGTATCGCCTTGCCGCGTTATTACCGCCCGCTTACCGGGGTGTCTACAGCGATCTAGAAAGGGCGACGCAGCAATTCATTGTTTCAAATCATGCTGAGCAAGGGCAGCTCTCATGAGGCATTCTGGCGGCGGCCGAATAGCGCGCGTTGTGCCAGGTAGCTTAGCAGAAGCAGCGGGTTTGCGTCCAGGAGATGTGCTTCTTTCCATTAATGGCCATATCCTTCGGGATGTGATTGATTACCGTTTTTACAGCGCTGAGGAATTCTTGGAACTGGTTGTAGAGCGCAACGGCGCGCCATTGACCCTGACAATCGAACGGGAATATGGCGAAGACCTTGGCTTAGAGTTCATTGCTCCCACCTTCGATGGCATTCGCCGATGCCGAAACCAATGCGATTTCTGTTTCATCAACCAGATGCCCCCTGGCTTACGCAAGAGCCTTTACATTAAGGATGACGATTACCGCTATTCCTTTCTCTTTGGCAATTTTATCACCTTGACAAACCTCGAAGAGCAAGACTGGGCGCGCATTGCCGAACAGAGATTAAGCCCGTTATATGTCTCGGTACACGCTACCGATCGCAAGCTTAGAGCGCGCCTTTTGGGCGTGCCCGTCGTGCCGGATATCTTGGCCCAAATCCAAAGGTTGGGCGACATGGGTATTGAGGTCCATGCCCAGATCGTAGTGGTGCCTGGGCTCAACAACGGTGCAGCGCTTGAGCGCACAGTACAAGATCTGGCTGATCTCTACCCTACAGTCTGTTCCATCGGTGTGGTTCCGGTGGGCATTACGCGGTATCATTCTGGTGGCTTACGCCCTGTGACCTCGCAGGAGGCAAAGCGCATCGTCGCGCAAATTAGGGCGTGGCAGTACAGTTATCGACAGCAGCACGGCATTGCTCTGGTTTATGCTGCTGATGAGTTGTATCTCATGGCCGGCTTGCGCCTCCCCCCGGCAGAGGCTTATGATGGGTTCCCGCAATTGGCGAATGGCATCGGGCTCACGCGACAGTTGCTCGACGATTGGAGAAGGGTAAAGCGGCGGGGGCGGATTCAGTGGACTCATAATAGAGCAACCTTTGCCTGTGGTACGCTGATTGCTCCTATATTGCAGGCTATTGCCAGGGAGTTGACTAGCTTGACTGATGCCGATATTGACGTAGTGAGCGTGCCTAATCAGTTCTTCGGCCCAACCGTTACTGTTTCTGGCTTGTTGGTGGCAGCAGATGTTATACAGGCTTTGCGTGGCAGAATCAGGGGGGACTTGGTAGTTTTGCCCGCTAGTATGTTTGATGCTAGCGGCCAAGTTACATTGGACGATTACCGGCAGCAGGACATTGAGAGGGAGCTCGGGGTACGTGTAGCAGTAGCGGACAGGCTGAGCGAGGTTTTATCCCTTTCATGAGAAAGCGCCTTCCCATGCGGAAGGCGCTTCGCTGTTCCAGCGGAGAGGGTGGGATTTGAACCCACGGGGCTTGCGCCCACGCGATTTCGAGTCGCGCGCACTAGACCGGACTATGCGACCTCTCCGTAAATCGAAGTATTCATATTATAATGTCAGCCAGCCAGGAGGCAAAATCAGAGCGGTTGGCTGTAGGCGATTTCAATAAAGCAAAACATGGAGGCATTGATGATTAACGAGAAACGACTACTAGACACATTTCTGGACCTGGTACGCATTGATAGCCCATCGGGTGAAGAGATGGCGATGGCTCAAGAAGTGGCGAGGCGCTTGCGTCAACTTGGGTTCACCGTGGAATTGGATGAGGTACACAATGTCGTGGCGCGATTGCCAGGACAGGGAGTTCCTCTCTTGCTGGCTGCCCACATGGACACAGTGATGCCTGGGCGTGGGATAAAACCCGTGGTGAGAGAAGGGGTGGTCTATAGCGATGGTACAACGATATTGGGAGCGGATGACAAAGCGGGCATAGCGATCATCCTCGAGGTTGCGCAGGTGGTTATGGAGGACAGATTGCCTCATCCTCCTCTCGAAGTTGTCATCACAGCACAGGAGGAGACTGGACTTGTCGGAGCCAAGCACCTTGACAAATCTCGCTTACAAGCGAAGGCGGGTATATCCTTCGATGCTGGGGGCGCGCCAGGGACAATTGTCGTGGCTGCCCCTACCCATGATAATATTGCGGCTGTGGTGCACGGCAAAGCGGCCCACTCGGGCACTCGCCCAGAAGAGGGGATTAATGCTATCCTTGTTGCTGCGCATGCCCTGGTGGACATGCCACTGGGCCGTATTGACGAGGAGACAACCGCCAATATCGGGATTATCAAAGGAGGCATAGCGCGCAATATCGTCCCAGATCGTGTGGAACTCATGGGCGAGGCACGTAGTCGAAATCCCGCGAAATTAAAGGCGCAAGTCCACAAAATGGTGGAAGCCCTTCAGGTGGCAGCCCAGCGCTACGGCACAACCGTGGACATAGAGGTTGTGCGATCGTACGAGGGTTACTCTTTTAGCGAGGAGGATGCCGTTGTCCGGCGGCTGATGGCTGCATGTCGCGCCGTGGGCATTGAACCCATCCTGACACCCACAGGTGGGGGTAGCGATGTCAACGTCTACAATGCGTCTGGGTTGCAGGTGGTCAACCTGAGCACAGGCTTGCGCAAAGAACACAGTACGGAAGAACATGTTGCTGTGGCAGACATGGTTGCCTGTGCGCAGATTGTGCTGCAATTTCTACGGGATTGGTAGTTGCCCCTCAATCGTTGGGCATATATTGACGGAAAGGAGATGCAAGGCATGGACAATTTGGTGCTTTGGGGCACAGGGGTTATCCAGTGGTTGCAGTCTTTTCGCAATCCTGCGTTGGATGCCTTATTCCAGGGCAGTACTTTCTTGGGCGATGAAAAGTTCTATCTGCTGATGATCCCGTTCTTGTACTGGGTAGTGGACAAAAGATTGGCGATGCGCCTGGGCTTTGTCTATCTCGGCTCAGCCTATTGCAACACCCTGCTGAAGGCGATCTTTGCTATACCACGGCCATCTTTTCCCAAGGTGCAGGTGCTTGCCCCAGCAGAAGGCTATGCTTTTCCCAGCGGACACGCTCAAACTGCCTCAACCGTTTGGGGTTATCTGGCTACTCAGGTGCGGCGTACCTGGTTTTGGGTTTTGGCAATTTTGGTGATGGTCCTGGTAGCTCTGTCTCGCGTATATCTGGGCGTACACTATCCCCAAGATGTGCTGGTGGGGACAGCCATTGCACTGGTGATTGTAGCGGGTTACAACTGGTTTGTGTGCACGTACGGTGCTCGCATTGCGCAGTTGCCCTTGATTGCCAAGTTGGCATTGGGTTGTGCTGTGCCATTGTTGCTGTTGGCAATTCATACGGAGAAAGATGCTGTTGCTGCGATGGCGGCGTGTCTGGGCCTCAGTACCGGGGTGACACTGGAGCACGAATGGGTGCACTTCCGTTGTGCTGGCTCAGCAATGCAACGCGCGATTCGCTTTGTCATTGGGCTCATCGTGCTGTTGGCATTGTACCTGGGCCTCAGCGCCGTATTGCCTGGTGGACTGCTCTTCCGCTTGCTACGCTATGCCCTGATCGGCATATGGGCGAGTTTGGCGGCGCCTTGGCTGTTTATCAAGCTGCACTTGGCTGAGGTTGAACAGCCGATTTGATGCAAGGCTGCACCATGGCCGTTTCTGGGGAATTGCACTTGTTGATGCGCCCGTCAGCCCGCTGGTGCAGCAGACTGTTACAGTTCGAAGCGCAGAAAAATGCGCCTAAGGAGAGTGGGGCTCTGCCTGGAGTGCAAGATAGGTGAGCGTCCAGGTAGCGGAGCGATAGACCTGATAGATTCCTCCTAGGAATGCCAGCAATAGGATGACAGGTATTGCCATCAATAGGGCGAGGAGAATCGCCAGGAGCGCAGACTTTGTAGCAACATAAAGCATGCCCGTCGGTGCGGCTACCATCGCGAAAGCAGCGAAGGCGAGCGGTGCCATGATGAGTCCGACAAGCAGGTCTATGCCAAAGAGCAGCAGCCACATCAGGCTAACCCGCTGCAGGTTTTGGCGCACGATGTGATACCCATCTCGGAGGCTGTCCAAAATCCCCTTTCTTTTCAGTACACACTGACGATAGGCGAAATCGCGCCATAAGCCAAAGGCTGCTCCGACTACGATGAGGAGACCTATGACCAGCAGCATGAAGAACACGGTGAGCAGGATACCCAGGATGGTGAGCACCCGCTTCTGAAAGAACAGCAATACCAATGGCGAGAGTCCCAGGGCAACCAAGGTCAGCGCAATAATCAACAGTGGGATAGCAGTAACCAGGTCAATGCCAATCAAAGGCAGAAATCGTGCCCAGCCGATGCGCCATCCACTGCGGACGGTGGTGTGTTCCGTCTCTTCTACCTCGTGGACCATCCCGATTAGGGCGCCGCGGCTGATACTGGTGATCACTATGCCGGCAATCACTAGTACAAGTATTAGCACTAGCGCGAAAAGCACAATACCCCAAATCAATCCCGGCGGGAGTTGATCCCCAGGACGCATCCTGTATTCGAAACCTCGGCCGATGTTTCCACCGCTCCCGCTAAAAAAGGCAAGCAGGAAGCCAAAAAGCCACAATGCTTTGTATCGCCAGGTAATCTCTAGCGCTCTTTTGAGAATCTTGGTGTAATCCATCCTTTTCTCCTTATGACGTTCGTATCAGTGTGGCAACTTTTCCTTGGCACAAAGGCAAGGTTTCCATACGCATGGAAATATTCTGACTGTGCTGTGCCTTTCAGCAACGTAGTTGTGTCTAGAGCGCAACACAATGCAGCCATGTGTTTGACTGCTGTGCTTGGCTGGGAGTACGCCTATTGCAATTCCCAGTGGTTGTCCGAAGCACCTGTTTTGTAGGGCAGGGAGGCAGCGTTCCTTGCTACGATCTAACTTACATCTCCGCGTACGACGAAGGCGATTTTTACATTGGCGCGGTACTCGGTAATTACGCCATTTTCAACGACCGCGGTCTGCCCAACCACATCAATTCCCGTGATACCCCGCACGGTTTTGGCGGCCTCCGCCACCGCGTTCTTCGCTGCGTCTTCCCAACTCACCTTCGAATTGCCGACCAATTCGATGACCTTGACTACGGGCATCTTTGCCACCTCCTGTAGGATATTTGGGCACAACTTGCGCAGTGCTCATTTGTATCATAGCACACTCCTATCCCCCTAGCAAATGGCCTTTGCGCTTGCGCAATCATCTGTTGACCATCCCCCCTTCTCCTAGTATAATCACTGCCAGTCATGCGAAAGGCGGGTGGTCTGTTGACGAGAAGGGATGCATTCATCAATCTAGCTATTGTCTTAGGATTGCTCATCCTTCTGGTCGTTTTCTTCTGGCCAGTGATTTTGGGAGGCAAGACGCTTTTGCCGTTGGACAATCTCTTTGCCTTCCCACCGTGGCAGAGCTTTGCCGCTCAGTTCAAGGTGGACATCCCACACAATGAACTGCTCAGCGATCTAATCCTAGAGAACTATGTCTGGAAGCGCTTGATTGTTCAGGCGCTGAAAAGCAGGCAGATCCCCTTGTGGAATCCCTATATCCTGTCTGGACAGCCATTCCTGGCGGCGGGTCAGCATTCGGCGCTGTACCCCTTGAGCGTGCTGTTCTACATCCTGCCGCTGGTGAAGGCTTATGGCTACTTCACTGTCCTGCAGTTGTTCCTGGCTGGCGTGTTCATGTACGGTTATGCCCGTACTATTGGCTTGGAGCGGATAGGCAGTGTGGTCGCAGCCGTTGTTTTCCCCTTCAGCGGCTTTATGATCGTCAGTGTGGTCCACCCCATGATCATCGCTGCAGCTTCCTGGCTGCCTCTGCTGTTGACCATCGTAGAGCGCCTAGTGCGCACACAGGAAAATCTGTGCCCAGGGCGCAAACCTCGGCCTGTATCCTACATCCCTTGGATTGCTCTAGGGGCGCTTGCCATGGGCTTTATGTTCCTGGCTGGCCATGTGGAGATTGCCTACTATGTGGTGTTGGTGACGGCTTTCTATGCCCTGTGCCGCCTTGCTATCCTGTGGTGGCAAATCCGCAATGGGGTGCAGGTGGGCAAACTGGTGGCAGGCATTCTATTGATTGTCGCCATTGGCATGGGGTTGGCAGCGGTCCAGATTATCCCGCTCTACGAAGTGGTGACGCAAAACTTCCGTCAGGAGTCAGCCACGTATCAGCAGATTATTGGTTGGGCTTATCCTTGGCGAAGGCTGATTGCTTTTGTGGTGCCTGATTTCTTTGGTAACCCGGCGCACCACAGCTATTTGGATGTCTTCAGTCGGCAGGTCGTTACGGCGCTGCGCAACGCACAAGGTATGCCCATTCGCACCATCTACTGGGATGTCAAAAACTATGTGGAGGGCGGCAGCTATGTAGGTGTTCTGCCGCTACTGCTCGCTTTAGTAGCCGTTTGGAAATCCAGGACAAAATATGTCTGGATCTTTCTGGCGCTGGCTGTTATCTCATTGTGCTTTGTCTTTGGCACCCCACTGTACGCTGTCCTCTACTATTTGCTGCCGGGCATCAAACAACTGCATTCCCCATTCCGCTGGATATTCCCATACACGCTGAGCGTTTCCATCCTTGCCGGTTGTGGGGCATCCTGGCTAGCCAAGGAGTCCTCTGATGGAAGGGCTCATTTTGTCCGCCTGCTCGGCGCGCTGGCGTTCGCCTTAGGCTTGCTTGGGTTGGGAGCGTTGGTATTGAGCCTCTCTTTTCCCAAGCCAGTGATTGCACTGGCGGAGCGGGTCATGTTTTCGCTGGCGCAAGCTCCCGAAGCCTTTGCTGATGGGCAGGCGTTTTACTCCTATCAGTTTCGCAATTTCTTGATTTTCTTCTTGGCGCTATTGGGCGCAGGGCTGACCTTCCTGGCGCATGCTGCTCGTCTGCGTCTAGGCAAAATTCCGCTGTGGCAATTGTTGGCACTTGGGGTCATCCTGGCTGAGCTGTTCACCATCGGTATGCCGTTTAATCCCGCTGCAGACCCGGCTATCTTAGACTTTACGCCACCGGTGGTGACTTTCCTACGCCAAGACAAAACACTATGGCGCTTTACTACGTTCAATGCGCCGGGCGAAAAGACCTTCAATGCCAATTCTGGTATGTTCTACGATTTAGCCGATGTGCGCGGCTATGACTCCATCATCATGCAGCAGTATGTGGATTATATGCAACTGGTTGAGCCCCAGGGGGAACTGCTTTACAACCGCATTGCGCCCTTGAGCAGGGATACTTCACTGGATTCTCCGCTGTTGGATTTGCTCAACGTCAAATATGTCATTACTACGGCAACGATTGAGCGGCCCAATTACACGCTTGTGTACGAGGGTGAGGTTCGGGTCTACCGCAATGAGGATTACTTACCGCGTGCTTTCGTAGTCTATCAAGCGCAAATGATCCCCGATGCAACAGCCAGGCGGGAAGCCCTGCGGCAATTCAACCCACGAGAGACCGTTATCTTGGAGGTTGAGCCAGTAAGAGGCACTGCTTGGGCTGAAGGGACAGGATGGATGCCTGCCACAATTGTCGCTTATGACCTGAATGAGGTGGTCATTGAAGTGACTCTACCCTGCAGCGGCTACTTGGTGCTGGCTGATAACTGGTTCCCTGGCTGGAAAGCCTATGACACCCAACCGGGTCAGGATGAGCAGGAAATTCCCGTCTACCGGGCAAATGGCACCTTCCGTGCGGTGGCTCTGGATGCAGGCCAGCATCGCGTGCGTTTCAAGTACACGCCGCTGTCGTTCAAGTTAGGCTTGTTCACTAGCTTCATGGCAGGCGTTGTCTTGCTGTTGCTTGTGGGCTACTGGCTGTGGCGTCGCCTGTACAGTGGTGCGCAAGAAGAACGTGATGTACAGCGAGTGGCGAAGAATGCGCTGACCCCTATGGCATTGTCTTTGCTCAACCGCGTGATTGATATGGTCTTCGCTATGCTCTATTTGCGTATCCTAGCCCCGGAAAAGGCAGGACGCTATCAGTTTGCCACGAACTTTATTGGCTACTTCGAAACGGCGCTCCTTTTTGGCCTGGGCACATTCATTACGCGGGAAATTGCCAAGCATCGTGAGCAGACGAACCGCTATGTGAGCAATAGTGTGGTGCTGCGTTTGCTGTTTTGGTTTGTGCTGTTGCCCATCTTGGGGTCTATTGTCTATGGCTACGTACGATTTTTCGGTTTAACCAGAGATACTGTTGCTGCGATCTTCTTTTTCTTTGTTGCTTTGATTCCTTCTTTAGTCGCCGATTCCTTCACTGCAGTCTTCTATGCCAACGAGAAAATGGAGTATCCGGCGGCGATCACCTCGGTAACGACCATTGTGCGGGTTACATTGGGCACGTTGGCATTGCTCCTGGGCTATGGTTTTGTGGGGATGGCTGCCACCACATTGCTGGTCAATATCGGCACGGCGTTGATCTTGGGTTTCCTCGCTACTCGTATGTTCTTCCGCCCTCAATTGGAATTCGACCCTCCTTTTGCACGCGCCATGGCCAATGAGTCGCTTCCACTGATGGTAAACAACTTGTTATCGAGGATCTTTTTCCAGGTGGATGTGCTGCTCCTCCGGCCTTTGCGGGGCGATGTCGAGGTTGGCTACTATGGCGCCGCTTACCGTTACATCCGTGCGTTAGATATTATTCCCTCGTATTTCACCTTAGCCATTTTCCCCTTGATATCGCGCTTTGCCGAGTCCAGCCGTGAGTCACTCATCCGCGCTTATATCCTATCCGTGAAGCTACTGGTTATGATTTCCTTGCCCGTCGCAGTGGGGACTACCTTTGTGGCGCGGGAACTAATCTTGGTGCTGGCTGGGGCGGAATACCTGCCGCATTCTATGATTGCCTTGCAGTTCCTCATCTGGTATATGCCTGTTGGTTTCATCAACAGCGTTACTCATTACGTATTGATTGCCATTAACCAGCAACGCTTTTTGACCAAGGCGTTTACATTTGGCGCTGCTTTCAACATACTGACCAACTTGCTCCTTATTCCTCGCTATGGGTATGTTGCGGCTGCGATTGTCACTGCGCTATCGGAAGTAGCACTGTTCCTGCCATTCTACTATTGTGTGCGCAAGAACCTCACCACGCTGCCCTGGGGGGAGATATTCTGGCGGCCAGGTGCAGCGGCTGCCTTAATGGCTGTGGTCATGTGGCTGCTGCGCAGCACCACAGCCTTGCTGACCATCCCAGTCGCAGCCGCAACGTACCTAGCGACTCTGGTGGCGGTGGGAACCTTCCGCCAACCTGATGTGGCTTTGGTGATGCAGTTGTTGCCGGCTGGTGTGAGAAAACGATTGTCAATATCGAACACAGGAGGTGTGCTATGAGCAACTGGGTGTATATCGAGAACATTGCCGCTTTTGAAGGTCAGGAAGTAACGATTAAAGGATGGTTGTACAATCGCACGGATAAAGGCAAGTTGCAATTCCTCCTCGTGCGCGATGGCACAGGCATTATCCAGTGCGTAGCCTCCCAAAAGGATTTGCCCCCAGATGTATTCGCGGCGGCGCAGAGCGTGACACAGGAATCGTCCCTGATCGTTACAGGTCAGGTCCGCGCCGACAAGCGTGCTCCCGGAGGCTATGAGCTCTTGTTGACTGGCCTGCAGATTGTGCAGCTTACGCAGGATTATCCCATTACGCCGAAGGAACACGGCATCGAATTCCTGATGAAACACCGCCATCTTTGGATCCGCTCCGCGCGCCAACATGCTATCCTGCGTATTCGCGCAGAGGTGGTCAAAGCGATCCGCGATTGGCTGAATAGCCACGGCTTTGTGAATGTAGACACCCCTATCTTGACTCCCTCTTCCTGCGAGGATACCACCACACTGTTTGAGACGGATTACTTTGGCGAGCCGGCTTACCTTACCCAAAGTGGTCAGCTCTACAATGAAGCAACGATTGGAGCGTTTGGCAGGGTGTACTGCTTCGGGCCGACATTCCGCGCGGAGAAATCCAAGACGCGCCGTCATTTGACCGAGTTCTGGATGGTGGAACCAGAGATGGCTTATGTGGATTTGGAAGGATGCATGGAGATAGAGGAACAGTTCGTCAGCTATATTGTGCAAACGGTGCTCGCAAACCGCGCCAAGGAACTGCAGACTTTGGAACGAGACACCTCCAAGTTGGAAAAGGTGGTGCCACCTTTCCCACGTATCAGTTACGATGAGGCGGTGAAGTTGTTGCAGGAAAAGGGATTTGATTTCAAATGGGGTGACGACTTTGGTGCACCCCATGAAACCGCGATTGGCGAACAGTTTGACCGCCCTGTATTTGTGCATCACTATCCCACAGCAATCAAGGCTTTCTACATGGAGGAAGACCCCGCGCGGCCAGAGGTCTGCTTGTCAGTGGACTTGTTGGCTTCAGAGGGTTATGGTGAAATCATTGGCGGAGGGCAACGTACTGCTAGCTACGAATTGCTGGAGCGGCGCATCAAAGAGCACAATCTACCCCGCCAGGCTTATGAATGGTATCTGGATTTGCGCCGCTACGGGTCAGTCCCTCACTCTGGTTTTGGCTTGGGGGTGGAGCGTACGGTAGCGTGGATTTGTGGGATTTCGCATATCCGCGAGACGATCGCTTTTCCGCGCATGTTGGAGAGGATATATCCATAGTGAGGAGTGATGAGTGAGGAGTGAGGAGTGAGGAGTGATGAGTGAGGAGTGAGGATAAAGCGTAAAACGCAAAGCGTAAAACGCAAAACGTAAAACGTAAGGCATAGGGGTGGAGAGGATGGGTAGGGAAGCGTTGCAGTTTCCGTCGGATTTTCGTTGGGGTACAGCCACGGCTGCACATCAGGTAGAAGGCGAACCAGCGCCCAGCGATTGGTGGGCTTGGGAGCAGGTGCCCGGGCACGTGAAGGATGGCACGGACGCACGGCGTGCCTGCGAGTGGTGGGCAGGTCGTTATCGCGAAGATTTTGACCTTGCTCAGGCAATGGGCCAGAATGCATTACGCCTCTCCGTTGACTGGAGCCGTATCGAGCCTCGTGAAGGGGAATGGGATGGGCAAGCCATTGCGCGCTACCGGCAGATGATGAGTGACCTACGCGAACGCGGTATAGAACCTATGGTAACCCTTTTTCACTTTGTCAGCCCTTTATGGTTGGCAGAGAAAGGAGGCTGGGAAAACGAGAGCACTGTACGCTATTTTGAGCGTTTTGCAACCAAGGTAGTAGAAGAGTGCGGTGATTTGGTGGACTTGTGGTGTACGATCAACGAATCCAACGTCTACGGGGCGTATTCTTATCTGCTGGGTAATTGGCCACCGCAGAAACGGGATATCCGGCTCGCTTTCCGCGTGATACGCCACCAAATGCTTGGGCATGCCCTCGCTTACCGTGCTATTCATCGGGTGCAACCTACAGCCCGAGTGGGGCTGGCGCAGCATTTGCGCGTTTTCGACCCGATGCAGCCGCGTTCCATGCTGGATCGTTGGGCAGCCAGGCTGCAAGATTACCTCTTCAATGGCGTTGTACTCGACCCGCCTGTGGATGGGGTGCTCCGTTTCCCATTGAGTGGGAATACGAAAGTTCCTGCGCTAGTTGACTCGCAGGACTATATCGGGTTGAACTATTACTCACGTGACATGGTCAGTTTTGACATTACCAAGCCCCAGTTGCTCTTTGGACGGCGCTCGGTCATGCCAGGCGCAGAGTTCAGCATGGAGGGCTGGGGCGAAATCTACCCCGAGGGACTGTACCGGCTGCTCAAGCGCTTGCAACGGTATGGGAAGCCCATCTATGTGACAGAGTTTGGCGTGCCGGACAACGATGACTCCAAACGGCCGCGTTTTCTCATCACGCATTTGTCTGCCGTCTACCGTGCGATCACAGAGGGCGTGCCAGTTAAGGGAGTCTATTTCTGGTCCTTGGTGGACAATTTCGAATGGGCAGAGGGGTTCAGCGCGCGTTTCGGCCTCATTGGGCTTGATCTGGAGACAGGGAAACGTACCCTGAAAAGCAGCGGACAATTGTATGGCGAAATCTGCCGCAATGGGGCAATCACGATGGAGATGATTGAGCGCTACGCTCCAGAACTCAAAGAACAACTCTTTGAGACTAGTCAAGCCTCGTGATGGTGCACTGGATATTGCCAGACCCGTAGCCCTTCCCGGCTCAAGTGGATAGGGATGTTCTGGTAAAGCGGGTTGGCTGCTTCAATCGCACGAATCAATTCCCTTTTGGCAGGGGAGGATGCGGAGCAGAGGATGGTTAGCGAACCGCCTTCGCCACCTGCACCGTTTACCTTCCAGCCGATAGCCCCGTGCTCTTTAGCAATTTGGATGACTCGCTGTGCATCCTGGCTAATGAGATCGGGATGTAGCCGCCCTTGTGCTTCTGTGTTTTCGATCATCGCACGTCCCAGTGCAGCAAAATCGCCAGCGTAAACTGCATCCCGAGACTTGGCTGCTGTCAGCCGCAAATCCTGTAGGCGTTTGCAATCCGGGCCCTCGTCCTGCAATTCCGCGATTACTTTCTCATGGACTTGGGAAGAACTATGGGTTTTGCCAAGATAAATCAGGAGCAAGCGGCGCTCCAGTTCCCACCAAATGGGATCGGGCACATGAATGGGGGAAACAACGGCATGGGGATACTGGGTAATCTCGATGTAGTTGATGCCACCATAGGCCGAGCAAAGTTGATCCTGGATGCCCGATTGCTGTTTGAGCATCTCCACCTCTACTGCATGGGCGGTGTAAGCTACTTCATGAAGGCTCATCCGTCCTGGCGTGAGGCAATCCAGTGCGCCGATGAGCGCTACGGCAACTGCTGCTGACGTCCCCGTGGAACAACCACTTGGCACAGCCGAGTAGATGGTAACTTCGATAGCAAAGCGCTCTGGCACGCCCATGCGTGCGATGGCTGCTTCGAGCAATGGATGGCGACTCCAATGCGCTTGGCCAGCAGAGATCGCGTAACGGTCGCCATAGTTTTCGGCATGGATGATAATGCGCTCCTGACCTGGTGTGTGAGGGCGGACTTGGATCTGCACCTCAACGTGGGGCGAAACTGCTATGTTGAAAACCGCTCCATATTGGGCAAACCAGGTATCGGTCCAGCCGCCATTATCGCAGATGCGAATAGGAGCGACACTGGTAATCAACCATATTGCTTGTGAGCCGTTTCGGTTGTCCATCTCACCAGAGGTGGATAGGATGCCGTGTAAGTCTGTCAGCGCCTGGTAAGCTCCCTAACGCGCGATATGCATGGGCATGACGACGTGCACAAAGGTCTCATCCCCCACCGGCCGGATCACACCCGGGCTGGAAGGAGCGGAGGTTTCCAGCGCCACCTGTGGCTTGGTAATCACACTGAGGACTTCGTTGAGATATTTGGCGTTAAAGGCAATTTCGATGGGCTCTCCCTCTACTGCAGCGTCTAGTTCGGTCAAGTTGTCGCCCAGTTCCACACTCGTTGCCATAACGGTCATCTGCCCTCCCAAACCTGCCTCGCCAGGCGCAATGCGCAAACGGATGATATTTGCTGCATCGCGGGCAAAGAAGGAGGCGATTTTCACTGCCTTCAGGAACTCGGCGGTATCTACAATCGTGCGTGTGATGTAGCTCTTGGGCACGATCTGTTTGTAGTCCGGGAAGTTGCCTTCCACCAGTTGCGATACCAGATCAATATTGGTCATGCGGAAGAAAACCTGGCTGCGGTTGGGGGCGATGATCATGCGGATGGGATTTTCCTCATCTGCGCTGATGCGCGCCACTTCTTGCAAGGCGCGCGCTGGGATAATCACACTGGCTGGTTCAGGAACTGGGCCGCCCAATTCTGTATAGCGCACGGAGAGCCGGAAGCCATCTG
>Ga0315298_1004599_pt1 | contig 20442 bp, 23 predicted proteins | sample WHS_1_MG_FD_203077 | JGI IMG/M metagenome (GOLD analysis project Ga0315298, IMG submission 203077) | Extremophilic microbial mat communities from Washburn Hot Springs, YNP, Wyoming, USA - WHS_1_MG | ecosystem: Environmental > Aquatic > Thermal springs > Hot (42-90C) | place: USA: Wyoming...
TCGGAAGGCCACCAAAACCAGTAGCCATAACAACAACAAATCTTCCAGAAAAGTTTGAGCCAACCCCTAAGAGGGATGCAGAGCCAATCCTCCTTGAACCAGCGGAGATAGAAGCCCTCAAACTTGTAGAACTGGAGAAGCTAACCTTCGAAGAAGCCGCAGCAAAAATGAAAGTCTCAAGAAACACTGTCTGGAGACTAGCTGAAAAAGCACGAGAAAAACTTGTAAGAGCCATTATTGAAGGCAGAGAAATACGCATACAACAATAACAAAACTTCGCAAATTATTCTAATTTTTAACAATGCCTATTTTAAAGAATTTTGGAAATTCTCCGTGGGCGTTTTTTCTTAGAAATTTTGTTTTTTCATATTTTTGATAAAATTTAACATTTCGCTATTTTACGTGCAATTTTAAAATAAGAACTTCTCAAGAAACTCGTTGAAACTCTAGCAATTTTAAGGGTTTCCTATGTGCAGCTGCTCTGTGCTAAACATCCATTTACATTGCAAGATTCACATGGAAAGTTTAGCCTCCGAAGCTTTTTATTATTGATATTTAAGATTCGTTTGTTTTCGTTTATCCGAAATGTTTTATAGGAGCTTCTACAGCGTTAAAATTACGAGTGCTCGTAAATTGGTGAAAGGCGTTTGACCATAGAGCTTTCCCATGAGGCGGAGGAGTATATAGAAGCCATCTACAAGCTTCAAAAGAGAAGCGGGGTTGCTAGAACAAAGGAGTTAGCTGAGGAACTGAATGTTGTGCCTGGTTCCATAACAAACACTATTGCGCACCTTGAGAAGCATGGGCTTGTGGAACACACGCCCTATAAGGGTGTTAGGCTCACTGCCGAGGGCGAAAGACTAGCCCTAAACATTATTAGGAGGCATAGGCTTGCCGAGAGATTGCTCACGGATATTTTGGAGGCAGACTGGAGTGATGTCCACGAAAGCGCCTGCAGGCTTGAGCACGCCTTAACAGAGGATGTGCTAGCCCTTTTGGAGAAGAGGCTCGGCTACCCAAAATTTTGCCCGCATGGAAACCCCATACCATCGGAAAGCGGCGAGGTCAGCGATGTTGAATGCTATCCACTAACCTCCATCGCCATAAACCAGACGTGCACAGTTGCAAAAATTCTCAATGAAAAGAAGGAGATACTTGCTGCGTTGGCTGTTAAGGGGGTAAAGCCCAACGTTCCGGTTCACATAGTCAAGATGCGACGGAAAGACATTGTTGTGTGTGTGGCTGGGAAGGAGCAGACGATAAGCCGCAAAGAGGCTGAAAGCATCTGGGTTAAAATAGCCGAGGTGAAGACAAAAAATGTTTAGGAATAGAAGAAACGCACAAAGGCAAGGCATAGCGAAAAATGATGGTGAATTGTGCACCTTGACGGATTTGGCTGAAGGCGAAAAAGGCGTGATCGTTAGGGCTGTAGGCGGCTTCGGTCTCGTCAGAAGGCTTGCGGAGATGGGCTTAACTCCAGGAGTTGAAATTAAACTTTTGAGGAAGGGCTCTTTCGGTGGACCCGTTGAAATTGAGGTTAGAGGTGTGGCCCTCGCGCTTGGGCGTGGGGTAGCCTCAAGGGTTCTTGTGAAGCCAGTTAAGGATGAGCCCCATGACTAAGCAGTTGAGGGTGGCTCTTGCTGGAAATGCGAATGTTGGCAAAAGCGCCATATTTAATCAGCTTACCGGCTTAAATCAGGTTGTTGGAAACTGGCCTGGCAAAACCGTGGAGCGGGCGGAAGGAACCCTACATTTTAAGGGTTACACTATACGTGTTATTGATTTGCCTGGCATATACTCGCTTTCAACTTTCTCCATCGAGGAGATTGTTTCAAGGGATTATATAGCCATTGAAAAGCCAGACGTTATAATCAATGTTGTTGATGCCTCGGCTTTGGAACGCAACCTCTATTTTACGCTTCAGCTTTTGGAGCTTGAAGCCCCAATAGTAATGGCTCTAAACCAGGTGGATTTTGCTGCTAAAAAGGGTATTCGCATAAACACTGAAAAGCTTTCAGAGATTCTGGGCATCCCAGTTGTTCCAACGGTGGCAATCACTGGAAGTGGGGTGAACGAGCTTTTAACAACGGTTATTGAGGTGGCAAGCGGCGAAAGGAAGCTTAAGCCTTTAAGGGTTAGGTTTGGGGCAGAAGTCGAAAAAATTGTGCAAGAGCTTCAAAGAATTGTGGAGCGTACGCTTCCACAGCTTTGCGAAGTTTATCCTGCGAGGTGGATTGCCACAAAGCTTTTGGAAAGGGACAGTGACGTTGCTGGAAAACTAAAAAACTACGAGGGCGGAGCAGAAGTTTTAGAGTATGCCGAAAAGCTGGCAGCGGAACTGGAAAAACTGCATGGTGAACCCTCACCCGTCATATTGGCTTCGGAAAGGTATTCAATTGCAAGCAAGATAGCGAAAGAAGTCACCGTTGTGGAGGCTCCTCCAAGGATAAGCCTCGAACAGAAACTTGACGCCATAATAACACATAAAATCCTCGGGTATCCCATTTTGGTAGGAGTTGTTTTGGCAATGTTCTCCCTAATCTTTATTGGCGGAAGCCTCTTTTCCGGGTTTTTAGAGTCCCTTTTCGGCGGCATCACATCATATATCGAAGGAGTTTTGGCTTTTCTGCCCTCAGCCGCCAGAAGCCTCATCACTGACGGAGTTTTGGGTGGCATAGTTGCTGGAATAACCATAGCTTTGCCATACATTGTTCCATTCTACATCATCCTCGCATTGCTTGAGGATAGCGGCTATCTGCCAAGGGCCGCCTTCCTAATGGACAATTTAATGCACAAGATTGGCTTGCACGGGAAAGCTTTCATACCATTAATTTTGGGTTATGGCTGCAGCGTCCCAGCATGCATAGGCTGCAGAATAATGGAGACGCAGCGGGAGCGCCTCTTAGCAGCCTTTGTTGTGACGCTTGTTCCATGCGCTGCCAGAACCGTCGTCATCCTTGGACTTGTCGGAAGGTTTGTTGGTTTACACGCTGCACTAGCCCTATACATATTCGATCTAGTCCTCATCTTTATCCTTGGCAGAATAGCCTTCAAAGTCTTACCAGGAGAACCAGTCGGCTTAATAATGGAGATGCCGCCATACAAAAGGTCCTCATTAAGGAGTGTTTTAACCAAAACATGGAGCAGAACAAAAGACTTTGTCTATATAGCCTTCCCAATAATTGTGGCTGGAAGCCTAACAATAACGGCACTAGACATTACGGGCTTTATCAATTATATAACCGCCGGGGCAAAACCGCTGATAAGCGGCTGGCTTGGACTTCCAGTTGAGGCTGGAATTCCGCTAATCTTCGGCGTTTTGCGCAAAGAGCTAGCCCTAATTCTTCTTTCACAGTTAATTCCCCTAGAATCTCTATCAGCTTTACAGATGATTGTATTCGCTTTAGTCATAATGATTTATATTCCATGCATAGCCACAATTGCCGCATTAGTAAGGGAGTTTGGATGGCGAAAAGCCCTCGCAATAACCATCGCAGACATAGCTCTAGCCCTACTTTTTGGAGGGGTAACCTACAGAATTTTACTGCTGTTCATACCTTCTCCATAGTAAGTAGCTGTTTCTGTTCCCCCTTGTCTGGAGCCGAAAGAATTAGCGCCGCCAAAGCGAAGCTGGCAGGCATAAAGGCTGTGTCCCAGCCGTAATGCGGACCACAAAGCCAGAAATGGACGGAGAGATTGAGCCAACCCGAAGGCTTTAAGGTAAGGAAACTCCACAAGCCTCCCAAATGATTGCGGACTCGTGCAACTGCCCCACCCAAATTAAAGTTAATTACTTATGTAAGGTAAAAGTTAATTGTTGGTGGAGTTATGCCGCGATTTGTGGTTCAACGTCACCACGCAACACATTTACACTACGATTTTAGGCTTGAAATGGACGGCGTTTTAAAAAGCTGGGCTGTACCAAAAGAGCCCCCAACACAGCCGGGAATCAGAAGGTTAGCCGTAATGGTTGAGGACCATCCCCTTAGCTACATAGACTTTGAGGGCACGATCCCGGAGGGGATGTATGGCGCCGGAAAGGTGGAAATCTGGGATAAGGGCACGTACACTTTGAAAAGTAGAAGCGTCACTAAAATAGAGTTCACACTGCATGGCGAGAAACTTAAGGGGGACTATGCCCTAATAATGTTTAAAGGGGATAAAAACTGGCTTTTGATTAAGAAGAAAACGTAGCCGACACTCGACGCCTTTCTTTTCCAGCCTCAAAAAACTTTTACACTAGTCCAATCTTATTGGTCTCTCTAAAATGGTGAGTTTAAATGGTGGATCTAAGAATAGAAAAACTTGCAAAAATCTGTGTCTACTATAGCGTTGAGGTAAAACCTGGAGAAAGTGTTCTGATACAAGGAAGCAGCGAGGCTTTTCCGCTGATAAACGAGATTTATAAGGAATGCTTGTTGGTTGGGGCTTATCCGATGGTTTATCCTAGACTGGACTTGCAGTACACCTTCTTTAAATACGCCAATGAGAAGCAGCTTAGCTACGTTTCACCCATTGAAAAGTTCATAGCTGAAAATGTCGACGTGAACATAAACATTTATTGTGATCCAAACCCCAAAAGATTAACAAACATAGATCCTGCGCGTATAAGGCTTCATGCAGCGGCGAGAAGAGAGTTGTCGGAAATTTTCTACAGACGTGTTGCAGAGAAAAAGTTGAGGTGGACTCTTCTACCATACCCAATAAACGCCCAAGCTCAGGAGGCTTCCATGTCGCTTGCAGAGTATGAAGATTTTGTCTACGCCAGCTGTTTCGCTGACAAGGAGGACCCTATTACAGAATGGAAAAGGGTTTACCAAGAACAAGAAAGAATTTGCATGTTTCTAAACGGCGGAAACGAGGTACGCATAGTTGGGGAGGATACAGACTTAACCCTTAATGTTAAGGGAAGGAGATGGATAAACTGCGCTGGAAAGGAGAACATGCCAGACGGAGAAGTGTTCACAGCACCGATTGAGAACTCCGCGAACGGCACGATAAGGTTCACTTTTCCAGGCATAGTCTCCGGAAGAGAAGTTGAGGATATAACGCTTACATTCAAGGATGGGGAAGTTGTTAAGGCTTCTGCCGCAAAAGGAGATGAGTTGCTGCAGGAAATGTTGAAAATTGACGGTGCACGTCGCATTGGGGAAATTGCCATAGGAACAAACTACGCCATATCAAAGTTTACAAAAAACATGCTCTTTGACGAGAAGATGGGTGGGACAATACATTTGGCTCTCGGGAACTCCTACCCAGAATCTGGGGGGCTTAACAAATCGGCAATTCACTGGGACATATTGAAGGATATGAAGAAGGATGGCGAAATCTATATGGACGGTCAGCTAATCTACAAGAACGGAAAATTCCTCATTTAAGCTCTAGGCCCTTTGCAGTAAAAGCGATTTCAAATGAGAAAAGGGAACGGGCAAACCTCAACTCCGATGCTTTTCACGAAAATTTTTGTTAATTTAGGCATTTTCCAGTTTCTAACCTTTCTCCGAAGGGGAATATTCTACACCTTTATGGTTAATTATCTTTATATGCTTATGCATACGGTAACCTCGACAGCGGCCCTCGGAACCTTTGACATGATTGCCTCTGCCTTGGGTCAAAATCTTCTCTGGGGCAGGATATGCGACCGTTTTAAGGTTAGAACAAAACTGATAATAATTGGCGAAAGCATAGCTGGCTTCACCTACATAATCGTGTTTTTCACCCACAGATTTTTGATAGACGCTGGAAGGAGTTTTGACGCCGGCTTAACGATAATTTTTGGGCTGGCGGTTCTAGAGTTCTTCTGGTCCATGTCTGATGTGGGATGGGCTGTGCTTTTGACAGATATAACTACTCCAAGCTCGCGGGGGAAAGTTGTAGGTTCATTAAACTTCATCGCCTCCTTGGGAAGGTTAGTTGGCATAATAATGGCTGGCTTTTTATATGCCGGCGGCGAAGGCTTCAGAAATGGGACAATTTTCTGGACCGTGACTGCACTGTTGTTTATTGGAGCAGCCATAATGGCCTTTGTTTCGAAGAGTATTGGTAGAGGCGGCTTAAAGCTTATAGAAGAGCAACCAACAGTAAAGGGCAGGGTGGAAGAGAAAATCCTTGGTGAGAATGAAAAGGCATACAAGTGGTTTCTGGCATCCCTGATAGTTATTATTTTGGGTGCAGCCTCGATTAACCAGATATTTTTCCTTTTCATAAAACTCCAAGACGGCTTGAATGCAAGCGACCAAGAAATGAGTCTAATAATTGGCGCTTGGACCGTCGGCGGTATGATTGCAAGCGCCATTTCAGGAAGGCTCGCAGACAAGATTGGAAGGGAAAAAGTGATGCTTTTTGGACTGATTTTGGCGGTGGTGACTCCGACGTTGTATGGTTTGGCTGTAAACGTGCCCCTTATGGCTTTCATTTATGGATTGAATGGTGTGGCTTTTTGGAGCATCCAAACTGTTGGCTTTGCACTTGCTGGAGATTTAACCCCAGAACATAGGAGGGGGCGACTGTTGAGCCGTTATAACGCGGTCATAGCCCTAAGCTGGGGACCAGCCGGAATCCTCCTCGGCGGACCTTTCGCGGATGTTCAAACTAAAATTTTGGGCATACGTGAGCATGCAGCCTTCATAAACGCCTTCTACCTATCATCAGCTATAGTGTCGGCTGGCACCATAATTTTCGCCATAAAATTCTTGAAGCCTAAACGTGTAAACCTAAAATGAAAATGGGGGAACCCAGCATGCTCAGGTTTGAAACCGTTAAAATTGAGGTGCCGAAGGACTGCAACGTGATTTTGGGCACAGCCCACTTCATAAAAACCGTTGAAGACCTGTACGAGGCTTTAGTTAACGCTGTTCCCAACATAAAGTTTGGAATAGGCTTCTGCGAAAGCTCAGGACCATGCCTTGTTAGGCATGAGGGAAACGATGAGGAGTTGAGGCAGCTTGCCGCGAAAAAGGCTTTTGAACTTGCCTGCGGCCACAGCTTCATAATCTTTATCAAAAACGCCTACCCAATAAACGTTCTAGACAAGATTAGAAAGGTGCCAGAAGTCTGTACCATTTATGCTGCCACGGCCAATCCATTAGAGGTTGTGGTTGCCGAAACAGAGCAGGGCAGAGGAATCATAGGTGTCATTGACGGTTTTAAGAGTAAGGGGATAGAGGCAGAAAATGACATTAGGGCTAGGAAAGAGTTTCTGCGGAAAATTGGGTATAAGCTTGGCTGAAAAAGGCCGGCAGGGTGGAATGGGAGACGCTGAAGCGAAACAATTCTCAATTATGGGGCTACTAATTCATGCTGAATTTCAAAAGGAACCTTTTCCTTCATCCTTTCAGCGGCGTATGTGGCCAAAATTTTGAACTGTTTTTCTGTTAGAATGTTGCGTGCCCTTGACAGGATGTCTAGGCATATTTCCTTAAAAACTAGGTCGGTGCACCTCATTTTCGCGTCGTCAATTAATTCTTTGCACGCCTGAAGGATTTGGCTGTTCAACGCGATTCCACCCTGCAAACCCATAGTTAACCGAGAAACATTAAAACACTTATGAATTCAGAAGACATATTCAAAATACTGATTGCAAGATCATTTTGGCACTGTGGCATGATTGTTATAAGGAGGGCACGTTAACATACTAACAGTGAATCATAAATGAAAAGTGTGGGCAAGGGCGAAGTCCACTTTATTGGGATTGTTGAAAAAGCCGGTGAAGAGGAAGCAAAAATAAGAATTTTACCAGAGTTTTGCAGTGGACTAAAAGGCGTGGAGGAATTCTCCCACCTAATTATCCTCTACTGGTTCCATTTACGCGATAATGAGGCGGATAGGCGGACGCTGCTGGTTTTTCCTAGAAAGCACGCGGTCAACGTGGAAACTGGCGTTTTTGCTTGCAGAAGCCCATCCAGACCAAACCCGGTAGGCTTTTGTGTTGTAGAACTTGTTAAGAGAGAAAACTGTACTTTAACGGTCAGAGGTTTAGACGCTTTTGAAGGCTCACCAATAGTGGATATAAAACCATACATCCCAAACACGGATGCAGTTCAAAATGTGCGAGTTCCAGAATGGGCACGTTAAAAACAGTGCTCAGTTTTGGAAGCTCTTAAATATTTACAATTTTACAGTCATCTTTCCGTAAGCGGTGCTACAGATGTATCGGAAGCATTCAAAGAAAATTCTCGTCACCGGGGCGACAGGCCAGATTGGCTCTGAACTCACATTGGAACTACGAAAAAAGTATGGTGGGGAAAATGTGGTTGCCGCTGGACACAAAAGAAAGCCCAGTGAGGCCTTACTAAGCTCTGGACCCTTCGAGTTTTTGGACGCCACGCGAAGGGAGGATGTTGAAAAAATCGTTAAGGAATATGACGTTGACACAGTTTATCATTTAGCCGCTGTGCTTTCAGCCGTTGGCGAAGAAAACCCGCAAAACGCATGGAACATAAACATGGGAAGCCTCTACAACGTGCTGGAAATGGCAAGGCAATATGGCTTGAAGGTTTTTTGGCCAAGTTCCATAGCTGTCTTTGGTCCGGAGGCGCCCCGCGTTAAAACACCTCAGAACACGGTCTTGATTCCGAGGACAATGTATGGTGTGACGAAGGTTGCAGGCGAGCTTTTATGCAATTACTATTTCCTCCGTTATGGTGTTGACGTTAGAAGCGTTCGCTATCCCGGAATAATAAGCAGTGAAACCCCTCCGGGCGGGGGTACAACGGACTATGCTGTTGAAATTTTTTATGAGGCTATTAAGCAGAAGCGTTACACATGCTTTTTGAGGGCTGACACCGTTCTGCCAATGATGTATATGCCCGACTGCATAAACGCAGCCATAACCCTAATGGAGGCTGACGCTTCGAGGGTTAAGTGCCGAACAAGCTATAATGTGGCGGCTATGAGCTTTTCGCCAGCCGAACTCGTTGCGGAAATTAAGAAGTATATTCCAGAATTTGTCTGCGAGTATAAGCCGGACTTTAGGCAGAAGATTGCAGACTCTTGGCCCATGTCCATAGATGACAGTGCCGCCCGTGAGGATTGGGGCTGGAACCCAAAATACGATTTGGCCACCATGACCCGCGACATGATTGAGAAGCTTTCAAAGCGTTTTGCCGAAGGGCGCCTCTAAACATTCCTTTCCGCTGTGATTTTATAGGAAGTGTTAAAAGCTGTCTTAAAATAGTCTTACTGGAGGGTGAAAGGGCATGGTTGAGAGGCATCCCACACGCTATTTGGCTGAGGAATATGAGCGTTTAGTTCGGGAGAACCTAAACTGGGAGCTTAAGGTCTTGGAGTCTGCCAGCGAGCCCATATGCATAGTCAACGGGAAAGAAGTGCTAATGCTATGCGCCAACAACTACCTAAACCTTGCAACCCACCCAAAAGTCGTCAACGCCATGATAGAGGCAACCCGCAAGTACGGCGCTGGAGCTGGAAGCGACAGATCCATTGCTGGAAACATGATACTTCATGAGGAGTTGGACAGACGTCTGGCTAAGTTTAAGAGGGCTCCGGCCTCGCTCACATTTCAGACTGGCTTTATGGTTAATGAGGGGCTTATACCGCAACTCGCGGACAAGGGCGACTTAATCGTTTCGGACGAGCTAAATCACGGCTCAATAATTGACGGTTGTAGGCTGAGCCGAGCGGACAGAGCCATATACAAGCACAAGGATGTTGAAGACTTAGCCCGCGTTATGGAGGAAGCTGAAAAGCACGATCCGCCCTACAACCACATATGGATAATAACCGATGGAGTTTTCAGCATGGACGGGGACACAGCACCCCTACCAGAAATAGTTAAAATCGCAAAGGAGCATGGTGCAGGGGTTTATGTGGACGACGCCCATGGTGAGGGCGTTTTAGGCGAGGGCGGACGCGGAATAGTAAGCCATTACGGGCTTAGGCGAGACGAAGTTCATGTGGAGATGGGCACTTTTTCAAAGGCTTTCGGCGTCATAGGTGGACACATAACCGGAAGCGAAGAACTCAGAAACTTCGCCTACAACAAGGCTAGAAGTTGGCTGCTCAGCGGCGCCGTCCCGCCAGGAGTGGCAGCCGCCTGCATAGCCGCCATAGACGTCCTCGAGACAGAACCAGAGCACGTCCGGCGAGTCTGGGAGAACCGAAACCACCTTTTGGACGCCTTGCAAGACGCTGGCTTTGACACCGGCAACACCGAAACCCCAATAATTCCAGTCATGTGCGGCAAAAGCAAGGCTGCGAGAGATTTAGCGGACTACTTGTGGGCGAAGGGCATATTTGTTCTGCCAATATTCTACCCAATGGTGCCAAGGGACAAAGCCAGAATCCGCGTCCAAGTGTGCGCAAAACACACGACGGAACAGCTGGACAGAGCAGCAGAAGCCTTCAAAGAAGGCGGCAAAAAACTCGGAATAATCTAAAACCCTTAAAGCCTTCCACACCCCTATTTTCATTTAATGTCTGAAATTACCAGAGAAAAGCAGCGGTTACGAGAGAAAATTTGGCGTGAAATGGAAAAGTCTGGAGTGGCAACTTTTCCGCTGCCATGTTGGGGGAGAATCCCAAACTTTGTTGGGGCTGAAGCCGCCGCTGATAAACTTCGCCAGCTTGAGGAATGGAAAAAGGCAAAAGTTGTTTTTGTTAATCCAGATTCGCCCCAGCGCAAGGTTAGGGAAAACGCCCTAAAAGATGGGAAAATTCTTATTATGGCTTCGCCGAGGCTGAAGCGGGGCTTCATACTGATAGAACCTGCTAAAGTGCGGGGGAAAGAGCGCTTTGCGTCAACAATTAGGGGTGCCTTCCAGTTTGGGGTTGAAACCCAAGACTTTCCAAAACCAGACCTGATAGTTGAGGGTTCTGTGGCTGTTGACTTGCAGGGGCATAGACTTGGAAAAGGCCACGGATATGGCGATGTGGAAATAGAAATCTTAGAAAGAAAGTTTGGGGAAATTCCAGTTGCCACAACAGTTCATGACATGCAAGTGGTTGAAAATGTGCCCTTCGAAGAGAAGGATAGGAAAGTCTCCTTGATAATTACGCCTACAAGGGTTATACGAGTAACCCCGCAACTGCAGAAAATCTAGAGGGGGCTAGTGGCTATTGCTTTTCCCAAAAGCCAAAAGATGTTGGTTTTCAGCGGAGCTTTTCCAGGGCTTTGTCAACGTCGTCCAACCCAAGCCTTCTAAGGGTTTCGGATTTAGGTATGCCCCTCTCATCCCAGCCAACAAGCTCATAGTATCTGCGTTTCTCCTCAGCCACACGAGTTCTTTCGATAACCTTTCCCTTATATGGCCCGGATGGCAGAGGCTCATAAAAGCGGGGTGGATTTTCATCATGAATTTCCGGATTCCATTTTAGGTCTGGACCGCCCAAGAGGAGCATGGCCCTCTGCAACTGTATTATTTTCATGGCTTTTGTGGCAACCCAATCCTCCTTTGTCAACTCTATGCCCGTTACAGCCTTGTAAAAGTTGAACACCAAAGTGCGGGACAATCCGAAAACGTTGAAGTAGCAGTAAACCCCTGAATCGTGGAAGGCCATCATAAGCTCGCTTCTAAAATCATCCAACGGCATACAAGCAGTGGAAGTGTGGTCTCCGCCTTGAACAGAACATGCATAAGAGTATATTTCTGGATAATCCTTCTCGCTTCGGATTCCATGGGCACCAACGCCTATACCCTTAACTTGCACGGCATAAGGCATAACATCAACGCCCTTCATTTCACCAATTTTTAAGGCTGCACGATAAGTGCCCTCGGCTAAAATGTTGCCTATACCCTCTCTATAGGCGATTTTCTTGGCTAGAGCAGCGAAAGCCTCTGCGTCACCCCACTTCAGCTCTATGCCATCCAGATCCTCCTTTGTCAGTATCCCTCTTTGGAAGAGCTCCGCCGCAAAGCCCAGAACATTCCCTGTCTGTATGCCACAGAGCCCCAAATCATCTATAACTGAAGCCATGAAAACATTCTCTTCTGGAGTGAATATGCCCAAGTTTGTGCCCAAATAAGCTTGCAACTCGTAGTCTGGATTGTCGGTTATTGCACCCTTAAACCTGCCGGACCTTACAACAGCCAGTTTTAGGCATGTTGTCGGACAACCAAAATCCCCCCAATACTGTTTCACCCAAACCCTATTTTCAAACTCATTAACCCCGAAGCTTCTCTCGTCATGCCACTCCTCCTGCCAGTTCCGAACAGGCTCGGAGCTTGTTCTCGCCCCAACTTCGTAGCCGGCTGAACCCGTCCCCCAACGTCTCCAAAGCTCACTTTCATAGGCGTTGTTGCAAACCTCCTGCATAAGCGTCTTCACGCCTTCCAAGTCGGCAACCTCCGGAAGCGGTCCAGTGCCTTTGACGGCTATTGCCTTAAGCCTTTTAGAGCCCATCACAGCGCCGTAGCCGCCATAACCAGCAGCATGGGACCACTTGGCTGCCACAGCCGCTGTTCGCACCTTGTTCTCGCCGGCTGGACCAATGTAGAGGATTGATGGCTCTTTCCATTCGCCCTTCTGCGGATAACGAGCCTTCAAGAGTTCTCTGCATTCCCTAGTTAAAACGGCGGTTGTTTGCTTTGCATCCAAGCCCCAAATGTGGCTGGCGTCACGAATTTCAAGATCGGAATCCTTAACGAAGAGGTAAACAGGCTTTTCAGCCTCGCCAGCCACTATTATGCCATCATAGCCGGCACATTTCAGCTCCACGCCGAACTCCCCGCCAACAGTTGAGCCGACAACACCGTTGCTCTGCGGAGACTTGCCAGAAACACAAATCCGCCCGCCAGGGAAAAAGCCAGTAAGCGGGCCCGTCAAAAATAGCAAAAGATTTTCAGGTCCAAGGGGGTCAACAGTTTCCCACTTGCTGCCAAGCCGGTCCCAGAGGATTTTTGCGGCTAACCCCCTGCCGCCAACATAATCCTTCAAAACTTCATCGCTGAACTTCACTTCTTTGAAACTTTTGGCAGAGAGGTCAACCTCCAAAAATTTTCCAGCATAACCCCTAATCATACGTATCGCGCTCCATCCTCGCCGAAAATCTTAACAGCCAAATCTCGGGCAATCTCCTCCGGGGTTCTGGCGTAAAGTTTGTAGGAATAGTTCCCCTTAGGCACAATCCTTAAAACGTTCCAAAGCCCCTCTTGGCAAACCTTAACACATTGGGGGTCGCCACCGCACAAGTCGCAGATCAAAATTTTGTTCCCCTTTGGATGCAAGTGTGGAATTCTACCAGGACAAGCATCAATACATTTTCCACAGCCAATGCATGTATTTGAATCTACAATTACGGCCCCGGTCTCCTTACTCACTGAAAGGGCATTAACAGGGCAAGCTTCAACGCATGGATAATCCTCACATTGGGCGCAGAAGTGGGGAAACTCTATTCCAGGAGCGAGCATGAAAACCCTAATGCGGGAGGCTTCAGGCCATATGCACTTTTCATGGAAAAGTGAACATGCCACTTCGCATTTTCTGCAGCCGCTGCACTTTGAAAGGTCACGGGCAATCCATATTAGCCGCTTTTCTTCCGAAGCCAAACCTCTTCAACCTCTCCCCTAAACGTGAAACTCTTATTCTGGCTCTGGGCAGATTTAAGTTTGATGCCACAAAAGCCAATTTGTGAAAAGTCTTTAAAGCCGGAGACCTTAAGAAAAAGGGAGGCTAAGGTTTGTCGATGGCGGATATATTCCAACAGCTTCAACTGTGGCTGGAAAATTTTGCGGTGCAATACGGTTATCTTGGCATCTTTCTAATAAGCCTATTAGGCTCAATGTCAATATTTTTCCCAATACCATACACTGTAGTTATCTTCACCATAGCCCCATTCTTCGACCCAATATTACTCGCGTTAGCATCTGGGGCAGGCTCAGCCATAGGAGAGTTTTCAGGGTACCTGCTGGGATTAGGAGGGAGAAAAATCATAAGCGAGAAACGCAAACACCAAATGGAAGCTCTATTGAAAATTTTCGGAAGATACGGTCCCATCGCTGTATTCCTTTTTGCTCTAACACCGCTACCGGACGACTTGCTTTTCATACCGCTTGGCGTGATGCACTACAGCCTATTAAAGGCGTTTATCCCAGCACTGATAGGGAAAATTTGCATGAGCCTAATAATAGCCTACAGCGCCCGCTGCGCCATAGCAATAATTGAACAAATATTCGGAATAGAAAGCAGCTGGATAACCGCCCTAATAAGCATGACACTAGCAATAATCCTCCTAATAATAGTCATCGCCATAATGTTCAAAATAGACTGGGAGAAAATAGCCAAAAACCTCGAAAAGAAAAAAGAGCCAAAACAATAAAACACAAATGGCAAAATAGGGTTGATGCGGTTAGGTAAAAATTAACATTCTGGTGCCGAGGGCCGGGTTTGAACCGGCGACAACCCTATTTTTGGAAAAGAAGCGTTTAAAACGGGATTTAGAGGATTTCCGGCTGTTTTGTTTGGCTAAACTGAATTTAAGCGGTGAAACAGCCAAGCAGTATGTTAGGAAAGTGAGGGCTTTCCTTGAACGTGTGAATGGTGAGATATGTGAAAAGGATGTTCAAAAATACATTTTGGAGGCTAAGGTGAAGTATGTTCCAGACGTGGTTAGCAATATTATTAGCGCTTTCAAGGCTTACTTTCGCGATTTCAAGGGTTTAACGTGGATGAACGGTTATAGGCATCCTTCAGGGCCTTTGAAGGTTAAGGGTGAAATTGAACGTGAGAAGGTTAAACGTTTTATCGAGGCAATAGACGACATAGGCGTTAAATGCTTTGCCTTGTTCTTAGCGTCTAGCGGCTTAAGAAAAAATGAAGTTTGGAATTTGCGGAAAACTGATGTTGATAGAAGCTTGAGGGCTATTATTCCAAATTGCCATAGTGGTAAAACAAAACATAGCGGAATCAGCTTCTACAATGAGGAAGCAGAGAAGGCCCTAATGGAATTTGAGAAGGCTATGAATATTTGGCAGAAAAGAAGCGAAAAGCTGATTCCAATTTGTAAAATGAGGCTTTTCTACGCGTGGAAAAGGGCTAAGGAAAAGTCTGGAGTAAACTTGAAGCCTAAGGATTTGCGTGATTTCTTTAGCCAAGAAATGGGTAAAGCCTTGATTCCAGACAGGTTCATAGACGTTTTTCAGGGAAGGGCTCCGAAAAATGTTTTAGCGAAACATTACACGCCTCAAGGCATAAGGATGCTGAGGGAAATCTACGATAAGGCAAACTTGAAAATTTTAATTTAAATAAAGGGGCTTTAGATTCGCTTTTGTTTCCTCTTTTTTATTTGTTTAGAATGGCTTTTAGAAATGGTTTTTTAGCCTCGATTTTGGGGATACCCCCCCATCTCCTTCACAGTTGAGGGGGTTTGTAAAAATAGGCTTGAAAATTCCAATGGCTGGAATGTTCAAAAAATGCAAGTTTCAACATTAAATTCTGCTAGAAAAGTTTGTGAGAGAAGGCTGTTTTAACCTTATTTTTGGAAAAAGAGGCTTAAAAAGGGCTTTTCAAGGGGGCACCCCCCTATAAGATTAAAAATTAGGCATATGCTCGTTTTATCGGGCTTGAAAAAGGGCCCTATAAAACAACATTGTTTAGCGTCTTATTCGCTTTTTTGGGGTTATACAAAAAAGGGGGAGGAGGGTGGGAAGGCTTTAGTTTCATTAGCCTAACAGCTTTACTCGCAATTCTTTGAGGCGTTCTGGGTTCATTAAGATGCTTGATTCGATTTTTTCCTCAAGGGCTGCCTCTTTTTTGGCTTTTTGGATTGCTTGCCTTGCAGCCCATTGCTCAAACTTCGTGGGAAAGACTTCATTGGATAACTCAACGGCTTTTTCGAGGGCATTAGCGAGGCTTAAACTGTCATTGACAACACTATCCCAAACGCTTTGGGCCTTAGCCCTTTCCTCGATTTCGTTTTCAAGGGCTTTTAAATCTTTGAGAAGGCTTAAACGTTCTTTGATTTTTTCGATTCGCCCTTGCAGTTCTAAGAATCTGCTTTCACTTAGGATTTGCAACTCCTCTTTGATTTTCTGTAACGTTTCAAGCAGTTCTTTTCTTTTATCTTCGCTGAAGGGAACGCTTATGAATAGGCCTTGTTCGGCTGCAAGTTTCCGATGTGCCTCATTGTATGCGTTCAACCGTGTTATTTGTTGGCCTGAACCGTCAATGAATACGGCTGCTTGAAGGCCTCCTTTAGCTAGAAGCTGATTTGCTGGATGTGATTCTGGCAAGTCGCAAAGCCTCGCCCACTTTCGCGGTTCAAGCTCAACCCAAATGTCGCCACCGTAAATTAGCATGGCATGCTTGTCCTCTGGTGGCCCGTAGACGACTTCAACATATCTCACGGCTTTCACCTCCGTTTAACTTGTTTAAAATCCAAATTCGACGGGGAGTGGATTGGAACCTTCCGCTACAGCCTTAACGATTTGGATAACTATGTCTGCTGTAATATTGTAATCTGTTGGTTTGTCAATGGGTTTTGTTTCGTAGCCTAGTATTCTAACGAGGCCATACTTGTTCATGTGCACTTTTTGAGTTACCTCGTAAATCTTCAAGTCTTCGCCTATGGCCCTAACGGTTACGGTTGTAACGCTTGTTTTGCTGTCAAAGTTTGGCGGTAAGTTTTGCAGAACATAGAAGGCTTGCTCGTTCACCATTATGGCCGGTGTGAACCTTGCGTTTGCCATTAGCCTCAAGTTTTCGCGCCATTTTTGGGCTAGGAGTTTAAGCTCGTCTGGAACCTCTGTTTCCTCTGGTTTTTCGGCTTCAACGGGTTTTTCGGAAACGTTTTGAGGGGCCTCGGAATCTTGGCTTTGATGGTTAAGCCCTCGCATGATTGCCAACTGCATTTCTGTAGGCTTGGCTATTTGGAATTTTGTGGTTTTCTTAAACATTGTTGGTTTCACCTCCTTCATGGTTTAATCTGAAAGTGTAACCGTCACGGGAAGGTTTCAAGAAATACCGTTTAAGCACAGTTTCAATCTTATGGCCGCTATACACGTCTATGATTGCCTTCAGAAGCATGGCCTTGCCATCGTAGCCCTCACTTATCGGGTAACATGCTTCCTCGCTTTCAAACCATTCCTGGAGTATCCGAAGGAGATGCTCGATTTTCAAAGGCTCACGGTTGGCGCTTATTAAAACCACTTTATCGTTTGGCCCCTTTTTGCCTTGAACAACTTCAAGCCTCATTGGTTTCACCTTCCGTTAAAGGCAAATAGTGAAGCCTAAGCCCGCTGGCCTTCATTTTCTCGAGGCAACTGCTGCAACGTTTAAGCCATTGCCCTCCAAAGTAAACCTTCCATTCAACAGCCCGTAAACCGCAAACCTCGCACTTCTCAGCAGCTTCAGAAGGGCCTAAAGGCATAAGGGCCCCATCGGATGCCTCCGGCCCGTCATGGAAATATGTGATGCTCGAGTGTGGGGTAATATTATTACCCCACCCCTCCAACCTATTTTTTTCAAAGCCCTTTTCGGAATTGAAGCCTTTATCAACGCTTTTTTCTTGAAAGCTTGAGATATATGGGCCGTTCCCGCCTAGGAAACTTGAATTTTCTACCCCACAGTTCACTATCACATATTTGTTTTGGCGTTTGTCTTTTTCGTTTGGCGCTTCCGCTAAGAGGCCGGCCCCACACAAGTCTTTGAGAATCAGTTTGGCCCTTTCATAGCCTAAAGGCTTGTGGAAGGTTTTCATGTAAAGCCTTTGAAATTCTAGGATGGTGAACCCGTTGCCTTCCTTATCCTCTTTTTGCATAGCTTTGAAAATTTCATATTGTTCTGGAGATATTCCAAGCTCGTTTGGCTCGCTTATAGCTTCGTAAAGTTGGAAGCCCACTTCCACGTCTTCAGCATTAACTATTATTGCGTCTCCAACCCTTTGCCGGTGAGCATAATTCAGCAATGCGAATGCTTTAATCAACGCTAAAAGCCGTGAGATGTCCCTTAGATGCCTAGGCTGCAGCCATTTGCGTTTTTCAGTAAACCTTTTCATTATTAAATCGCGTAAATCGTCTGGAACGATGATGTGTTTGATTCTGGCGCTTTTTATGGCTTCAACTCGGGCCCTTAAGAAAACCCTTGAGGGCTCGCTTTCCATGTAACGGTTGAAAGCTTCTCTGTCGCTTTCTTTTAAAAGCTTCAGTATTAACGCTTCCCAAAGCTTTTCCTGACTCTTTTCGGGGCTAAGCATCAGCAGCCTTGTTTTTTCTTGCTCGTTTAACCCTTCATTTGCAGAGCAGAACATAACCACTGGAAACCCTGTTATAACCACTGTTTTTGTGCGCATTCCACGCTTCTCGCTTTTATCGGTAATCTTGTTCTCTATAGTCTTCTCATCGTGGCTTAGAAGGGGCCTAAGCCTTTCAAGGAGCCCCGCGTGAGGCATATCCAAGAAAATTAACAGTTTATTTGCGAGGTTTATGTGAACCTTAGCATGTTTTGTTCCATCAAAGCTTTCAGTTTTTTCAATTTGGCCCATCTCATGGAAAAAGCTTGTTGGCGATGCGTAGCCGAGCTTTAAAACGTCCTCTTTTGGGAAATACCAGCTTATCTCCAATGGAATATAGCTTTTTCCCACGCATGATTCCGCTAGGAAACCTAAGTTGATTTGTTCAGCTTCAGTGTAGGTTAGCAATGCGGTAAGAAAAGTTATAACCTTGTTTGGCCCGTCAAACTTCACCGAAGTGTTAAGGATATCCTCGAGCTCTTGAACCGTTAAAGGCCTCAAGAGATTTTGAAGTTTAGTAGCCAACTCCTGCTTAGTAGCAGCCAAACCCTCAATCCTTTGAAGCTCGCTGGAAAGGCTCATACATCATCCCACCAATGCGGTTTACATCGGGCCTTAAGTTTCGGGCTAAGATGGAAAATCTTAAGAACATCTGATTCGCTTAGACGCTTCTCCCTTGTTCTGAAAAGCTGAGGGCTAGTTTTCAAAGCGTCAATTTTACCGCAATCCCTGCATCTTAGGTTGAAAATTATTCGGCCTTGATTGTCAACGAGCACAGCGGTAATATCACAGAGCCCATGCCACTCCGCATTTCTGCATGGTTTATGCCAAAAGTCAAAGTAATCGGTGCCTATCCATCGAGGCTCAAACTGTTCAGTGCAAAGCCCATGATGCAATAGCCCGTGAATGCGTAAAGTTTTTAAAGAGTTTTTTGCTTTACTATGTATTGGGCTTACCGAATCTTGCGCTGATGCTTGATGCATATGACGCGCACCAACCTTTTGTAAGCATGTTATTGTTCAAGCATTTTTCTTACCGCTGCCCGTATGAATTCGCTGACGGTGCGGTATTCTCCCCCCTCGATTTGCTGTTTTATTTTCTGATAGAGTTTCTCCGGAATCTCTATCTCAACATGTTTTGGCATTTTTATCTCCCTCCTTCTTGTTTATTTTTCTCCAGCTTCGTTAGGCCCTCTCCCAAGTGCTGGAGAACCACGTGGGAAAGGGGCCACCTCATAAAATAGGTGACTATAACGCCCTTTTTCAGCCTCTAGTCTAATCTTACGCTAGAGGGTAACCGTGCATGGCTTCATCGTCGCATTCCGCGCTAGCCCTTCGCTATGCATGTATAACCCATGCATAACTGCATAATTTTCTCCAGAAATTCTCTGAAGCAGTTAAAGCGTATATAAATGTTTGTTATAGACTTCCCCCCGCAAAAACAAGGGCTTTTCTCCCCATAAATAATTCCAAATTTTAACATCAGCCGAGCACACCTTCATCATTGCCGGAAAAGTTCAGAAACGCCCGCATCATCATAAAAGAAAAGGGGGGCTTTTAGAAGGGGTTATGCTGCAGCCCACATTTTGGACAAATGTAAACTACGCCATAAGGGGTTTTCATTTTTATCATGCTTGTGAGGCATCTTGCGCAAACCATTCCTTTCACCACTTTACCATTATACCGTGAAAGTATTTAAACTTTATGGTATAACGGTAAAAGTTAAATACTTCCAGCCCTAAACAATAAAGTGAGGTGAAAAGGCATGCCTCAAGTTAAGAAAACAAGCGTAAACATAGACGCAGCCCTCTGGAAAGAGTGGCTTTTATTCGTGGTTGAAAAGTATGGAACAAGCAGAAAAGTAAGCGTAGCCCTAGCAGACGCAATCCGCGAATACATGGAAAAACATAAAGAGGGCTGAAAATGCAAGTTCAAAATTACTCGAGTAGTTTGGCCCAAATCACTCGAGTGAAAAGGCGAAGAAAAACTCCTCGAAAAACGGTTGGAATAACCCTTCCGCCAAAACTAATAGAGGAAGCAAGAAAACACAAGCTAAACATAAGCAGAATTTGCGAACAAGCCCTTCAAAGCGTTCTAGAATACATGGAAACCCAAAAAATAAACGCACAGCCAAAACAAGCTCAAAACAAAAAGGAAAGTATCGGAAACGTAGTTTCTGATATGGTGCCGAGGGCCGGGTTTGAACCGGCGACAACCCGGTCTTCAGCCGGGCGCTCTCCCAGGCTGAGCTACCTCGGC
>Ga0315298_1004601_pt1 | contig 20440 bp, 19 predicted proteins | sample WHS_1_MG_FD_203077 | JGI IMG/M metagenome (GOLD analysis project Ga0315298, IMG submission 203077) | Extremophilic microbial mat communities from Washburn Hot Springs, YNP, Wyoming, USA - WHS_1_MG | ecosystem: Environmental > Aquatic > Thermal springs > Hot (42-90C) | place: USA: Wyoming...
GAGAAGAAGTCCTTGTCCAGCGCGGCAATGGGCAGCCTGGAATCTGCCTCCAGAACGGAAAGCCTGAGATCCTTGGCGCCTTTTTCGAGTTTCGCTGCAGCTTCGGGCAATGCCGCGAAATCCTTCGCCGAAATTGCCGCTTCCAGCCTGGTGTCGCGCGCAAGCTCGATCATCTGGCTGGTTCCCACGGTTTCGCCGAGGAAAAGGCTGGCGACTTCGGGAAGCTGATGGGCTTCGTCGAAAATCACGGTATTGCAGGCGGGGAGGAGCTCTGCCACGCCTTCGTCCTTCAGCATCACGTCGGCGAAGAAGAGATGATGATTGACCACCACCAGATCGGCCCGCATGGCGGCGCGCCTTGCCTCCATCACGAAGCATTCCTTGTGATTCGGGCATTCCGACCCCAGACAGTTCTCGCGGGTGGAAGTCACAAGCGGCCAGATGGCCGCATCCTCGGGCACTTCGACGAGCCCGCCCTTGTCTCCGCTTCGCGTGTTTCTCGAATAGCGCTCTATGCGCTTGAGATAGGCGACGTCCTCTCTTGAAGAGAGCCTTCCTTCCCTTCCCGTGCGCTCCAGATGATAATGGCAGATATAGTTTGCGCGCCCCTTGAGCAGGGCCGTCTCGACCGAGATTCCGAGGGCGCTCAGCATGGCGGCGATATCCCGGGTATAGAGCTGATCCTGGAGCGTCTTGGTTCCTGTCGAGACGATGATTTTCCCGCCCGAAAGAAGTGCCGGCACGAGGTAGGCGAATGTCTTTCCCGTCCCCGTCCCCGCCTCGATGACCAGCAGACCGCTCTTCGCTATCGCGTCGAGAACCGCCTTTGCCATTTCCGTCTGCTGAGGTCTGGACCTGAAGCCTTCGATCGCGCGGGACAGGGAGCCGCCCTCGGAAAAGGCAGATTCGATGTCTGATGAGGTTGGAAGCGGCATAGATTGTCGATTATAACCCAGGCCAGTCCGGAATCGGCGCGCCTGCTCAGACTGAATTCCTTGGCAATTCTCCGAAGGGCAGGGTAAATTTCCAGCTTTGGAAGGAATCCCCATGAGCGAAGAAGTTTTCTACAGGCCCGATGAGGCCTTCTCCAGGGAGGAGCGTACCTTGCCTGCAGAACTTTACAATCTCGCCAGGCTCATGGTCGCAAGAAATGCCGGCCCCGTTTTCGTTCCGATCAGAAGCATGCAGTTCCTTGCCGTTCTCGACTGCGAAGAATTCATTTTCGTCGACGGCACCGGGAGCCGGACCATAGAAATCTCGTGGCACCGATTCAGGCCCGGAAGCAGGGATGCGCTCAGTGACGCAGTGCCCTATGAAGCCGTCTACTATTCTCCGGAAGCTGTCCAGACCATGAAGCGACTGCAGGGTGATTTCGCGAAAGCGCTGGGCGCACTCGCATCGAAACAGGAGCCGCCGTCAGGCGATGCGCAGGTGATCCGATTCGAGCCCAAATGATCAGAGCTTCTGCTTGATGGCAAGAACCGCCTGATTGCGCACGGTTTTCAGAAGGGCAAGCTCCTTTTCCTCGATCTTCAGAAGATTGGCTTCCACCCTGTCGGCATAGAGCATGCCGATGAGCCGCTTGTCGACGATGAGGGGAAACAGGATGAACGATTTCGCATCGATGCTGGTTCGATACCAGGTCGGGATACGCTCCCTGATGTTTTCGGCGTCGATATCCGAAATGAAGATGTCGAGCCCCTGCTCCAGGGCCACATGAAATACGTCTCTGGGGCCTGAAAGCGGAAACTTGAACCGCTTCACGATTTCCTCCACGCCCTGCCCCAGGCCGAACCTGCCCACCATGACATTCTGCCTGGCGTCCTTGATGGCGAGCAATACTCTCGAAAAGTTCATGCTGCGGTATATCGTTTCAAGCACCATCCGCAGCAGGTCGTTGAGGTCGTACTCTTCAAGCAACACGTTGGTGATGTCCTGGATGCCGGCTGTCAGCATGCTACCCGAATCCTGTCTTGCAGGAGTCACATCGACTGCGTTTTCGACCTTGATCGTTTTCTGGAATTCGTCTTCGACCGGCTTCGTCTCGGAGCTGGCGCCGGACCACTGGTTGACATTCTTCAGGAAAATGCTGTCCTTGCTGTTGAGCCCGAGGATCTTGATCTCGACCATGAATTTCTTCATCGATTCTTCTATGGCCCTGCCGAGCGTCTTTTCCGAAACGGGCAGGGCCGCATGGTAGCGCGAAGCGAGCGCATGGAGTTCGCGCCCCTTGTCCTCATGCTTTCCGGATTGCGCAATGCGGCGCAATTCGTTGGCAAGATTGGCCAGCACCCTGAGCTTGCCTGAATCCGAATCCTGACTCCTGACCTTCTCGTCGCCGATCTTTCGCATGCTGGATACGATTCTTGGCGGAAAGTGCCAGTTCTGCGCGATTCCGATGCCGAGTTCTTCATAGGTAATGCCCAGGACCGAGGCGGAAGCATCCTCTTCCTTCATCTTCTCGGCCAGATTGCCGATCGCCAGCGCTTCCTCGGGAAAATAGAATGTGGCCAGCAATTTCCCGAGGTTGTAGAACATGCTGCAGATGGCGGCCTCCTCCGCATCCCTGATGCCGATTTTCGGTGCAAACTCCCTGGCCAGCACGCCGCTGAAAAACGTGGACATGATCTCGTCCCTGAGCTTGAGCGCCTGGGACTTGTTCTGCAGATGCTCGAACAGCAGGAGGGTGATCGCAACGTTCCTGACGGTATTGAAGCCGAGGATGACGACAGCGCGCGATACCGTGCTGATCGTGCCGCCGAACTGGCCGTAGGTCGCCGCATTGACCAGCTTGATCAGCTTGTTCGTGAGCGAAAAATCCCTCAGGATGAAGTTCGAAAGATTCGAAACGCTCTCCTTGTCGGACGCAGCGATCTTGTTGACAGCGCTGATCGCCTGAGAAAGCGCGGGAAAATCGGATGTATGCCGCATCCTTCTAAGCAGGAATTCGAGGGTGCTCTGCTTGCCATCGCCGTCCGCATGCGCAGGCTCGCCATAAGCCTTCAATCCGGAAATCAGGCTCCCGGCATCCGGGTAGCGGTCTTCCGGTTTGATGGCAAGCGCCTTCAAAAGCAGACTGTCCAGTTTCTCGTCCAGAGTCTGCATCAGCTTAGAGGGCGGCGGAACCGGAATGGTTGCGATATTGCGCAAGATTTCTTCGACGCTGCTTCCCTCAACGGGATGTCGGCCGGTCAGCATGACGTAAAGGACCATGCCGAGCGAAAAAATATCGGACTGCGGACTCGACTTCCTGTTCGAAACATATTCCGGCGCCATGTAAAGCGGAGAACCGAGAAGCTCCGTGGCAGCATCGGGAGCAGCCATGCTTTGCGCAATCCCGAAATCCATGATCCTGGGCACGCCAGCCGCATCGATCATGATATTGGCCGGCTTGATATCCCTGTGTATGATCTTCTGGCCGTGCGCACAGGACAGTCCATCCAGGATCTGGAGCGCGATGCCGATCGCTTCCATCGTCGGCAAGGCGCCGCTTTTCTTGACTCTCTGCGCCAGAGTCACGCCTTCCACGTACTCGAATACCAGATAGGGCGCGCCCTCGTACTCCCCTGCATCGTAAAGCGTGACGATATTGGGATGCCTGAGCCTGGCCACGATCCTCGCTTCGTCGAGCAATCCCTGGAAACCGGCATCGATCGCGAGCAGCTTGATTGCAACCTGCCTTCCGAGTCTGGTATCCCGTGCAAGATAAACCCTGCCCTGCGCACCCTCGCCCAGCAGTCCTTCGACCTGGAAACGACCGATGGATTTCAAATCCTTACCCAATTGCTACCCTTCTCTCTGGACGAGAATCAAATCATGAACTGCAGGATTCTCGCCGATCTCGTTGTATTTCTCCACTTTTTATTCGTGGTCTTTGCGCTGTTCGGTGCATTCCTGGCGCTGAAATGGCAGAAAACGATGTGGATACAGCTCCCCGCAGCGCTTTGGGCGATGGCTGTCGAATATGCGCATCTCCCCTGTCCCCGTCACCCCCGTCGAAAAATGGCTCATCCGCAAGGAAGGGCTTGAAGCCCGCAGGGGAAGCTTCGCCGAGCATCCCATGCCCCCCATCATTTAACCCCGGCAACCCAGAAACAGCACCGGAACAGTCCTCGGCACGATCGGCCTGCTTCTCAATGTCGGCACTTACCGGAATATCTTGAGACGAAGTCGAAAAAACATTCTAGAATAGCGATATCGTTAACATAAGCGCCCATCATGAAACCGAGCTTTCTCCCCGTCATACGTGAACTGGCCCGCTGTTATCAGGCCTTCACGCATTATTCCGCAGCGCATATCCGCGAACTCGGGCTCACCCCCCCGCAGTTCGATGTCATCTGCACCCTGGGAAACACGCCAGGCATGCCGCTATGCAAACTGGCCGAAAAAACGCTCATCACCAAAGGAACGCTCACCGGGGTGCTCGACAGACTGGAAAACAAGGGCCTGCTGAAGCGCATCGTTCCGCCCGAAAACAGGCGCAGCTTCATCGCCGTGCTGACGCCGGAGGGCGAGCAGGTGTTCAAGGAAGCCTTTCCCGCCCATGGCGCATACCTCGAAAAGCGCCTGGGAAAACTGAGTGCCGAAGAACTCGAAACCATCCGTTCGGCTCTGGAGAAACTCAGACAAACATTCTGAGAAAATGTTTGCATTTGGATTGTTTCTGTATTAACATTCAATCTCCTTATCATATTTCAAAAGGAGTTCGACATGAAGCAGGAACCTTTCGTCCTCGATCTCGCAGCCGGAACCTATTATTTCTGCGCCTGCGGGAAATCCAAGAATCTTCCCTATTGCGACGGCTCCCACAAGGGCTCGGAGTTCACGCCCTATCAGGTCGAATTGAAGGAAGCCAAGAAGGTCGGGATCTGCCGCTGCGGAAAATCCGGCAACAGGCCGTTCTGCGACGGCACCCATTTGACCATCGAGTAAGGGGAAAAGCATGAACAAAGCGATTGCAACGCTTGCCGCGGCACTGGCACTTCAGAGCGGCATTGTCCTGGCCGATGCCTACCAGGTGCAGAATTCGAGCCCTGCCGGCACCTACAAGATCGACCCGACGCACTCCATGGTCCAGTTCTGGGTAGGGCACATGGGCGTGAGCGAATTTCCTGGGCGGTTCGACGCCATATCCGGTTCCTTCACCGTGGATGCCGCGCATCAGGAAGCCGACAAGGTTTCAGTGGCAGTGCCCATAGACAGCCTGGATACCAATTTCGACAAGCGCAACAAGGATCTGCTGGGGCCGGATTTTTTCAATGCCAAGCAGTTCCCGACCATGACCTTCACCTCGACCGGCGTGAAGATGAAAAACGCCAATGAAGGTACGCTGACCGGCAACCTGACCCTGCACGGCGTGACCAGGCCCGTCACGTTCACCCTGAGGCATGTCGGCGCAGGACCCGACCCCTGGGGCGGATATCGCTCTGGCTATGTGGCGAAAACCACTATTCGCCGTAGCGATTTTGGCATGAACTACATGCTGAACGGCATCTCGGACGCCATCGAGGTGCAGCTCAACATCGAGGGTAAACGGCAGTAAAATGGCTCCGATGCTCCTTTCGATGGCCAGGGAGACGATCCTCTGGCCATCGGCGGCGGCCCTTGCCGCAATGCTGTTGGGCCTGTTCCCGGGCGATGCGCGCTTCAAACCTGTCGTCAGTGCGATCGCGACGGGAACCGGCTTTCTGGTCGGATACACGCTCATCTACGGGACTTTTGCATTTCCCCCGATCGAGCCGCAGGGCTGGCTTCCCGCTTTGCTGGCCACGAATATCCTGATCTTTTCATTCGACGACCTGGCTGGCTTCTCCCACAACATCAGGATTGCCCTGCAGGGAATCTTGTCGATCGCAGGAAGCGCACTGATTCTGCTCCCCCTCTTCAAGACGGGATTTCCTGCACTGCAACTCGCACTGTCCTCCCTGCTCTGGTTCGGACTCTGGATCGCCCTGGACGGAAGGAAAGGGCCTGTCCTGCTTCTCGTCGCCGCAGGCAATGCAATCGTCAGCGCAACCACGGGCAGCACCATGCTCGGACAGCTAGGCGGGGTTCTTGCAGCGGTTCTGGGCTGGCAACTCGCCTTCAATTTCCCGAAATCGCGCATTCCCCTGGGGCATGCCGGAACGGCTGTCGCCGTGACGCTCCTGGCCAGCCTGATGCTGATCGGTCACGCCTATGCGGACACCGCCCTCATCCCCAGCTTGCTGCTGCTATGCGCCATCCCCGCCGATTTCCTGGGAAAACATCTGAGCCGCAACAGGAAAAGTCTGGAAATGGTCATCTGCGGAGCCCTCGCCCTGATTCCGGTGGCCATCGCATCGGCAATCGCAATCAAGTCCTACCTTGCCCAGGAATACTAGGGCCTGCTGACACTTGCCCGATGGGTGCGAACGTAATGAATCAGGTGACAGGGCCCGGCCCCGAAGGCTGCCACAGCACGTCTCCGCTGCCGCTTTCCCTGTTGAGCAGGCGGGCGAGCACGAACAGCAAATCCGAAAGACGATTGAGGTACTTGAGGCTTTCGGGTCCGACCTGCTCTGTTCTGGAGAGCGCAACCAGCGAACGCTCCGCCCTTCTGCAGACCGTCCTCGCCAGATGGCAAAGCGCTGCCGATCTCGCCCCCCCGGGAAGAATGAATTCCCTGAGGGGGGGAAGACCCGCATTCGTCTTCTCGAGATTCTCGTCGATTCTCGAAACGTGATCCGCTCCGATCCTGGACTGCCCCGGCAGGCAAAGCTCGGCCCCGAGCTCGAAGAGATCGTGCTGGATGGCAAGAAGCGGCGCCTTCAGGCCATCGGGCAAATGCTCCGAGAGCACGAGGCCGATCGAACTGTTGAGTTCGTCCACATCCCCGATGGCGGCGATACGCAGGCTGTCCTTGTCCACCCTGGATCCGTCCCCCAGCCCAGTCTCGCCCCCGTCTCCGGTCCTCGTGGCAATCTTGCTCAGGCGCAATTCGATTCCTTCATGAAAGCTCAAGTATATCCATTGTCAGACGCAATCGCGATCCTCATCAATCAGCTGCGCTGGTCGAACACCTTTTCCCACAGCCTGAGCACGGCATTCATTTTCTGCTCGACGCGACTTCTTTCGATGCGCGCATAGGCTTCCCCGGCAAGCCTCAGCCTGTGCTGGATCCGCCTGAATTCGCGATAGGCGTCCTGTGCGCCCGATGCGATCTCTGCCGGGATCAGCCCGATTTCGCCCAGCATGCCGAGCAGGGCGATATTGCCGACATTGTCGGTGAGCTCCGGGTAATCGTGCGCATGGGCGAGCACCAGGAACTGCACGGCGAACTCGACGTCGACGATGCCGCCCCTGTCGTGCTTGATGTCGAAAAGACCGGTGCGATTCGGATGCCCTTCGAGCATTTTCTGCCGCATGGACAGGATATCGCTTCTCAGGCTCGGCATGTCTCGCTCTAGCATCAGCACGCCGATCCTGATCTCCTCGAACTCGCCTCCCACCTGCGCATTTCCGGCGACATGCCGCCCCCGGGTCAGTGCCTGATGTTCCCACACCCAGGCATCGCTCATCTGGTAGCTCCTGAAAGCGGCGACCGAACTCACCAGAAGGCCGCTCGCGCCGTTCGGCCTCAACCTCAGATCGGTTTCGTAAAGCACGCCCGACGGCGTGCTGCTGGTGAGCCAGGTATTGATGCGCTGCGCGAGCCTCGCGTAGATTTCCTGTGCATTCGGGTGGTCGTCATCGTAAAGGAACACGATGTCCAGGTCGGACGCATAGCCGAGTTCTTTCCCGCCGAGCTTGCCGTAGCCGATAATGGCGAACCGGTGCCGCTCCCGATGGCGCCCCTTCAAGCCCTTCCAGCAGGATTCGAGCACCTTTTCCAGGATCAGATCGGCCAGATGGCTCAGGTGGTCGCTCAGTATCTCGAGCCTCAAGAGCCCGTTGAGGTCCTTCACGAGCAGCTGGAAGAGCGCGGAATGATGGACATCGCGCAATATCCCCATCTGCGCTTCGGTATCCCCTTCGGCCTCCTTCAGCTTCGAATCGAGGGTTTTCTCCAGCCCTTCCCAGTCCAGCGGGCTGTGAAGCGTCCGGGTGTCGAGGAGTTCGTCGAGCAGCACCGGGTGCTGGCGCAGGTAATCGCTGGCCCAGGGGCTCGCGCCCGCCAGTCCGGCAACCTGACCCAGCGTATGCGGGTATTCCTTGAGCAGGGCGAGGTAGGAAGATCGGCTGCTGATCGCTTCCAGCAGATCGAGCGTCCTTCTCAGAGTCTGGTCCGGGTCGGGCTGGGCGGCAGCGGCCTTCACCATCAGGGGAATCAGTTCGTCGACGCGCTTCTGGCTGGCCGAGGGAAGATGCCTGTAGCGGCTGCCTTCCCGAATCCCCTGCAGGAGCCCGAGCATTTCTTCAGGTCTGACGTAGCCCAGTCCTGCAAGCTTCTCTCTCGCCTCCTGCCCGCCCGCGCCCCATGTCTGATAAGACTCCTGCCCTGGTTCGGAGAATATCTCCTCGAACTGGAACTGCACCCGCATCCTGTGCGCATCGAGTGCAATCAGGAAAGCCGGGTAATCGGAAAACCCCATCGCCTGCGCGACCAAGGTCCGGTCATCCGGGTTTTCCGGGATCGTCTGCGTCTGCGCGTCGTCCAGATATTGCAGCCTGTGCTCCAGATTGCGCAGGAAAACATAGGCATTTTTCAGATCATTCGCAGCCTCTTCCGGAAGCATGTGCTTGCCTGCCAGCAGCCCGAGCACTTTCAGGGTGGGGCGGGCCTGAAGCTCACTGTCGCGCCCGCCCCTGATCAGCTGGAAGACCTGCGCGATGAATTCGATTTCCCTGATGCCTCCCGGGCCCAGCTTGATGTTGTCGCTCATTTCGCGTTTTCTGACCTGCTGCCTGATCTGGTCGTGCAGTTCGCGCATGGAGCCGATAGCGCCGAAATCGAGATACTTCCTGTACACGAAGGGGCGGACGATTTTCATCAGGTCGTCGATGCGATCTCCCGTAACCGCCCTGGCCTTGATCCAGGCATAGCGCTCCCACTCCCTTCCCTGTGTCAGAAAATAATCTTCCAGCATGGAAAAGCTCGCAACCAGCGCGCCGCTTTCCCCATAAGGCCTCAGGCGCATGTCGACCCTGAACACGAAACCGTCCTGGGTCAGTTCGTTCAGGCTTGAAATGAGCTTGCGGCCGAGCCTCGCGAAATATTCTCGGCAACTCAGGGAACGCGATGTTTGCCCGTCTTCCGGATAGACGAAAATCAGGTCGATGTCCGAGGAAACATTGAGCTCCTCACCGCCGAGCTTGCCCATGGCAACGACGTGCAGAATCTGGGGCGTACCGCTGATTTCACCGACCGGCACCCCGAACTGCTCCCGCATCCATTGATCGTGCACGGCGAGGGCATGCCCGATCGTGACCTCGGCAAGGTCCGACATGGCTACGACGACTTCCCGCATGTCGGCAAGGCCCGAAAGGTCCCGGCAGATGAGGCTCAGCATGACCTTCTTTCTCAATTCCCTCAGGCTGCGATTGAGTTCGGCCTCGTCCCGAGCCTTCCGGGCTTCCAGGAAGGACTGCATTTCCTCCCTGCGAAAGGGCCTGTCGAAGATGCAGTCAAGCTTCCATTGCGGAGCGAGCCTTGCAACATAGCGGCTGTGCTTTTCGGCATCAATCAGGATTGCTGCTTTTTCCGGCATGTATCCATTCATCCAATAAAAGGCTAAAATCCAGTGTATCCGCTTCCCGGCACGGGGTTCAAGCTGGCGGGTTGAACTTTATGTCACGATCGCCCATCGAACAAACTGTTATGAATCCATTTCACCACTGCATCCATAGCAGGTTCTTCTTTTGCTGAAACTTCTGATTCTGACGCACCGCTGGACGGTCCGCCTGATCGTCGCATCCTCGATCGCAGCATTTTTCGTCATCGCAGCTGCGATTCTGGCATTGCGCTACTGGCTGCTTCCGGAAATCGAAACCTACCGCAGCGACATCGAACAAACCGTCGGAGCCGCCATCGGCGAACGCATCGCCATCGGCAGCATTCAGGCAGACTGGGCAGGCATCCATCCCCACCTGACATTGCGCAATGTCAGGGTATTCGACAAATCCGGCCAGGCCGCCCTGACTCTGGACAAGATAGTGAGCAACCTGTCATGGATGACCTTTCTCACCGGAGAAGTGCGGTTTGCCTCGATAGAAATCGATCAGCCCAGGCTCGGCATCAGACGCGACAAGAGCGGCACGATCTATGTCGCAAGCATCCCCATCAACCAGGGGCCGGCAAATTCCGGCGTATCCGACTGGCTGCTGCACCAGAGCCAGGTGCTTATCAAGAACGGCTTCATCCTCTGGGAAGACGAAAAGATGGGGGCGCCTCCCCTGATGCTGAATCAGGTCGATTTCGCGCTCGTCAATTCCCGGCAGCATCACCTGTTCGGCCTGCATGCCACACCGCCTGCCGATCTTTCCTCCCCCATCGACATCAGGGGAAACCTTTTCGGCAAGTCACTGAGCGATCTCAATGCCTGGCGCGGCAAGCTGTATGCCAGGATAGATTATGCCGACACCGCGACACTCGGAAAATGGCTCCCTGCTCCCAAGGAGCTTCTCGGGGGAAGCGGCGCAATGCGGGTCTGGCTCGATTTCGCGCAGGAGAAGCCGGAAGCGTTTACCGCAGACGTGAGGCTTTCCAAAGTCAGGGCAAAACTGGGCAGCAGCCTGCCTGAAATCGGCATGAGAACATTGCGCGGACGCATCGCCTGGAAAGACATGGACGGCGGCTACGAAATCCGGACGCAGCGACTTGCCCTCGAAACCGATGCGGGAGAATCGATTCATCCCACCGACTTCCTGCTGCGCTCCGTCCCGGCACACGGCTTCAGCTCCGAAGAGGGAGAAATCAGCGCCAACTCTCTCGAATTCGACACGCTTTCAAGGCTTTCGGAGTATTTTCCCATGCCTTCGAAGGTCCGTCAGATGCTGACATCGCTTGCTCCGCATGGCGAACTGCGCGATCTCCAGGTCAAATGGACGGGACAGGAGCGCGGCTCGCCCCTGTTGCCGTGGCAGCCCCCAGCCGGGGAGAAACCCGGCCAGCTGCCCGCCCATTACAGCATCAAGGGGCGGTTCTCGAACCTCGGCTTTGCCACTTCCGGAAATGTGTTCAAGGGGATCAGCGGCCATGTCGACGGGGATGAAAACGGCGGCAGTTTCAGCCTCGACTCGCGCCACCCCGAATTCGTCCTGCCCAAACTCTTCGAAGCGCCCATCAGCCTTGACGTGCTGATCGCACAGGCGAAATGGCAGAACGGCAAGCAGGGGCAAACCGTAACCTTCGACAACCTCTCCTTTTCCAATGGAAGCCTGGCCGGAAACGCATTCGGGTCCTATGCCAGCGCGAACAATTACGCCGACATCACGGGAAGATTGACCCGCGCCGACGCAAGCCAGGTCTGGCGCTATCTGCCACTTGTCGTCGCCGGCAATGCCAGGGACTGGGTGAAAAACGCGATTCTGGGAGGGGAAGCCGGCGAAGTGAAGATGAGGCTCAAGGGAAGCCTCGACAATTTCCCCTTTGCCAATGGCAAAACCGGACTCTTCCAGACCGCCTTCAAGGTCAAGAATGCCACGCTGCGCTATGCGCCGGAATGGCCCGAAATGACTTCAGTCTCGGCCGACATCCTGTTTCAGGGCTCGAGAATGGAAATCACCTCGCATCAGGGGGCCATCCTCGGCACGAACCTCACGTCATGCCAGGCCATCATTCCCGACCTCGGCAATCCCGTTCTCCATGCCGAGGGCGAAGCTTCCGGCCCGACCGACGAATTCCTGAAAGTCATCGACCAGTCTCCGCTAAAGCAATACACCAGCGGCTTCACGGAAGGGATGCGCTCGACCGGAAACGGCAACCTGAAGATCAGCCTCGACATTCCCCTCGAAAAGATCGAGCGCACCAGGGTGTCCGGCAGCTACCAGTTCCAGGACGATACGGTTACCGGACCGGGAATGCCCGACATGGCGCACCTCAACGGGCGCCTGGATTTTTCCGAATCCGCGCTGAGCGCGAAGAACGCCAGTGCGGTGATTCTCGGCGGCCCCGCCGTCATCAACGTCTCCACCGATCGGGACGGCAGCCTGAAAATCGCAGCTTCCGGAAGGGTCAGCCCGGACAACATCGCGAATCCCTTCGCCCGCCACTTCCGCGGCAGCTCTGCCTGGCACGGCACGATTTCAGCCAGCCAGAAAAAAACCGACATCCTGATCGAATCCACCTTGCAGGGACTCTCCTCTGATCTCCCTTACCCCTTTTCCAGGAATGCATCCGATATCACCCCGACACGCCTGGAGAAGAAATCGCTCGCACCCAATGGGAATCTCACGACCTTGTCCTATGGAAAAATCGTGGCCGCGCAGTTCGCCGGCGGAACGAAAAACGGCTCAAGCCGGATCGACCGCGGCACGATCTATTTCGACGAGGGTTTGCCCACAGAACTTCCCGAAACGCCGGGAATATGGATTGTCGGCTCGCTGAAATCGCTCGATGCGGACAGGTGGCGCGACATCCTGGACGAAAGCGGAGGAGGGAAAAGTTCCGTTTCCCTGGCAGGCGTGGATCTCGACATCGATGCCCTCACCTTTCTCGGAAAGCATTTCGGAAAACTCGGCGTATCGGCAAAGCAGAACGAAGGCAACTGGCAGGCGACGCTCTCCGGGGATGACATCGACGGGGCCATCCAGTGGCTCCCCGAAGGAAAGGGGCAGCTGACAGCGAAGCTCAAGAAACTCGTCATTCCTTACACGCCGCCGGAAAAGGAGGCGGTCGAGTCGAAAGCCGCACTGGCTAAGGTGGCCAACCGGAATCTTCCCGCGCTCGACATCACGGCTGACAGCTTCGTGATGAAGAACAAATCCATGGGGCATCTGGAACTTGTCGCCCTGCAGCAGGGCAGCGACTGGAAGATACAGAAGCTGCGCATCAGCAATCCGGACAGCACGCTGACGGCAGACGGATTGTGGCAGGGATGGGCGATCCATCCCAGGACGAACGTCAACGTCAAACTCGACGTGTCCAGAATCGGCAAATTCCTGACACGCTTCGGCTACCCTGAAAACGTCATGCGCGGCAAGGGAAGCCTGGAGGGGACGCTCTCCTGGGCAGGCAGTCCGCAGTCCATCGATTATGCGACCCTCGACGGGAACATCAAGCTGAAGGCAAAGCACGGGCAATTCAACAAGATCGATCCCGGAATAGGCAAGCTGCTCGGCATATTGAGCCTTCAGGAAATCCCGCGCAGAATCACGCTGGATTTCCGGGACATATTCAGCCAGGGCTTCGCTTTCGAGACCATATCGAGCAGCCTGAAAATATCTGACGGCGTCGCCTACACCAGCGACCTCAGGATAGAAGGTCCCGCAGCAGAAGTCGGCATGAGCGGCAAAATCGATCTCGACAAGGAAACCCAGGACCTCAAGATCATCGTAAGGCCGCAGCTCGGCGGCAGCTTCTCGGTCGCAAGCTCGCTCCTGGGAGGGCCTGTCGTCGGGGTCGCCACCTGGGTAGTGGGCAAGGTATTGCAGGACCCGCTCGACCGTCTGGCCGCCTACGAATACAATGTCACGGGAAGCTGGACCGATCCCATCGTGACGAAGGGCTCCGATAAGAAATGAACAGGCTAACTGCATTCCTGATTTTGATGATGACAAGCGGTGCGCTGCATGCCGCATGCGACATTCCCCAGTCGTTCTGGGACTGGCCGCGATCGGGCGGTGCCGTCCTTTCGCTGAAGGAGATTCGCCCCTGCATCGATGCCTACCTTGCCGATCCCAAATCGAAGCTGATCATCCATCACGGAGCAAACGACGAAGATTCGCTCCATTCCGGCGAATTGCGCGCATGGCTCATGTCGCTTGCAATCGATCCCTCCAGAATCACCGACGCATCTGACCTGCCCAAGGGGCTGTCGATCGAAACCCAGGACCACTGAACCATCATGATCCTCATACTGACCCAGGACGCAAAGCCGGAAAGCCCGGAATTCAGGCAGCTCATCGGACACCTTGCAAATCTTCCCAACATCAGCACCCGCATCCACACCGAGCAGGGCGCGGAGCAGGTTCTGACCGAAATCTATCTGATCGGCAATACCCAGGCGCTCGACATGGAAGACATGAAAAGCCTGCCCTGCGTGGAAAGCGTGGTCAGGGTTTCCGAGGAATACCGGGTGCTGGGAAGGCACAAGGAAGACCACAGACCGAGCCATTTCGACTACAACGGCGTGCGCTTCGGACAGGACAACCTGAACGTGTTCGCCGGCCTTTGCGCAGTGGACAATCCAGAGCATGTCGAACTGATGATGAAGGCGCTGCGCGACAACGGGCAGGTCTGCACGAGAATGGGGGCATACAAGCCGAGAACCAGTCCCTATTCCTTCCAGGGCCACGGAAAAGGCTGCCTGCCCTATGTCTTCGATCTTGCGGGGAAATACGGCATCAGGGTGATCGCCATGGAAATCACCCACGAATCCCACATGGACGAGATCCTGGAAGCCCTGGAAATGACCGGAAGCCCTGCCGGCGTGATGCTCCAGATCGGCACGCGCAACACCCAGAATTTCGAGCTCCTGAAAATAGTCGGACGCCAGCAGCGGTTCCCCGTCCTGCTCAAGCGCGGCTTCGGCATCACCCTGGACGAATCGCTGAATGCGGCGGAATACCTCGCCTCGGAAGGCAACCGCAAGGTGATATTCGGCCTGAGGGGGATGAAAACCAACATGGGCGACCCGCACAGAAACTTCGTCGACTTCTCCCATGTGCCGGTGGTGAAAAGACTGACCCGCATGCCGGTTTGCATCGACCCCTCCCATTCCGTGGGCACCCGGGCAAAGGGACCGGAAGGCATACTGGATGTCATGCATGTGACCGCGCAAGGGGTGGTGGCGGGCGCCAACATGGTGCTCGTGGACTTTCATCCCGCACCGCCCAAAGCGCTGGTCGACGGCCCGCAGGCGCTCACCCTGAACGAGCTGCCCTATTTCCTGGAAGATGTGCGGATAGCCCGGGAAGCCTTCGAGAAGCGCTGCGCGCTGAGCGACAGCTTCAGGAAAACCACCTGAGGAAGGATGCCGCAGTAAGCGCCGCCATGGCGAGCAAGGCTTCGATCCGCCAGAAATGCCTGCTTTCCGTTCGCGCCTGCCGCAGACAATACGCCGCCAGGAAAAAACCGGAAACCGCGCAGATCACCTTGATCACGAGCGCATCGACCGCGATTCCCGCGATGTCGGGAAGGTGCCCGTAGAAGGCATAGCTCAGGATGCCGAAAAGCGCGCCGGTCATTCCCTGCACGCCCCACCCCGAAAGCACCACCCAGGCGAGCTTTCGCCGCGCCGCGCCGGACAGCAGCGCAAGAACCGCCCCTCCCGTCACCGCTACTGCGCCGAGGTTGTGTATCGACTGATCGATGGCATAAGCCAGATTTTGCAGGTTCACGCTCCCCCATTCCTCAGGGCAAATCGACCCTGATCCAGATTTTCCGCGCGTCCTCGGTATGGATGCTCCCGGAATCCAGATCCTGCTCGATGCCTCCGAGCTCCATCCATTTCCCGAGCTTTTCAGAAACTTTCGTCGAAAGCTTCCCGAGGTCGATGCCGCCATCGGCCGGCTTGTCGAGGACAGGGCTGACATCGACCACGACCCGATCGCCATTCAAATGCGCCAGGGCATAGAAGCCCCTGGTCACCTCGCGGTACTGCGGGATCACCCCGCTGCCGTAAGGGCCTAAGAATGCAGAGTTTTCCTGGATTTCCTTTCCCGTCCTGATGAAAGCGGGGCTGCCTTCCAGAACCATGACGAAGGCGGCTCGGGATGCCGTGCTGTAGGTCTCAGAAGACGCATCCGCAGGATCTTCCCCCTGATAAACCGTGATCCTGAGGGTTCGTTGCGCCGTGTCGATACGCCCGATGACTTTCCTGAACTCGCGAGGATTCCTCACGCGCAGGATCAACTGATTGCCGGTTCCCGAGACGGACTCTCCTTTCGAAAGGAGGGGCTGAATCACCGGGATCACCTCCTCCGCCTGCCTGTATTTGAGCGAGATGACCTCGATTGACTGGGCCATCGCCAGCGGGGGCAAAGACAGCAACAGGACTAACAGACCTTTCATGCGAAGCTCCCGAGGTTGAAACTTTCCGCTGCTTTATGTAGTCTTAGTATCATGAACGATTTTCCACAAGGAGCAAAGATGCAACCCCAGATGCAATATTCGGCCATGCCCTATGCCCTCGATCAGAACAGGGTGTTGCGCAACACCTACGGGCTGCTCGGCCTCACCATGATTCCCACCGTGATCGGCGCATTCGTCGGGATGGGCACCAATTTCGCCTTCCTCGTCCAGTCGCCTCTGGTCGGTTCCCTGGTGATGCTCGCAGTGATGTTCGGGCTGATGTTCGCCGTGGGCGCAACCCGCAACAGCAGCCTCGGCATCCTCTTCCTGCTGATATTCACCGGCGTTGCCGGCTGGTTCCTGGGCCCGATTCTTCAGGTCGCGCTGCATCTCAGAAACGGTCCCGCACTGATCGGCATTGCTGCCGGCGGCACCGGTGCCATTTTCCTGAGCCTTGCTGCTTTTGCGACCGTCACCCGACGCGATTTCGGCTTCATGGGAAATTTCCTTTTCGTCGGCCTGATCCTTTTGATCATCGCATCCCTGGCCAACATCTTCCTGCATGTTCCGGCAGCCTCGCTTGCGATTTCGGCAATCGCAGTGCTGATCTTCTCGGGCTACATCCTGTTCGACGTGAGCCGGATCGTGCACGGGGGCGAGACCAATTACATCATGGCGACGCTTGCGCTCTACCTCGACATCTACAACATCTTCGTCAACCTGCTGAGCCTTCTGATGGCGCTCTCCGGAGAACGGGACTGAGCGATTCCATGCCGACAGCGAGAACGCCGCCTCGAGGCGGCGTTCTCGCTAAAACCCGGAGAAACTCCATGACAAGAATCTGGATCGCAGCCCTGCTCGCATCCCTCTTCTGCTCGCAGGCCATGGCGGCGGATGTCACCACCTTGCAGGCTGCGCTGGAAGCGGCGAGGCAAAACATGGAGAGCGCAAAATCCAGGTACGAGGATGCCAAATCCATGCAATCCTCGCAGGAGAAAAACGTGCAGCATCTCAAGGCGGATCTGGACAAGGCGCAAAAGCAGCTGGAAGCCGACCGGAATCAGACCGGCATCGCCAAAAAGGACTACTTCGAGGCCAAGGCGAAGCACGACCGCGCCCAGGCGATCCTCGACAAGGCCTGGAGCAACCGCTGAACCCTCAGTAGCGGGTAAACCACAATTTGGAAAGCTTCATGCAGGTGCGGCAATGCGCTTCTCCGCAGGGGGCGTGCGCGTCAAATGCAGTCTTCCTTTTTCCGCCGGAAAATTTCGCCTCGATCAGCACGGCGATCAGCAGCAGGCAAAACCCCAGCATGAATTCGGCAACGACAGGCATGACATTCTCCTCTCCCAGGAACCCGACGAATTCTGCACCGGGAACATTGCAGGAGTGTGATGGCAGGCTGAAAATCGGGGGGAAATAGGATAAAATCCGCTTTTGGACAATTATTGGAGAACTGCATGTCGATGGCCGACCGTGATGGTCTGATCTGGTTTGACGGAAAAATGGTGGAGTGGCGCAATGCGACCATCCATGTCCTGACCCACACGCTGCACTACGGAATGGGGGTCTTCGAAGGCGTACGGGCCTACCAGACCGACCGGGGAACCGCCATTTTCAGGCTGAGGGAGCACTCCGAGCGCTTTCTCAACTCTGCGCATATCCTGGGCATGAAAATCCCCTACGACATCGATACGCTGATCCAGGCGCAAATCGACGTCGTGTCCCAAAACAAGCTCTCCTCCGGCTACATCCGCCCCATCGCGTTCTACGGATCGGAAGCCCTCGGCATCGCCGCGAAGAACCTGAGCGTTCATGTGGCGATCGCGGCATGGTCGTGGGGAACCTATCTCGGCCAGGACGCGCTGGAAAAGGGGATAAGGGTCAAGACCTCCTCCTTCACGCGCCATCATGTCAACATCACCATGTGCAAGGCGAAAGCCACGAGCAGCTATGCCAACTCCATTCTCGCGCACAACGAGGCGGCGCAGGACGGCTACGACGAAGCGCTGCTGCTGGACGTCGACGGCTTCGTCACGGAAGGCTCGGGGGAAAACATCTTCATCGTGAGAAAAGGCAAGCTCTATACCCCCGATCTCACCTCCGCCCTCGACGGCATCACGCGCGACACGCTCATCCAGTTCGCGTCGGAAATCGGCATTCCGGTGATCGAAAAGCGCATCACGCGCGACGAGATCTACACTGCGGACGAGGCATTCTTCACCGGAACTGCGGCTGAAGTCACGCCCATCCGGGAACTCGACAACCGGACGATAGGCTGCGGCAGCCGCGGTCCTGTCACCGCAAGGCTGCAGAAAATGTTCTTCGACACCGTCACGGGCAAGAACGACGCCCATTCCGACTGGCTGACCTTCATTTGAGGGAAACGACATGAGCGAATCGAAAAAACGCCTGATCGAAGTGACCGAAAAGGATCTTCCGCTGCATTGCCCCATGCCTTCGACGACCCTGTGGGATGCCCATCCCAAGGTGTTCCTGCCGATCGAGGAAAAGGGAGAGGCGCTCTGCCCCTATTGCGGCACGCTCTACATTTACAAGGGAAGTGCCCGCCATCACTGAGCTTCCGAAAAGAATCCTGATCGTGGCCCCGTCCTGGGTGGGGGATGCGGTCATGGCCCAAGCCCTTTTCAAGCGACTCAGGGAGCGCCACGCAAATTCCGTCATCGACGTGCTCTCCCCGGCATGGTGCGGCCCGCTCTTCTCCCGGATGCCCGAAGTCGATTCCATCATCCCCAACCCGCTCAGGCACGGCGAACTCGGAATAGGCCTGCGTTACAGGATCGGTGCAGGCTTGCGGGAGAGGCGTTACGACCAGGCCATCGTCCTGCCCAATTCCCTGAAATCCGCCCTGATTCCCTTCTTCGCCGCCATCCCCCTCAGAACCGGCTATGTCGGCGAAATGCGCAGGGGACTCCTGAACGACGCCAGGATATTGCAGAAGTCGCGTTATCCCCTGATGGTTGAGCGTTTCGCCCTGCTTGCCGAGGAAAGCGGCGATCCCTTGCACCACCCGCTCAGGCATCCCTCCCTTGCTTCGAGCCCGGCGCAGCAGGAAGCGGTCATGAAAAAGCTCGGACTCGCGCCAGAAAAGCCCGTCGCCGTATTCTGCCCGGGAGCGGAATACGGCCCTGCCAAGCGCTGGCCGAGCGAATATTTCGCTGCGCTTGCCAAAATGCTCTCGGGACAATATGCCATCTGGCTGATCGGCTCCAAGAAGGATCGCGATATCGGGGAGGAAATCAGAACCTTGAGCGATCAGGCCTGCCTCAACCTGTGCGGCATGACGGAACTCGACGACGCCATCGATCTCATTGCGCGGGCGGCTTTTGTGGTCAGCAACGATTCCGGCCTGATGCATGTCGCCGCCGCCCTGGGAAAGTCCATGGTGGCAATCTACGGCTCCTCCAGCCCAGGCTTCACCCCGCCCCTTTCGGAAAAGGCGGTGATGGCGAAAATCGAACTGCCATGCAGCCCCTGTTTCGAGAGAGTCTGCCCGCTGGGGCATTTCGACTGCATGATGAAATTGTCCCCGGAAGCAATCCATGCCAGGATCCGGGAGATCGTCCGGTGAGCTATTTGCCTCCGCCATGGCTCAAGGGCGGACACCTGCAGACGATCTATCCGGCGAAGATGATCAGGCAGCCAGAAATTGCCTACAGGAGAGAGCGATGGGATACGCCCGACGGGGATTTCATCGATCTCGACTGGGTGGACGGAAAAGGCCCGCTTTTCGTGCTTTTCCACGGACTTGAAGGCAGCTCGAAAAGCCATTATTCGCTCTCCCTGATGCATGCCGTGAAGAACTGGGGCTGGTCCGGAGTGGTCGTCCATTTCAGGGGATGCGGCGGCGAGGCCAACCTGCTTCCGAGGGCCTATCATTCCGGGGACTTCGAAGAAGTGGACTGGATATTGCGCAGATTGCGCTTCCTCGACGAAGGCAGAATCTATGCTGCGGGCATTTCCCTCGGGGGAAACGCCCTGCTGAAATGGCTGGGCGAATCCGGAAGCAGCGCAAAGGAAGTGATCGACAAGGCTGCCGCGATTTCGGCGCCGATGGATCTGGCAGCCTCCGGGGAAGCGCTCGGGCGCGGATTCAACCGGACCTATACCCGTGAATTCCTGAGAACGCTCAAGGAAAAAGTTCTCGAAAAGCTGGAAAAATATCCCGGCATCGTGGACAGGGAAGCGTTGCTTGCCGCGCAGGACTTCCGGCAATTCGACGGCCTCTACACCGCGCCCATGCATGGTTTCGACAACACGGACGACTACTGGAGCAGGGCAAGCAGC
>Ga0315298_1004602_pt1 | contig 20439 bp, 15 predicted proteins | sample WHS_1_MG_FD_203077 | JGI IMG/M metagenome (GOLD analysis project Ga0315298, IMG submission 203077) | Extremophilic microbial mat communities from Washburn Hot Springs, YNP, Wyoming, USA - WHS_1_MG | ecosystem: Environmental > Aquatic > Thermal springs > Hot (42-90C) | place: USA: Wyoming...
ATATATATATATATATTATTTGTGTATTTGAAGAGGAGACAAAATGAGGTGTTGTCTCCTGTCTCCTGTGTCTCCTGTCTCCTGTTCAGGAGGTGACGCTTGGATCTGACAGCACTCAAGCATGGCGGCTACCTTCTTGCAGTGGTGGAAGAGGTCGCTATTCTCGCCTAGGTTTGCCTCGGCGAGTCCTTCATTCCTCGCCAGGTGCTTTGGCCTATTAGCGGCGGGCATTGGCGGGCTGGCAGGGCAACTGCGACGGAAGCTAGGCTATGGTGGCGGGGGTGACAGGCTGCATGTTGCGGCGATATGCTCAAGGTTGCGCACCGATTGCGCCTTTGCCTCTGGTGGCGCGTTGAAGACCTCGGCGATGATTGGTTTTTCGAGGCCGATGATCTCCATGACGCGACAAAGATCGAGCTCTTCGCGGGGATAGGTGCCCTTGTTCATCACTGCCAGATGCTCTTCATTCGTCGTCACGCCATGAAGGTGGTAGTAGACCACCTGGTCACCGTGCCGGTCAAGGAATCCCTTCAGTTCATCGTAGAAGCCCGCAGGATCGGAGGGAAACCCGGGCACAGAAGCCTGTAGATACGGGTTGGCCAGAAGCCTGTGGTAGGAAAGCCAAAGGTGCGGAATATCGAGGGTGAGACCAAGCCCATAGCGTGCTGCAAGTGACAAGTGCACCCTTTCGATCTCACCGATGGTAGCGCCCAAGTTCGGGAATGGGAGGTTCTCTAAGGTGAAGCGAAAGCCGAATCGGCGCACTTGGTTGAAGACAAACAACTCGTCAATGCTGACGTCGAGAGCGCGTTCCATGAGCGCCCTGTCCTGGGGCTGCTGGAAGAAGTAGTTGGTCACGTATGGATAGTCTGGCTGAACCGTTCTGGGGCCGGCATTCGCCGGATCGTAGATCTGTCCGGGATGGAGCAGGTAGACATTGGCACCGATGTCCGCGGCGAAAAGCATGCCACGCTTGGTTTCATCCACACTGAACCTTCGAAACTCTTCGTCAGGCGAGGCGATATCGCGCCCCTGGCTGGGCGCATGCACCGCCAGCCAGCGAATCCGCTGTGGCGCCCGCGTCGGCGGCCAACTCCAAAGTTCCGGCTGAAGCTCGAGGATATCGGCGCCGGTCGCGTAGGCACGCTCCAGATTGGCGAAGTAGTCCGGGTCCAAATCGGACACGGCCGCCCCAATCATCATTTTCGGAAGCCTCAAGAAGACGCGTATCTCCCGGTTAGTGCTGCAAGCCGCGTGCCAGTCCGAGCACCCAGGATTGGCCTGTACCTTGCGGTTGGTGTATATGTTTGTAAAGAGCTGGCGGCCGCGAAGCAAAACGCATCACCGTGCTTCCATCGAAGGGGGGAGACCCGCGCTCCCGAAGACCTGCTCCGCGTCTCGATCGGTCTCCAGGACCCAGATGAGCTGACCTAGGATCAGGACATGCCGCGAGATTCCAGGAGCGCCTGCTTAAGGTCGTTCTCCAGGCGCTGCATCTCCGCCTCGGCGGCGACGCGCTTCAGCCTTCCTTCTTCGGCAATCCGAATGCTCTCCTTGATGGTCGAGATCAACTGCTCGTTGACCTTTCGCACCGTCTCGATGTCGAAGATGCCGCGCTCGATCTCTTTCCGCGCCTCGGCGGTGCCCATGCGCAGGAGCTCGGCATTGCGAGCCAGCATCTCGTTGGTGGTATCGGTGACCGCCTTCTGCACCTTGAGGACTTCCTGCTGGTTCCACAAGGCGATGGTCATCGTGATCTGGCTCTTCCAGACGGGAATGGTCGTGAGCACGCTGCTCTGGATCTTGGAGAGCAGCGACTTGTCCACATCCTGAATCATGCGGATTTGTGGGAGGCTCTGCATCGTCACCTGTCGGGTCAGGCGTAGGTCGTGAATCCTGCGCTCCAGGTCGTCGCGGCGCGCCATCATATCGCTCAGGTTTTGGGCGTCGAGCACGTCGCCGGAGCGGTCGGCCTGGGCCTTCATCTCCGGGAGCACTTCCCGGTCGATCTGTCGCAGCTTCTCCACCGCCGCGATGATATACAGTTCCAAGGCACCCAGGTAGGCCAGGGAGGATTCGTACATCTTGTCGAGCATGGTCACGTCACGCAGGAGGTGGCCCCGGTGCTGCTCCAGCTTGGCGACGATGCTATCAATTTGGTGCTGCACCATCTCGTACTGCTGGATGAACCTAGCGACCGGGTGGACGTTGCGGAGCAGAACCCTCCTCAGCACGCCGGGCTTCTCGTTGGGCTTGAGGTCGCTAATCCCTAGACCTCTCACCTCCAGCATGAGGTCGCCGAGCGCTTCACCGACCGGGCCAGTCTCCTTGTTGCGGACGCCGTCGATCATGCGGTCGGCGGCGGCAGTCAGCTCCCGCTGTGCCTCGACGCCAAAGGCAATGATGCTGTGAATATCGTTCATGTCGATCTTGGTCATCAGCTCACGGACCTTTTGCTGCTTGGTAGCGTCCAGCTTGCCGATGGGCGTGACATCCGATGGGATGCCGACTGGCGGGATTGCCGCTGGCTCCAATAGGGGGCTGTCTTGCCCAGCGTTCGTGTCATGGTCATCAGGGTTTCGATTCAAGAATGCACCTCCTGAGCTCGCCTATCGACCAGGCGCATCAGATTCGTTCCAGCAGAGGCCGGGATTCACGGCCCTTCCAGCTCTAGCATCTTCCTGAGGACCGTGATCTCGGTGTCGAAATCGAGGGCATGGTTCGAGAGGAGCCGGTCATACTGTCGGCCGAAGCCCTTCTCAATCGTATCCAACAGGTCACCGAAGCCGGCGAGGGCTTCCCGCACGTCGGCGTTGTTGCCACCCCGGACGCTCAGATCTGCGTAGCGCTGCACTACCAGCAGTGTAGCATCCAAGTACTGATCTAAGAATCTCCCCGCCACTCTCAGGTCTTTGGGGTCGGTTTCGAAGTCTTTGAGGATCCTTTCGGCTGCGCCGCAAACCCGGGCCACCTTCTCCTGGAGAGCGCGGTCTCTAAGCATTCTCCCCGCGTTCCGAATACGCAGCAGCTTCCGTTGACCCTCCCTGATCGCCTTCTGTGCGTCGGCCCTCGTCAAGTTCTTCGCCTCCGGTAGGGCCAACGCCGAGCTTCCCTCATCGGCGGTCAGCAGCGTTAGGCCCAAATAGAACACTGCTGCCGCCGACAGCGACCACACCACCGGCACCGAAAGCAGGAGTGTCAACACCAGAAAGATGGATCCGCTTACGACCGCACTTGTTATCGATTTCATTGGACACTCTCCGTTTTGCCACCGCGCTGCTGGCCCACTGGGAGCCCATCCGATGACGTCGCGCAAGCATTATCGTTGCAGGAGATGTTACCCCAATTTTCATGCCAAGGCTCTCACAGGGGTGCCCATTCGATTTACGCGACTTCCACGGGAAATGTTTCGTATATCGCAGTATAATGGCTGCCGGCTTGCTTGTCGACAAGCGGCCGTTCATGGCGGTGCCTGCTCGGCAGATTCGACAGGAGGAACAGGGAATGGGCGAAGCCGTATATCGGAGCGCAGGCACTCTACCCCGTACCCCATTACAAGAGTCTCCTACGAATGCGCGGAGATTCCAATACGGCCGTCATAGTCCGACTTCTGGCGCATGGTACGACTATTGCGCGTCGGTGGGAGAACTGGTATACTGGGATGAGATGGAGGACTACGTGCAGTGAAGAATGGCGTTGTGGAAGCCAAGATCACTCTGCGGGCAAAGAGCCAGCTCACCTTGCCGCAACGAATAGTGCGGAAGCTCAACCTGAAGCCAGGCGATCGCCTCCTCGTTCGGGTGCAAGAGGACAACCCGGAGGTGATCCAGATCCGTCCTTTGCACCGGAGCTATGCCGGCGTCGCCGCTGGAACATACGGTACGCCGGACGAAGTCCGCGCCTACATTCGAGGTGAGCGGAGCGCCTGGGACGAGTGAGCAGGGCATCCATCGATCAACAGATCCGGCCTGGGGAACGGCTCCTGCTGGATACCACGGTTCTGATTGCCTATCTCGCGGCGACGGAGCCGGTATCGCCGCTAGCCGCCTACGTGATCGATGACCTAGTGAGGAGCGGCCGAAACCCGGCGGTTATCTCCATGATCACGGTGATGGAGTTGCTCGTACAGCCGCTGCGGCGACAGGCGACGGAGCCATACCAGCACATCATGGACTTCCTGTCCAATTTCCCAAATCTGCACCCGCTTGACATCGATCTGTACACTGCCCAAGAAGCGGCATCCCTTCGCGCCACCTACAACTTCCGCCCTCCAGACGCCCTGATTATCGCCACGGGTGTGAATGGGCGGGTATCTCATCTGGTGACCAACGATGCCGAATGGTCGAAGAAGCTAGGGAATGCCTCGGCCCGGATCAAGGTGTGCTATTTGGAGGACCATCTTCCTTTCCCGTAGTCGCCTTCCCCAACGTGACCACATCTAGCCGACAGGCGATACTAGAAGCCCACGAACTGCGCCGCGATACGCTGGCTAGTCGCTTCGTCGCCAGCGATGACCAACAGCACTTCGTCGTCGTGAATGCTCTCTACCACGCCACGTTTGGCACTAATCCATAACCGGCGAGGGGGTTGGTCTTGGACCAGGGTTGTGCGCCCGGCGCCTTTCATGTACACGGGGTAGGCGTCGAAGAACTCGGTGGCGTCCTTGGGGCTATCCCATTTGGTGAGGATCGCCACGGCATAGCCGCCATCCTTCTGCCGCAGCACGGCGTAGTGGTCGCCCCCCCATCCCTCCGCGGCGCGGGAAGCCACGTCGGCGCCGGCGTACTGCGAAAGGTAGGCCATGATCTCCAGCTCGCCGAGGACATCGTCGTCTACCTCGGTCCAATCAGCACCGAGGCCGCTTACTAGGTCGGGCAAGGGTACGTCCTGAGGCTTCTCCCCGGCCTGATATTTGGACGGGTGCAGAATCTGCTCTGTCGATACCGGTGGCTGGGCATAGGCCTTATCGACGGCGGGCCAGCCTCCCTCCTTCTGCAGGCTGGCGACGAAATTCGCCCCCTGCTGGTAGGGGAAAAGCATCGATACCTGCAACATCCAGGGAGCAGACTGCAGCTTGCTGGAATCGATCCCGCCGGCCTGCTTCATCAAGGCTTGCATTTGCGCCGGAGTCATCGACTGCAGAATATATTGGGACATTGCCAATGTGGCATCCCCTTCATAGAGGGCTTGCAAGGCCCGCTGCTGGTCGCCGTTGCCTTTCTCCTTCGCTTTGTCTTTCATGGCCTTCAGGCCGAAGTTCTGGTCTTGGAGGGCGTGAACGTATTCGTGGATCAAGGTGACCTTCTCCAGCTCGCCGACCTGTCCGGCGTTAGCGACGACGAAGAGTTCCTTCGTATCATCGCGGTAGAAGCCGGCGACCTGCCCCGAGAGAAGGTCGAGGGTAATCTCGGAGAGGTCCTGTCCTTCGTTGATCTGGTCCAACAGGACATACAGTGCCTGATCACTCTCCCGCTGGGCTGGGTCGTTTTCTTTCTCGAGATCCTGCTGCAAGTACGCCCGCACCTGCTCGGGACGGATAAGGCTCTGCTGCACCTCACTCCGAATCGAGAGCTTACGGGTCGACGCAGCTTTGTCGAACAGGGCGCGCAATTCATCGAGCTGAATGTTGGCAGTGACGCTGGAGATTGGCGAAGGCACCAGCGTGGGGAGCATTGGAGTAGTGCCACTAGGGCTGACTAGCGAAGGCGAAGGCGCGGCGATCGGTTTGCCACCCGCACACCCCGAAATGGCGATCGAGAACGCGAGAACGAGGGATAGGATAAGCCCTTTCGTGAAGCGGCCGCCCATGCGCAGTACCTCCCACCATGCCGTCATCGGCGATCAAGTCAGTCTGGCTTAGTCTCGGCTATTCTAGGTCAACGCGATCTCAGGTTCAATAGCCCGAAGGTATTGGGCCGTCATCCAGCCACGTTGAGCGCACCGCCGAGGCTCTCGCCCTTCAGCTCCGGGCGATAGTAGGCATAGGCCTGCGAGGTCACCGCCTGGGCGCGCACCGGGTAGAGGGCGCGGGCCTGGAAGCTGAAGGCGATTTGCTCGTCGGGCGCCATATCTTCGATGTAGAAGATGACCTTTCGTCCGGCCACGTCATAGCGCTTCATCTTCGGCTGCTGCTTCACCAGGGCCTCGATGGAACCAGTCTCCGGCGCGAAGCCGGTCGGCACGGCGACATCCACCACGACCATACCGGCCTGCATCGGCTCGGGGGGCGTGAACTTGACCTTGACGTCGACGTCGATCAGGTCGTTCACCGCGATTTGGTCGGCGCCGTACTGCACGTCGATCTGGAAGGCCGACTGCTCCTTCTGGTCGGGGTCTGGCACGTTGTAGCGGAGCACGGACTGCAAGAGCACCTGTCCCTTGCCTTTCACGTCGACCGAGACGGTGCTCCCCACCGGCATGTCGATCAGTTGTAGCACGTCGGCGTTCTCAGGGGATATGCGCACTTCCTTCTGCCAGGCGCCGGAGCGCAGGGTGACTGTGGCATCCACATCCGACTTGGCCCCGGCGGCGAATCTGGTCAAGGCCTGGAGGCCCACCACCGTGTCTTGGGTCGAGCCATAGCCGCCGTAGGCGTTGCGCTGGGAAACCAGCCATCGCGCCGCCCGGGAAGCATTCAGCCGGTCGCCATGCTCGGTCAAGGCCAGCAGGGCATAGCCGGTGGTTTCGATGGACGCGGTGCGATTGGGGCGGGGAGCGACCACTCCGGCGGCGGGTCGTGCGGCAGAGGGTGCCGGCTGGATCTCTTTCGGGTTGTCACCCCAGTAGAGCCCATCATCGCTCTCCTTGGCCGCCTTCATCAGCCGGTCATAGGCCGCCGCGGCCTTGGGGCTCTTCGCCAGCTCGAGCGCGTAGGTGCCAAGGGCGAGGGTGTAGGCATCGTCGGCCTGGTCCAGCGTGTTCTCCAGGTAGCGGATAGCCCGCGCCGAGGCATCGTTCTCGCCGGCCTCGCGCAGTGCGATGGCGACGTAGGCCGTGAGCGCGGTCTTGCCGGCAAGACCGCCCATCAGGTCCTTATGGATGACGAAGCCGAATGGGTCGAACGAGCCGTCGGCGTTCTGGTGCTTGACGATCCAGTCCTTGGCCGCGCTGAGCACGGCATCGTCGATGTAGATGGTGCCCTTGGCCTGGGCGAAGGTTTTCAGTACGAAGGCGGTTAGCCAGAGACTGCCGTCCTTGTCCTGATTGCCGAAAGCCGAGAAGCTGCCGTCGGTGCGCCGATAGGTCAGCTCCCGCTGGTAGCCGGTGATCATCAGGCTTTCCGCCTTGGCCATCACCTCGGGCTTCATCTGACCGGTTTCCTTCAGGTAACGGGTAACGAAGACATTGGGTGCAAACAAGATCATGTTCTGCTCGCCACAGCCGTATGGCATCTGCAACAGCCCTTCCAAACCCTCGATCGCCTGGGTCAGGTAGTTGCCGGTCAGCGCTAAGTAGGCACGGGACGAACCGGCGATGACGTCATCTGGCGTCGCGGTGTCTACATTCTGGCTCGAACCTGCGGACACGACGAAGTTCGCCACCGTCTCCCGCGCCACGCCCTCCGGCTCCACGATGATGTCCTTGACCACGGCATCCGCGTTCTGGGGCGAACGGGCGGTGACCTTCAGTTGTCGAGTGCCAAGCTGCTGAGGTCTAATCGTGAAGTCGACGCCCCCGACGTCGCCGGGCGCGACGGACACGGTCTTCGTCGCTTGGCCCAGCAGGTCGAACCAGTCGCCACGGTCAAGGTCGACGGTGAAATCCTGCGGTTCCGTCGTATAGTTGTAGAGCGCGACCTTCACGGGGAACTGCTCGCCACGGATGACCGAGTAGGGCAGGTCGACCTGCACGAAGAAGGGCTGTAAAACGCGCAACTGCGCCTCAGCAATCCCCAGCCCCTTCTCCTTGGAAAGGGCCACGGCTCTCAGCATCCACGTGGTGATGCTGTCCGGCGCACTGGCGTGTTGGCTAGCCCGGCCGTTGGCATCCGTGGTGAGGATGCTCCAAAGCCAAGTCTCAGGGAAGAACTGGCGCACCTTCTGTACCTCGGCCAGGCTCGTGTCAGCCTGCTTGGTTTGTGCCGAGGCAGTCGGTAAAGCCGCAGCCGCGGGGACCGCGCCGAAGACGATACCACCCGCGCCCCGCTCGCGCATCACCACAGGCAGTTGGTACTCTCTCCCGGCTGGTACCTGCTGATTGCTCAGCACTACTACACCGGCATTGTCGAAGACCTCGCGCGCACCTTGCGTCAGGACCTTGTCCAGTGGGTTCACCTCGTGCAGCTCCGCCTGCGGCTTCTGGTACAACTGCTCCAACTGGTCGAAGACTTGCTGGAGGTTCAGGCGGTTCTCCGCCAGAATGAACACCGAGCGATCCACGGCAGCAAGCCCTACACGCGACTGGCCCTCGGTTTGGACCCCAATGTCCACCGCATCGCCGGGTTTCACCTCGCCAGCGGCGAGGTCGATGGAAACCTTTTGGGGATAGTCACCTTCGACCGAAAAAGGTATATAGTCCGCCGCCACTTCAGAGGTAGGTAGGATCTGGTACACCAATAGACGAGCGCTGGGCGCCATTTGTGGTGAAAGGGTGAACTCGATGTCGTGCGACTGGGACACGTCGGAATAGACGACTGTGCCGCGCGCGAGGACCTCATAGTAGAAATTGGCGGCCTGCTTGGTCGCCGTCACATGGAATTTTGCCTGTCCCCCGACCTTCAATGTCCCCTCGCTCACCTGCTCCAAGTGAATGAAGCTGCCCGAGGGAGAGTAGCCCGCCTGCATTGAGAGGGAGGCATAGGCATTACCGCTGCGGGCGTTCATGGTCAGCGAGATGGCATCCTCCGGCGGCGTGACCTTCAGCAGACCCTTTCCTCCTCTGACCACGACCTGCTCGGTGTCTCTTTTCGGCGTGGTGTTCTTGGTATTGCTGGAGGTGTAGGCGAGGTCGACGGTGACGGTGGCGTCGGCGGGCTTCTTGTCCGGCGTCTCGGCGACGACCAAGAACGAAAGCGGCAACGAGGGCTTGAAGTTCACGCTCTCGGGAATGACCGAGATGGAGACAGGAGCGCTGGCCACGGTCAGCAGGCGGGTGGTCTTCTCCTCATAGCCGGTCGCCTTCTCCCGCACCGTGACCTCGAGGGTGACGTTGCCCATTCCCTTGGCCGCCGGCACGCCACTCACGTATTGAACGGCCGGCAACTGGAAGTCTACTTGCCCGTCGAGGTCCTTGGTGACGTTGGCGAACTCCTGCCAGGTTCCCACGTAGCGGGTGGCGCGAATCTGCACTTCCCCGCGTACGGGCTTGCCGTAGCTGTACTCGGCCTTGACCGTGCCCTTGATCGGGTCGCTGGCGAGCACCCATTCGCGCGCCAGATCGAGCGTCACTTCGTATTTGGGCAAGACGTAGCGCTCCACGCGCACGTCCACCTGTGCCTGACGCTTGCCACAGATGGCGGTCACCTTCCAAACGCCGAGGTTGGGTTCCGCCGAAAGCGGCAGGTCGACCGAGACCATTCCGAAGTCGTCGGTAGTGGCTTCCTTCTTGTAGACCTTGATCCCTTTGGCGTCCAGCACTTCCACCGAGACCGCGCTCGCCAGCGGCCTTAGCTGGGGATCAAGCGTGATCATACGGATGTGCATGGTCTGGCCGGGCTTGTAGATCGGCTTGTCCGTCTCCACGAAGACGAGGGTGCCGTCTTCCACGCGCACCGGTTGCCGTTGCTGGAAGCCATCGCCGGCAACCTGGATCTCGTAGTCGCCTTCTTCCAGCTTCGGCACGTCGATGACGACGTCGCCACTGCCTTGGATCAGGCCAGATGCTTCGGCCACCCGGCTGGTGCCCTTCCACAAGGCCACCTGGACGTTCGAAGTAGTGGGCCTCTGGTCGTTGAAGAGCCGGACCGAGACCGTCTCCGGCTGGCCGGCGCGGAGCACCCGGGGGGCCACGGCCACGTAGCTATCTACCGGTCCGCCAGCGAGAGATCCTCCTGGCGTCGCCGTAGGGTCCCCGGGTTGGGGCCCCACGCAGGACAAGCTGGAGCCGAGAATGAAAGCGACGATCATGATGATGGCGATTCCCCGCGCGTATGGCTGATTCATCTGACACCTCCTACCACACTCTCTGAACGGTTGTCAACTACCCGATCGCCTGGGCGCCCCCTCTCGGCGACCCTCATCGCCAGGCGGTTGCCAGTAACTGGTCCTCAGACATATGGACGCCGAAGCCAGCCGATTGGTTCCCTACCAAGAAAAGCAAGGATAGCGCGCGGCCTGTTTCGGCAGCATTCGCCCCGACTGGTCAAGGCGTTGACCGGCGCCCTTCGCCCTGCTAGAATGTTCCCATGGAGATGAGAATCGACGAGGTCGCTTTCCCCAGCCGTGAGGAGCAGCCGGTGATCATCCGCGGCAAGCTCCACACCTTCGATGACGGTGCAAAGCATGCTCTGGCAGTGGTCTGCCATCCTAGTTCCGCAGGCGAGTGCGATATGGAACACTTGCTCGTCAGAGAGCCCTGTCGGTTGCTGAACGAGGCCGGGTTCATCACCCTGCGCCTGAACTTCCGCGGCGTAGGCGGCAGCGGTGGGGAGCTAAGCAGAGGACGATACGAACCCACCGACCTGCTAGGTGCCTTAGACTTTCTCGAAGACCGTGACGACATCGATTGGCGAGCCGTCTACACCGTTGGGCATTCCTTTGGCGGTACGATGGCACTCAAGGTCGGTACCGAAGACCCACGGGTGAAAGGCTTTGCCGCGATGGGCTGTCCGATCATGTTGGTCAGCCCCATCGATTCCTTCTATTTCCGCCACTACGAAGTAGAAGTGCAGGCGCTACGCTCATCATCGAAGCACAAGCTGTTCCTGTGGGGAGAGCTAGACGGTTACGCCCCCAAGGAGAAACAGGAATCATTTGCGGCGCTAGTGCCCGACCCCAAAACCGTGTACACGGTCAAGGGCGCCAACCATTTCCTCTCGGAGGGCAAGCGCGGAAGGCCAGATCCCAAGATGGCCCTCGAGGCGGCGACGACTATCGCGCGGCAGCTCTCGGAATGGCGAGATTCCGACATCTGGCACTCCAGCCTGCGCACAGGAGCGCTCGATGATCGACTACGATAAGCTGGCGTTGGAATATGCCCGGCATCGCCAGGTACACCCGGTGGTACTGAGAGACCTGGTGGCGATTGTTGCCGGCAAGGGTTTCAAGGTGCTCGAAGTCGGCTGCGGTACGGCCAACTACATCGTCGCCTTGGAAGCACTTACCGGCTGCTCGTGCTGGGGCCTCGACCCTTCAGAGAAGATGCTCTCCCAGGCCAAAGAAAGCTCTGAGACGGTAAGCTTCCGGCAGGGTTCGGGCGAACGCCTCGATTTTCCAACCGATTCTTTCGACTTGGTGTTCTCTGTGGACGTGATCCACCACATGAGGGATCGCGTCGCTTACTTCGGCGAGGCCTATCGCGTGCTGAAACCTGGCGGGAGGATATGCACTGTTACCGACTCTGAATGGATTATTCATCACCGGCAGCCCCTTTCGACCTATTTCCCGGAGACGGTGGAGATTGAACTGACCCGCTACCCGCGCATCTCGACGCTTCGAGAGTCCATGGAGCAAGCCGGGTTCACAAACCTGGGCGAGAATACGGTCGAGTCTGCCTATCAACTGACCGATGTTCAGGCCTACGCCGAGAAAGCATTCTCCTCGCTCCATCTGATCACCGCAGAAGCCCACCGGAAAGGTATGGAGCGCCTCGTGCGGGACCTAGGCAAAGGCCCAATTCCGTGCGTTTCACGCTACCTCATGCTCTGGGGAACCGTTGACTCGCAGAAACGAACCCTGTAGCTGGGGAAACGTACTTCTGGGGACATCATCGGGCCGTAGGGGAGAGCACTTTGAGCACCGAACTGACGCCGCAAAGCCAGCCCGATCTGCCGGCAGACGGCTCGCGGCAGGCTGAGGGCCGGCCTAGCGAGTCTCCCGAAGCCGCTACCAGCATGGTAGGGCTCTCCCTACTCGAGGCTGCAGAGCGGCGCGCGCAGGGTCTCGGCAATAACGTCGAGGTTCAGACCAGCCGGACCTATTCCCAGATCATCCACGAAAACGTTCTAACCTTCATCAACATCGTCATCTTCGTCCTTGGCCTCGCCATGGTGATCTTGGGTAGCCCATCCGACGCTTTGGTCTCGGTCGGCGTGATCATGGTGAACGTCGTGGTGAGCGTGGCGCAAGAGTTGCGCGCCAAACGCACTCTCGACCGGATCGCCTTGCTTACGCGCCCGACGGCCACGGTCATTCGGGATGGGCGTGAGCAGCCGATCGATCCAGCGGCGATCGTCGTCGGCGACGTGCTAGTGGTTGGTCCTGGCGACCAAATTGTGGTCGACGGGCAAGTGATCGGGGATGGTCGAATGGACGTGGACGAGTCCCTGCTGACGGGCGAGTCCGAACTGATCCCCAAGGTCGCCGGCGATCCGGTCTACTCGGGCAGCTTTTGCGTTACTGGGAAGGCCCTTTACGAGGCCCAGCGGGTTGGAGCACAGACCGTAGCGAGTGAGATTACGACGCGTGCCCGCGCCTATCGCCGGGTACTGACACCGCTGCAGCAGGAAATCGACCTGATGATCAGAGTAGTCCTTTTGATCGCCATCTACCTGGAGATCATGTTAGTGATCGTCACCGTCCTCGAAGGACTACCGATCGCGCAAAGCGTGAGGATGTCGATGGTGATCGTGGGCTTGGTGCCCAATGGCCTGTTCCTCTCGATTGCCGTAGCCTACGCTATCGGCGCGGTGAGGATGGTGGGACGCGGCGTGTTACTGCAACAGTCCAATTCGGTCGAATCGTTGAGCCACGTCGACGTGCTCTGCCTCGACAAGACAGGGACTCTCACCACCAATCGTCTCCAATTTCACGCGCTGCAAGCATTTGGCATTACGGTGGGAGAGCTGGGAACCCTTCTTGGCGATTTCATTGCCAGCACATCGTCAGGCAACCAGACGAGCGAAGCGATCGGTCTGGAGTTTCCAGGTCGGGCGAGAAGGGTGATCGAGGAGGTGCCATTTTCCTCGGCGTACAAATGGAGCGGGCTAGCGCTCGATGGTCCGCCGTGTCGGGGAGTCTATATCTTGGGTGCCCCAGAGGTGTTGCGCGTACATCTCTCCCCGGAAGCCGATGTAGAGCAGCAGGCCGACGCCTTGGCTGAGCAAGGCTTACGAGTCCTCCTTTTCGCTCGTTACCCTGATGTCGTGCCGCTTCGCGACGACCAGGGCCAGCCTCGGCTACCCGAGGGGCTAATCCCGCTAGGGCTGGTCAGCCTGAACGAAGAACTGCGTCAAGATGCGCGGGATACGTTGAAGGCCTTCGCCGATAGCGGTGTGGAGGTCAAGATTATCTCCGGCGACAGCCCGAGCACTGTTGTTGCCCTAGCAAAGCGGGCCGGGCTAGGACCTGAAATCCGGGCTGTTTCGGGGTTAGAGTTGGCGGAAATGGACAGGACGCAACTGGCACAGGTGGCCGTGAGCACGACGGTCTTCGGACGAATCACCCCGCATCAGAAAGAGGAACTCGTGCAGGCACTGCGCAGCCGCGGTCATTACGTAGCGATGATCGGCGATGGGGTGAACGATGTGCTGTCCTTAAAGAGAGCCAATCTGGGGATTGCCATGCAAAGCGGCAGCCAGGCCACCCGCAGCGTGGCCGATATTGTTCTCCTGCGTGATTCATTCGCGGTGCTACCCCTGGCCGTACGTGAAGGGCAGCGCATCGTCAACGGGATGCAGGGCATCTTGAAGTTGTACCTAACGCGCGTGTTCTACGCCTCGATCTTGATTATCTCTACCAGCATCATCGCTAGTGCGGGATACCCCTTTGCGCCAAAGCACAACGCGCTGCTCACGCTGATCACAGTCGGCATTCCCTCCTTGGCGCTTGCTGCCTGGGCTCGACCGGTTCCTATGCCGCGGGGCATTCTGATCCGTCGCCTGCTCCATTTCGTGCTGCCGGCCAGCCTAACGGTATCCATGTCTGGGCTAGCGATCTATCTGGCTCACCTCATACCCATACCCGCGTATCGCTTGATCCGTTCCGGTGCCCATGTCCGCAGCGAAGGGGAGATTCTGGGGTCGATCCTGCCGCTGCCACAGACAGCGCTGACCACCTACATCATCCTCTGCGGTCTGCTGCTGATCCTGTTTCTAGAGCCGCCGGCCGCGGCTCTCGTCGGCGGCAATCCACAGAAGGGTGACCGGCGCCTGACCATCTTGGCAGGGCTCTTACTGATCGCTTTCGTGGCCATTACAATTAGAGCCGATCTCCGCCAGTTCTTCGACCTCGCCCTCTTGTCACCCTTCGACTACGTATTAATCGCCGCGGCCGCCGCGCTCTGGTCTCGCCTTCTCCTCTGGGTCTGGCGTACCCGGCTATTGGACCGCTTTCTCAACGTCGACTTGAGCAGTCAAGGAGGCACCTGATCCTACTTCCGCTCGATGATCGCGGCGATCCCCTGACCACCGCCGATGCACATGGTCTCCAGTGCATATCTGGCGTTGCGCCGCTTCATCTCGTTGAGCATGGTGGCCATGATCCGAGCACCCGTGGCGCCGAGGGGATGGCCAATCGAGATACCCGATCCGTTCGGGTTTAGGCGGGGATCCTCCCACGAAATCTCCAGTTCCTGCAGCACGGCCAGAATCTGCGAGGCGAAGGCCTCGTTGATCTCGAGGAGGTCGAAGTCGTCCAAAGCCAAGCCAGTACGCTGTAGCACCTTCCTGGTCGCATAGACGGGACCAATGCCCATGTAGGCCGGATGGACGCCGGCCACGGCCCAGGCTTTGAGATAACCCATCGGCTCGAGGCCGAATACTCGCGCCATCTCCTCGGTCATTACCAGGCAGGCAGCCGCAGCATCGTTCTCGCCGCTGGCATTGCCGGCTGTAACCGTCTTACCCTGCACCGGTCGGAGTGCCGCCAGCTTCTCTAGACTAGTGTCGGCGCGTGGATGCTCGTCGCGGGCAAACACTACCGGGTCGCCGCGCCGCTGCGGAACAGTAACTGGCACGATCTCGTCCTTGAACTTGCCCTGCTCGATTGCCGCCACCGCCCGACGGTGGCTCTGTAGAGCATAGCGATCCTGTGCCTCGCGCGTAATGCCCCACTTTTCTGCCACGTTCTCGGCGGTCGCAATCATGCCGTTGATCACGCCAAACCGGTCAGGACACGACACCGTGATTCTTCCTCGGTCTAGCCTATCTTGAAGAGCCAGCTGACCGCGGTTTGGTCCCCACCGGATGCCGGTAACATAGAACTCGGCATTGCTCATGCTTTCCACGCCGCCGGCAATCACGACATCCGAAACGCCGGTCTGCACCTCCATTGCGGCAAAGCAGATCGCTTGGAGACCAGAGCCACAACGCCGGTCCAGCTGCATTCCCGGCACTTCAATCGGTAGGCCCGCCTTTAGGGCCGCCAAACGGCCAATCGCCGGATCCTCACCGCTTGGGTAACACTGGGCAAAGATTACATCGCCCACCACCGCCGGGTCGATTCCTGATCTGCTGACGACTTCCTTGACCACCAATGCCGCGAGGTCTTCTGCTTTGACATCGCGCAGGGCACCGCCAATGCGGCCCACTGGCGTTCGGACCGGAGTAACGATAACCGCTTCTCTCACGCCCTTCTTCCTCTCTCCCTCCGAATATCTTGATTTATGTGAAGAATGTAGCTTCGGCCAGATGCCGACTCTTACCTCCAACCGGCTGACCGCGCTCCGCTGCTTTCCGCGCTAGCTCGGCGCCTAGCAGCGCCGCGCCGATGGCGCCCGTAAGCGACGGCTCAGGGGGAATCAGCAAGGGATAGCCAAGCTTATCCTCGATCGCCCGTCGCAAGCCCACGTTCTTGGCGCCACCACCGGTGAGGACAACGTCCTTCTCCACGACGATGCGCTCGATCATCCCATAGACTCGGGCAGCGATGGAATCGTGCACCCCAGCGAGGATATCCTCCACCGGGACACCTTCCGCCAACCGGGAAACGATCTCTTGCTCAGCGAACACGGTGCATACGCTGCTGATCTTGACGCTCGACCTGGCCCGCAAGGAGATTGGTCCGATCTGCTCCACCGTAAGACCGAGCGCCTCGGCGGTCACCTCCAGGAAGCGTCCTGTCCCGGCAGCGCACTTGTCGTTCATGACAAAGTTCTGCACCCGGCCGCCGGCGATCTTGATCCCCTTGCAGTCCTGCCCACCAATGTCGATGACCGTCTTGGCCGTAGGGAACAGCGAGACGATCCCCCGCGCGTGGCACGAAATCTCGGTGATCTGCTTATCGGCAAAGGGCACGCTGATCCGGCCGTATCCTGTGGCTACGATGTAGGTCAGATCGTCCAGTGAAAGATCGACATGACCCAGCGCTTCCTCCATTACCCGATTTACCAAGCGTCGGTGCTCAGGACCAGTGGGCCCAAGAATCGAAGTGAGGATCTTCCCATCGGTGCTGCCATTCATGATCACGACTTTGGTCGTCGCCGAGCCAATGTCTATTCCCGCGAAGTACATGCTGTCACCCCTCAGAGCAGCTATCCGCTGTCCGTCATTCGTTATCAGGGGCATGGATGGCCTCGACCGGCGTTCGTTCCCCATTTCTGATCATTGACAACGGATAACCACTCAGTCAAACCAGTTCCATGGCCATCAGCGCCGCTCCGTAGGCGCAAGTCAATTGTGGCGCCTCCGGCACCAGAAGACTAGTCGCCGTTTTCTCCTCCACGGCCTTGATCAAGCCTACGTCTTTGGCGCCACCACCGGTGATGGCACATTCCGGCTGCAGTCTCACGCGGAGTACCAGATTGTAGATCTTTGCCGCGACCGCGTTATGGACTCCAGCTAGGATATCTTCTTTGGACCACCCTTCTGCGATGCGCGAGATCACCTCGGACTCCGCGAACACGGCACAGCCGGTGCTGAAACTCACCGGGTTAGCCGATTTCACCGACAATGGGCCGATCTCATTCAGGCTGATCTGCATCACCCGGGCAATCACCTGCATGAAGCGGCCGCTACCAGCGGCGCATTTCTCGCTGACCGCGAAGCCGACGGCACGCCCATCTCCGTCTAGACTGATCACCCTCGTCTGCTGTCCTCCGACGTCGATCACGGTCCTCGCCGAAGGGAAGAGGTGATTGATCGCCTTGCCCTGGCACGAGATCTCCGTGACTTGGCGGCTGCGAAACGGCAGGTTTGCCGCACCAAATCCCGTCGCCACTGTGTTGTCAAGATCCTCCAGGTCCAGAGCGGCTTCCTGCAAGGCCTGGCGAATCACCTGCTCGGCAGCCAACCGGTAGTTGCCACCCGAAGGAGCCAGGCAGCTAGCCAACACCATTCCATCCTCGTCGATGATCACAGCTTTGGCATTGCTGGATCCGACATCTACGCCTGCAAACCTCACTGCCAAACCCCTTCCTGCGTGGAAAACGGCCGATTACCAAGCAAAAGCGCTGTCTCTAGTTCCCGTTGTTTCGTTTCGCGGCCGCCAGGGTCTCAATGAAAGCGTCGATCTTCATTTTCATGTCGGCCTCGGCATAGTCCCGCGTGTCGACTATATCGCTCTCGATGAACAACGTGGGAATCTTCACGTGCTCGGCGACCATGTTCTGATAGTAGGTCTGGCCAATCGTTGTGGCGCGGCAGGACTTGCTGCCGTGCATGACCATGCCGTCCACCTTGTAGTCACGAATCAGGTCCAGTAGGTTCTGGGTTGCCACGTCGCCGCAGCCGAGCATCGCCCGCCGGTTGCGTTCTGTATTTCGGGCGTAGGCGGTTCGCACCATCAGCTCCAACGGGTCGTCGCTTTTCACCTTTACATCGTAGGGCTCGAAGGGCATGTAGGCGGTCTCGATGACGAAGACGGCATCTTTCTCCTCGAAATAGGTGAAGATGCCCATGTTGTGCCAGGGAGGCAACCCTCCACCCCAGAGCAATCGGTATTTTTCATTAGGGACCACTCCCACCTTGTCCCGGATCCGCTCCTGCAGCTCGTCGTAGAGATCCTCGAAGAACTTGGTGGCTTCCGGCCGACTGGCGAGGAAAAGCCCCGGCGTCAGGCAGCTGAGCATATCCCCGGTGGGCATGGGGCAAGGCACGGCCTTCCTCGCCTCGTAACATTCCCAGCGCTTGCGCCGCGTCGCCTCGGTGGTCTCGATGATCTTCCGCAGGCGTTCCCGGTCCAGCTTCTTTCCGGTATGCTTCTCCAGAAAGGCCACCATGTCGCGCAAACCCTCAAGGGAGTAGTTGACGTAGTTCTCTTCGACCGCAGGGTCTTCGCGGTCGGCATCCAAAGGGGGCGCGACCACATCATAGAAGAAATACGGAATATCGAGGTAGCGCTGCAACGACTGGTACCACTTGTAGCGGGGGTCACACACCATACTGCAGGCCAGCAGCAGGTCCGGCTTGGCCATAGACGTTTCTTCGTAGCCTACCGGCGGCCGCCCATCCGGCTGCATCCGAAGGCAATAGCCGATGCCCGTCCGCACATAGCCGCAGACAAGGTTCGAGTAGCCCTCGGCTTCCGCGGCCTCGATCAGCGGCCCAGCCGTCTGCTTGGCAGCGCAGACCGCGGCATAGTTCTCGGTATAGACCGGCTCGATGTCGAAGGCTTCGAGGATCTCGGTTGATACCCCCAGCATGCACCAGGCGACCAATCCCCCCTGCGCTTTCGCTTCGTTGGCGCGGGCATACATGGCCTTCGTCACCTGATAAGCATTGCTTGCCGTTCTAGTATGCTTCTTGGCCGTCGTCTTCCTTTTCTCTTCCACTGGCCTACCTCCTAGCCATTCACCGATCAAAACCCTAACCGATCATCTCTAGGAAAGCCTGTACTCTGGTCTTCAGTTGGCCAATCGTGTTCATGCTGTAGTCATGCTCGATATAGAGCGCAGGGATGTCGTATTTCTCGAGGTACTCGAGCAAGTCTGGAACGTCCATCTCGTGCGTATCGCAGAAGCGGATCACGCTCACGATTACGCCGTTAACGTTGAATTCCCTGACCATGTCCTTGAGGTAGGAGAAGCGGTTCTCTAGATCGACCGGGTGCCCGCCTACCTCCGGCTGCTCTTTGTATGTCCGGGGGCACGGTATGCCCTCCATGTACCGGCTTGCCAAACCGTCGAGAGGATCGGCAGTAACAGAGACATCGGTGGTAAAGTGCCTGCTGCCGATACACATGTCGTCGGCGACGACGTTCGCGCCACAGTCTTCCACCAAATCGATGAACGCCGTGTCGTCGAGCTCCGGGCCATAGACGAGGACTCTGGCATCACGTTGTTCGGGCCCGCTGCCGCGTGCCTTGACCTCGGTGATCACGCTGCGAACCAGGTCGCTGCTCTCCTGCACCGGTAGGCTCATCGCCGCAATCATCGTCTGCAGTACCTCGCCACCCGAGATAAGTGGTGGGTCTGGCTTGCGCAGGTCATAAAGCTCTCTTAGCAGCGCCCGGTTCTCGTTGTGCAGGTCGATAGCCTCACGCAAGCGCCCTTCCGAGATCGGTTCGCCGATCCACGTCTCGGCTTTCTTGATGAAGCGCTCGAGCTCTCCCTTGAGGAATCGCTGGGAGGAGGGCCGCACCTTGTGCGGAATGTTGACAAACTGCGCATACTGGGGCTTCAGATAATATCGCCAGATGTTGTACATCCGCTCGACAGTATCGCAGGTGTGAGGCACCAGCAGGCCATCGAGAAAGCGGTAGCGGCCCTTCACCCCCAGATCGAAGCAACTGCGGATGTAGGGACACATGATCGTCTCGAGGTAAGCATCGGCCTCAGTAATCGGCTCATGCATATCCCCGATGATGCGGAATGGTGCCATACCTGCGGCGGTCAGGATCTCATTCGGGGCATAAGCGCAAAAGTAACCAACGATCGAGCGGCCCTGCTCTTTCAGTCGCGCTGCCACTTTGGCCCGGTTGCCGTAGATCGCCCGGACCGCCGTCAATCCCGAGCTGTTCTGCTCATTTCCCGGCATTTCGCTAATCTCTCCTCCACTATCCCAGATGGAGCCCGTCCGGCAACGTGGCGCGAAGTGCCCCTCCCTTGGCAGGGGACAAGCCTCCGCGCCCAACGCCGCAGGTCATCGGACAAGTTCTTGGCCCTCAACACCGTGCAGAAGTCGGCTGAAAGGTGCAGCCAGCTCCCTTGCGATCAATCGTCAGTGCCTTGAACGCTCGTTGGTGCAGGAGACGGCAGGCCGCTTCTGACGACCGCCCATGCCGCAGTATCCATAGCATTCTATTATCTTACTTAGCGCAAGTCAATAACGCCCGTCTCAACTTGTGAATGGTCTATGATTCTGTCACCCCGTAACGGTTCAGTGAAAATGTCACCCATGGGGTACCATAAAGAGTATGGAACCGGAGATGGTGACATTGAACAAGAAGGAGCAGAAGCGAGCGTTGG
>Ga0315298_1004603_pt1 | contig 20438 bp, 23 predicted proteins | sample WHS_1_MG_FD_203077 | JGI IMG/M metagenome (GOLD analysis project Ga0315298, IMG submission 203077) | Extremophilic microbial mat communities from Washburn Hot Springs, YNP, Wyoming, USA - WHS_1_MG | ecosystem: Environmental > Aquatic > Thermal springs > Hot (42-90C) | place: USA: Wyoming...
TCCTTATTTTGAAGAAGTAAAGAAGTATTATTGCTTAGCTTTATCTAATGATTGCGCTGGCTTTTCTTCTGATAAGGATGTTGCAATAGCTTTGAAGCACATGTTTACATCAGTTTTAGAATTGCCCAAAGAAGAGCCCATAGAAGAACAAATTCACATCCCAAGCGAAAAGATTAGCATTCCAAGGGAAAGGTCAGCTTTTATAGGTTATGTTGTTGAGTCTGTAATTAAACGTAAAGTTAAGAAAAGAAGAGTTTACTTCCCTCTCGACATTTTAACTTCCCATGCAATAATATACGGGAAAACAAGAGTGGGGAAGAGCTTTCTATCTTTGATTTTGATTGAAGAAGCCTTAGCAAACAACGTTAGCGTAATAGTTTTTGACCCTCACGGAACTCTAACTAAAAGACTTAAGCCAAATCCTTTGCTAAAAGTAAATTTTACAAAAGGCAAAATTGACATAACCAAAGATTTAGAAGAAATTTATGAAAAAGCTTCATGTTGGAAAGAAACAAACAGGCTAAAACTTTTAGTTGTATTAGATGAAACAAGACTTTTGAAAGCGAAAAATCTTGTTTACTGCATTAACGAATTAGGAAAACGTGGAGTTGGCTTTCTTCTAATAACTCAATACTCAACAAGCATTCCTGCTGAAATCAGAAACGTAGGAACCTATTTCATAATGTCTGCGATGAGCGAAACAGAAATCCAAAGGTTTAGGGAAGTAACGTTACATCCTTCCAGCAAACTGATAACAAGACTGCCGAAAGCAATGAGCTATATTTTCAGTCCTTACTGGTATCCTGAACCGTTTTTTGTTAAGCATAGGAGAATAGACTCGACTTTTAATAATTAACCGTTTTAAGCCCAAATTTAAATACATTTACATGCGAAATTATTGGTGGATGTCATGATCGAAGAGCACAAAATATTAGCATTTCATGAAAGAGAATTAGAAACGATCTTATCAAAACTCAAGTTGCTTGAAAAAATTCAGAAAGGAGAAAAAAAATGTATCATTTGTGGCAAAACAATAACAAAAGAAAACTTTGGAGCCCTACTTAAAAAGGGTGATAATATCCTGATAATCTGCGACGATCCTAGTTGTATCGAAAAGGCAAGGAGTGACTAAAGTGTCGCCTGCGGATATATTTCAAGTATTACAGTTAATTTTTTCAGGAACGGGATTATTTGCATTTGCATTTTTCCTTGTGTGGGTGTTCTATCCTGAAAAAGTCGAAAAATGGGTAATATTATTCAGTAAACTTGTAGCTTATTTCTCTGAAAAGCACGAAAGAAGATACATTTCAAAACATATAGAGTATAATGTTAATAGTCTGAGAGAAAAGCTTTGCAAAGAATCTAGTGGTATTTTACCGTACAAAATTGAAGTAGAATGGATAAACTTAGATGAGATTGAAAGCTACCTCCAAGGAGATAACGTACTCATAGTTAAAATGAAAAATCATAGGAATCAGTCCAAGAACTTAGCTATTGCTGTTAAAGAGTATGTTCCTAATGCGTTAATTCCCACCGCAAGAATGTATGTTGAACCATCGTTAATGAAAGCAATAGATTATGTTGTTTCAAAGGAGTTCTTGAAAAGAGATACAAGTGCATTTACTTATTTTTCAGAGGTTGTCAAAGTTGAACCAAAAGTTAAGGAATTTGTTGAAAAAGTGGATAAAATAAACGAACAAGGGTTTTTGACAAGAGTTTTGCTCTCAGAATACAAAAAATTAGGTTTGTTATATCCGAGAGAACCTACACAGGAAGCCTACAATGAAACGTTAGATTTGGAATCTAAAGTTCATGCGTTAGTGATCAAAAAACCTGAAGAAAAAGTTTCTCCAAAAATCTGTGGCAGGTTTATAAAAGCAACTCTGGTACCTGTTGCGAAAGAAGAAACTGTTGAAAAAGGTGGAATTGAACCACATTTAACCTTCATTAAGAATGCCAATAATGAAGGAATTAAAACTTTTTACGTGGTAGCAGCTGGAAAAACTAACATACTTTTAGCCAAAACAGTCGTGAATAGAATTGAGAGAGAAACAAATTTGAAAAGAGTTTACGAAGAAGAGTACACAGGTATCTTTAGAGAGAATAAAACAAAAATGTATTTAGGAGTACTTGAAGGGACTACGTGAAAAATTCAATTTATTGCTTTTCTCCGTATTAACGGAAATCCGCTTGCCAGCAAACTTCATTTCATAATTAAACAAAATCTAAGCGATGCCTTACAGGATTGACATCTACATAGGCAGTGACAATAATACAAGAAAAATCGGTAGGGACTACCTTGAGAAACTGGAGAACTGGGCCAGCAAAGTCTTTCCAGCAGGGTATACGCTCCTCAAAGGCAAAGGATTCTACAACGGGATTAGTGAGGATTCGGTAATAGTTACAGTCTTGTCGCCCGAGAACTTGCCACTTAAGGGTGAGATAGAGTATTTGAAACGTGCGCTTGGACAGGAGGCTATACCGCTTTCCAAGTCTTATGTTGATTTGGAGGTGTTTTGATGAGGTGTGTTGCGTGCGGTAGAAGAATTAAGAAGAATGAAAGCGCTTATGTTGGTGATGATGGAACTTTTTATGAGGGCAAAACTCTTTGTGAAAGTTGTTACCTTGAGAGTGAACCATGCGCTATTGTTTTTTACAGCAAGGATGAACATCCTTATGAAATAAGTGAAACAAGAAACGAAACTGGAGGGGACTTTAGGCTTAAATGGCATAGCATAGACCCTTGGCGTGGTTATTATGAGCTTGAAAGCGAAAAGTATGTTTTGATAAACTCAGCTGAAATTTTGGCTTATCATGAAAGCGAGAAAATGCTTAAGCAATTTGACAAAAGGATAAGGGAAGTTTTTGATGAGTTTGGCATAAAGTATGCAAGAGTTTTTACAAGAACATCAAACGTTTTCTGCCAAAACTATGACCTTTACGTTAAAGGAGAAGATGCTTTTCTATCTGCAATCTTAATTGAGAAAGTTAAAGCTGAAGTTGATTATAACAACCCAAAATGGTATCGTAACATAATTTTTAGCGGAGATATTCTAAACTTGCTAACACAGCTTTTCCCTGAGAGAAGAATAGAAACTGATTATGATGCTGTTAAATTGATCGAAGAGCTTGGCGATGATGTGCTAAACGAGTTAAAGAAAAGGTTGAACAAGGAGGTGGAAAATGGAAGAAGATAAAGAAATCGTGAAAAATCTTGTTTACATGTTTGCAAGAGCTAGGCCAAATAAAATTTCACTGGAACTTGACTTGGAAAAGGAGCTTTCAGTTATTAGCATTTACATAAACGAGCTTAAACTTGTTAGCATTCAACCAAAACGCATAGATTTTACCTCATTTGCCACGGGAGTTATAGAAGCTTACGAAAAAGTTTACGGAAAATTAGAAGTTGTTCCAGTAAGTTTCAGAGAGGAAATTTACAAGAATGACAAAGTTTCGTTAGATCTTTATCCTACTGGAAGCGAAGGAATATTTGACATTTTTATAAATTACAACGTAAAACAGGACCAAGATTCTAAGACTAGATGAAAAGTGGTTGTATGGTTTTAATATATGAGTTTTGGCGCTATGACATCCCAACAGAAGTAGCAAAAGACCTTCTAGAAGACCTGGGAATTCCATACAAGGAGAAAATCAAGAAAAGAAAGAGAAATTGCTTGTATGGTCAACAATATGACGAATGGAGCAAAATTTACGTGAAAGAAAAAGATTTGGTTAAATGGTTGAAAAGAGAGATTGATAGAAAGATATTAAACTATGGTTAATTACATGCCAAACAAACCTGAGATTATCAAATAGTTTCTAATGGTATCATCGCTTTTTAAAATAAAAGCATAAATGACAAGATGATTAAATAACTTCTTTATACATCCCATTCAAATCTGCCTTCATTAACTTCTTGTATAAATTTCAACAGTTCCTTCATTTCTTTTAATTTTCCTAATCGCACAAAACAACCACAGATTTTACCTGCATATTCTCCATGCGTTGGATTCTCTCTAAAATATTCTTTCCATCCTTCGAAAATTCCTTTAAGTTTTGCAGACTCTATTCTTCTAGCTTTTTCAGGTTCTCCAAGAACCTCTTTATAATCTTTGATAACAAGATCCAGTTCCTCTTTAAGAAACTTTTCACATTCATTTGGAAGTTCTTTTACACCATCCTCAAAATAATCTCTGAAAACTTCACCGCCCGGCGCTAACGAAGCTTGATTAATTAAGTCCTGAATTTCTGGTGGCAACCTGTAAGTCCCGAAAATATTCTTAAGTCCAATTTCGTCCATGATTTATCCCGTTAAAAATAGTAAAAGTTGCTAATATTAAAAATTTAGGAAAAAAGAGATATTCATGCCGATAAAACATTTTAATTTGAAGAGGAGAAATTAAAGGGGGTACTTAATGAGTAGTATAGAAAGTTACACAATTAAAAATTGGGAGAACTTCAAAAGGAAAATGGAAGATCTTGGTTATCAAGAAGTTGGATCTTCAGTTGTGCCCTACCAAGTTTACAAGTATGCTAAAAAAGGTCCTCAGCAAACAGCTTTCTCCAAAATGATAAACAAAGAAGTTAATATACCCTATGTCTTTGATAAAAAGGAAACTAGAATAAAAAGAATTGATAGAGTTGTTGTTTTTGTAGAAAAGAAAAGCGTAGATCAAATAAGGTTAAAGTTTGATATTGAAGACTGGCCTCATCACACGGACCTAAACATTCTTTATCCTGAGCATAGGAAAGCGCTTCCTTCAGAATTAGAAAGTCTGGCTAAAGAGATTGAAGAGGAGATAAAATTAGCTTTAACTTAACTTTTTTGCAATTTTTAACGACATCACAAGTTTTAAATACTTATTAGCACGTATTTATACGTATGAAGAAGGCAATATACGATCCAAAAGAGAAATTAACAACAACCATTGATGCTGAAATTTTGAATAAGGCTAGAAAAAAATGTGAGGAAAAGCATCTTACTATTGCAGGAGTCCTAGAGAATTTCCTTAGCTTTTTCACAAATCCCTGGGTTTACTGTTTTAGTTGTGGGGAGAAATTCTATGTAAACGAAGGTCAACTTTGCCCGAAGTGTGGTTGGATTAAGTGTCCTAAATGTGGTTCTTGTCGTTGTGGTTTAGATGACAAGGTTGCAGAAGCTGTTTTCCACATGAGAAGGGTTTACGAAGACCTTTTATCTGGTAGGGTGAAAGGATGAAAATTACTCTTGAATATTCGATGAAATTAAATCCAAGGCTTAATCCAGAACTTTTTCTCCCAGATCCAAAACAAGTTTTGAAAAAACTTGATGAAACACCCATAAAGGATTGGTTGGAGTTTATTTCAAAGGAATACAAGATTCAAAAAGTAAAGAATTTGATTTTGATTCCATGCTCTTTCTACAAACCTTATGACCCTCCACATGATGAGTTTTATAGAAGAATCAATGAGTTGAGGAAAAAAGCCAAGGATACTAAATTTATCACAGTATCCGTTCCTTTAGCTCTAGAACCCGAAGAATATTGGAGTTTTCAATGGAAAGGTTATAACTTAATATATGATTGCCCGTTCTTTCCTTGGATTGAAAATTTTGGTTATAAATGGGATAAGGAGGTTGAAAAGAAAGTTTTTGCGAAATTAGGCTCTGTTATTGACAAGTTTTTTGAAAGGAATAAGGAAAATTTTGAAAAGGCCTATGCGCTTTTTGTTCCAAGTTCATTTGAGGCTAAGTTGATTAAAGATCATGTCGACCATTTCATTTTGAACGAAGATCCTAAGATTGAAGTTTCTTATAATAACAATACCTCTGAAGTTTATTGTTATCCTAAAGTTTGGAAAAAATTTGAAGAGTTTTTAAGAGGTAATGGGATATGTTAGTTTGGTTGTATTGGATAGTCAGTTTAACAATTGTAACTTATGTTAGTGCTTACATTGTTAAAAAGTATAAAGAATGGGGATTTGCAGCTTTAACTTCTTTTTACACAATTTATCTCGGGGCTTCGCAAATACTTGCAAGTAGAGCTATAAACTTTGACTTAGGTTTTTATCAGTTCTATGCTCCAGCTGCTGTTTTTATCTATCCATTTATTGCTCAAGCGATAGACATGATAAACGAAGTTTATGGTAGAAAGAAAACTCACTTAGCAATTTTTATTGCTTTCATAACACAGGTTCTTTTGGTTATTTTTATTGCCATGGTTAATACCTTAAGCCCAGCGCCTTTCTTCAAATTTGAAGAAGCTTGGCAAAACCTATTTGGATTAAGCATCAGAATAACGGCTGCAAGTTGGATAGCTTTCTTAATTTGCTCAAATTTGGATGCTATTGTGTTTGCTGGATTGAAGCAAAAATTTCTGGACAAGGAGAACAAGTTTAAATTAGATACATCATTGAATCCTTATGTTTGGCTTAGGTCTTCTGTTTCGGACATAATTGACCTTACATTAGATTCTGTAATTTTTGTTACTCTCGCTTTTTATGGAGTTATGCCTGTAATACCCTTAATTATAGGGCAAATTGTTTCAAAGAATATTATTGGTTTTATTGATAACCCATGGTTTGTGTGGTATAAGAGAATTTTAAAGAAAGAAAATCTAAACATTTTGTGAAAATATTTGCAAAACACCGAATTACTATTCCTAAAATCACTTTTGTTCTTGTTCAATTAAGGAAACGGATGAATTCACCAAGTTTACAATTTTCATCCAACAATTTTCAAATTTATGATAACTTTTTTGAGCTTTCAAAGATCCTGGAGTATTTTTTACCTCTTTCATGAGATTTATAGCTTCTTTTTGTAGCTTACGAGCTTCACTAAGCATCTTTTCAACTTTTTCTTTAATCTCTTTATTTTTAATCTCTCTTAACATTTTTCTAGCATAAATATAGCCGATTTTTGCTTTCTTTTCTGAACAATACGAATAAATAGTTTTAAGATATTTACAAGGGATATTCTTGAATGTAAAAGTCAATTTTAATGAACCTCCTGTATGCCCCCTTTGAAATTCTTTGTAAGGTAGTTGTCCCTCATCACATCCTCTTTCTTTATACATTTTCATGTAGACGTATTCAAGATGCTTTAAAAAGCATTGTAACTCCTCATCCAGATTTTTTGGAAGAGATTCCCTTAGTGAAGGAAAGCTTTGTTCGGACCAGTTTGTATAAGTCATGTAACATTTTTTGACATGGTTAACAAAATTGGGATATCTTTTAAAGATTGAAGCGTCTGAAGAACTAAAAATTTTAATAAGCTCCTCTCTTTTGTTGATTAAAGAATTGAACAACAGTCGAAAATATGAATTATATTTACAGAATTCACAAAAATCAAAATAGACCAAATCTCTGTGTTTTATAAATTTCTGAAAGTCTAACCCTGATTTAGAAGAATAAATATGGAATACATTCTCCATTCTAAAGGCCGGATAATACCCTGTACCGAGCATATTCGTTGAGAATGAAAACCTAACATTGCAATTCAGTTTCTTTCTGAATATTGGAATTAATTCAACAGTTTTTTCTCCAAGACCAAATTTAATACCTTCGATTTCACTCCATGTAATGAGTTGTTGTTCAAAAGAAATTTGTGTTCCTAAAGCTCGCGCGGATTCTGCGTCAATCATCCCTGCAAGAAAAGCCGCCACCTGTTCAGAACTAGCTTTAGCTAAAGATCTACTATAAAGGGTGTTATTAACTTAACTGACCGTACAAACAATGAGACTAATGAGTCTATGACCCCTATTGTTAAACTTTCACCGTGAGTTTCTAAAGTTCTTGAGGTTTCCTTACTATATACATAAGTTCCAAATTTGATTTTACTTTGAAAAACTTCTTTTAATTTTTGTTCTATTATGTCAGCTCGATTTATTCTAGTCCTTGTGTCGTAATGATATGTGAAGTGTAGTGAATCGGGGTTAATAGAAAATTTTATTATAAAATCCCGAAACCGCTTCATATTTTCGAAGCTAGGGCCTCCTAACTCCATTCTTTCTATAATGGAAGAACCTGTCGGTTTGTAAATTTTTTTCACAGGATCAACTACTTCTCTTGAGATGGTGCTTGAAGTACCATCGCCCCAAAGAAGGCCTAGTATAAAAAAATCATCTGAATTAAGTATTAAGAATCTGTTGACCAATCTTCCATCAGGATAAATGATGTGTTCCTTCCCGATTTTAATTTGATCATTAAGCTTTACACGTTTCCTCTGCTTTATATCAATCTCAGCGAAAGGAGCAAGGTCGACAGTGAACGTCCCATTATTTTTCTTCTCAAATGGTATAGGTTTCCTTAATAGTTCTTCATCTACATACTCAGTAATACTCATTGACACACAATAAATTTGAAATGGCGTGCTATTAATGCTTGCGAAATTAAAGCTATAATTTAAGTTATAATTAAAATTCGAACTTTTAAAAAACTTACCGTAATTAAATCAGTACTTTTCTTTGCCTTGTTCAAGATTAAAACCAAAATTTTGGGTTTTTTTCAATCGTAAGATATTAATAATTGCAAATATAATTTTTATTATAACTACAAAAATAATTACAGTGATAAAATGTCGACGAGAATTTATTTTGTTGAATGGGCACCGAATCCTGATCCATTTTACCACGCACCACATTTGACACCAATTCATCCAAAGTTACCTGAAGGAATAGGCATTCCTGTAGACGGATATATGATTTCATTACAACATCTTCGTGAAGGCCCAGGGATAAAGAAAAAACAAGCTATAGAATTTAGAGAGTTCGCCTCAAAGGTGGGTCTTAGGAAAGCCCTCAAGTTTAAAGGTCCGGTATTTCTAGACTCCGGAGCCATCCAGTTCTTAAAAAGGCAGGAAATACCACCTTTTAGCCAACTTGAAAATCTGGAATATCAAGCACAATTTAAGCCTACATATGCGTCCCATTTAGATTTTCCAGTTCCAATTCATATTAAAATTCCGCCCAATGAGGTGCAAAAACGTATTTTACTAACTATTAAAAACGCAAAGATAGCTAAAAAATATGAGAGTTGTTTCAATTTTAAGATTGTCTATGTTGTTCAAGGACGTACACTTAAAGATTATGTTAAGGCCTCAAAGGAAATGGCCACTTTAAAAGCAGAATACTATGGTGTGGGAAGTTTAGTAGGTAGAAGCGCAAAGGATATAATTAGAATTTGTAATATCGTTAGACAACATCTTCCAGAAAATGCAAAGTTGCATGCATTTGGAGTTACAAAATTAGATGCGATTCGTCAACTTCGAGGAGTAGTGGATTCTTTTGATTCATCTTCAGGAATAATGTGGGGAATAAAAGGAGTTAAAAATAGGAGTCCAGATGGAGGTGGGATTCTAGACTGGAGACTTAAACCACATCCGGTAGGAAAAATTGCCTTTAATTGTAGTTGTCCTGTTTGTCGTCGTTTTTCAACTTTACTGTGGGAGAATGTCCGCAACTTAAGTTATCGAACTGGATCAAGGAGGTGGATAAGATATTTACGTGCCATACATAATACATTCACTATATGGAAGGTATTTCATCAATAGTGTCGACTCTCATTCTTTTTCTTTTAAAATCTTTAATAGCTTCGTCTTAGGTAACCAATATACGACATTTCTTCCTGATATTTCAAAATCACAGTATCCTCTTCTTTTGAGTTCATCCCTGATACTTACTAAATTATATTCAAAGACGCTAGCCTCCTTAGCCAAACATTTTTGGGTTATACCAAATTTTCCACTCTTAGCGCGTTGTATTAATATTTCCTCTATCTTTTTACCAATTTCATCAATTTTATTAGTCGTCCGCATATCAAACCCAAAATATATTTTTAATTATAACATTAACTATATAAAACTATTAACGTTTACGAATTAATATAGTCCGGAAGCATTAGACGAGGGGTTTAATGGTAAGATATTTCATTCCAGAATGGGACGACCGTGTAGATCCGGAATATGATTTTATTACAGATAATCATTCGAAGCTGCATTATGAAAATCCTCTACAAAATGATGTTTATATTTGGGACATTTTTGGATTGGAAAAAGTTCCGATCGACGGTGTTCTCGTCTCTAGAATGAAAATAATGGAAAATAAAGTCAAGTATCAACAAATACTAAGCCGGGGGATTCACGCATTTTTACGTTTGCCAGAAAACTTTGAAATCATGGGTGATTGTGGAGCCTGGGGTTACATCGATCAAGAAGAACCACCTTTCAAAACTTCAGAAACCCTAGATTACTATGTTAATTGTGGTTTTAACTATGGAGTTTCGATTGACCACCTGATTGTTCCAGCATACATTGAACAAAGAGAGAAAAGATGGAAAATTACTTTAGAAAATGCACGAGAAATGTTTGAATTGTGGCAATCAAAGGACAAGTATCTTGAATCAATTAGGATTATTGGAGTGGCTCAAGGTTGGGACGTTGAATCTTACAGAAAAGCTGTTAGAGAACTTTTGAAAGTTGGTTATGATTATATTGGCTTAGGTGGTTTGGCTAGAGCTCCAACAGGAAAAGAAAGTGAAAAAGTCGACGTAAAGACTCTATTAAATGTTGTTAAAGGAGTTTGGTTAGAGGTCCAGAAGTGGATGCAAGAAACAAAACGTAAAGTCGATATCCATGTCTTTGGAGTGGCTAGACCTCAGATAATCCCAGAGTTAATGAGATACGGGGTTACAAGTTTCGATTCAGCTTCCTTCTTAAGAAGAGCATGGCTAAGCGCCCAAAATAATTACCATACCTTAGGAGGTAAAAGCTATAGCGCAATCAGAATTCCTCAAACAGAAAGAAGCCCAAGAGTTAAAGGTATTCAGGATGAAAAACTCATTAGTCTTGAGAAAAAAGCCTTAGAAATGTTAAGACTTTATGACAAAGGTGAGGTTTCTATCGATAATGTCATGGAAGTTCTTAAGGAATACAACGTTGTCATTAAACAAAGGCCGGGCATAGAGAAATTTTACCTAGAAACATTAAAAGATATGCCTTGGAAAAAATGTTCATGCAAAATATGTAAGGACATTGGTGTAGAGGTCATAATTTTTAGAGGTAACAATAGGAATAGAAGAAGAGGTTTCCATAATACGTGGGTTTTTTACCAGATTTTTAGGAGGATTTCTCCAAGAATGCTTGTTTTCACAACATGTACCGCCAAAAAAGACGAGACTCCAGGCCTAATTCCAGCTTATCAAAGGTATCTTCCCTCCCCAGTTTTTAAAGTCTTTTGGGAAAATGTTTTTGATTTACCTGTTGAAATTGGAATTTTATCCGCCAAATTTGGACTAATCGATTGGAGTAAAAGAATTCCTTACTACGATTATAAAATGCAAGAAAGTGATGTTCCAAAATTTGTCGAGGAATTAAAGGAAAAACTGAAGAAGTATGATAAAATCTTCTTCATTGGTCTAGGGCTTTACAGGGATGTCGTTCAAAAAGTTAAGGATGAAACGGGTTATAACATTGAGATTTTCCCAAAACAAGAACTTACAGAAAGAGAAAAAGTTGACATAATAGAATATACAAAACAAATGAAGTTGTTCAGAGAAGTTATAATCCAAGCTATTCCAGAAAAATGTAGATCAGTAAACGCGGAAACTGTATCTCCTTCTCAAATTACACTTGAAAAGTTTATGGAACTAAAAGGAGAAAAATGAATTAACAACTAAGTTATCGAGGTTTAAGCATTGGTTGAAAAAATAATAATAAAAAACGAAGTTTATCAAAAACTTCTAGATTTACTCGAAAAGCATAATCCAAACATAGTTTGTGGTTTCCTTGTAGGAGAAAGAGATTTCCAACCAGTGTTTTCGGATTTTCGCCGAGTTGCAGATGAGATTCATAAGGAAAATCAATAGTAGGCGAATTTCATACTCATCCTGAAGGAAATTCTAATCCAACAGGGAGAGACATGAAAATCATGAGATGGATGAAAACTGGATTTTGGATAATAGTTTCCAAAAATTCGATATCCGCCATGATTTTTGACGCGGAAGAGTTGAAAATAAACATAAGGAAAATTCCAATAGAAATTTTTTAACTTAAATTCTAAAAATATAGAATTGGAGGTTGTGTAATTGTATGAACATTTATTTGAACCTTTTAACGACTTAGCCAGATTATACCTTAAACGTGAATTATTAATAAGCAAATTAGCGGACGGAAAAGAAATCACATTAAGCGAGTCGGAGAAAAGAGTAGACGCATTAATTGAGGATGAAAACCTTCTCAAGCTAATAAGAATGCTTGATGAATTCTTTACAATACGACTTAGATCAAAAGATTCTGTTAAAATAATCAGAAGTTATAGAAATAGACTCCATCAGTTCGTCGATCGCACAATAGGTTCGGAAGAATACGGATTTCTATTTTCTCTTAATAAAGAAGAACTTGAGAAAATGTTGAAGGAAGATAAAGAAAAACTCCTTAAAAGGAAGGATATCTTCCCACTTCTTGAAGGGCAACTCCTAATTCTTCTCAAATGGTTCGGTAGAGGTCTAAGGCGAGAGAGATATGAATAATGTCTCCAAAAAGTATTATTTTGATACTTGTACAGTTATTGACGCTATAAACGATAGTTCCCCACATCACAAGAGTGTCAAATCTGCATTAAGCCAAATCGAAGGTAGTTCTGTTTTTTCGGAGTATATGGAAGATGAATTAAAGAGGGTTTTAAGAAAATCAGAAATGTTTCGTTCAAGAATGGACAATCTTCTAAGTGAATACGTCAATCTTAAACAAAAATTAGGCGCAACAGTTGTGGTAAATGATACTAAAGTGAGTAGTTTGGAAATGTATTCTAGGCGCATAAGTAGAAGGGTGAGAATTAAACAAGCTGATGTCGTTCACATAGGTATCTGTGGGAAAGAAAATATTGAGAACATAGTTTCGGAAGACTGGCATATTCATGGCAGAAATAGGAACGGAGTTCCTTTTATTTTCATGGTGAGAAATGAGTTTTTAAGGGTTCATAATACATTTTCCAATCCTCAACATGCATTTTCCACAAGAGAAGGGTTTCTTAGAAGACATATATAATTATAAGAAATACTATTCGATAAAAGTGTTATAAAAAATATGTCATTCAGATTTATTGGATCAATGAAAGATAGATCAAAAATTTTGAGAACGAGTGCAAAATCATTAATTTGTTTAATCATAACTATAATGTAGTGATAGAATGGAAGAATTAACCATAAAACAAGCTCAGAAAATTGTTGATGAATGGATAAATCAGTTTGAAGAAGGTTACTGGCCTCCTTTATCAATGTTAGCCAGTTTAGTGGAGGAAGTTGGAGAACTAGCGAGAGAGATTAACGCAGGAGAGAAAATAAAAAAGAAAAAGGAAACAGAACCTGAAAGCGACTTGGGTCAAGAAATGGCGGACATTCTATTCAGTCTAATCTGTCTTGCGAATCACTACGGAGTCGACTTGGAAAGTAAATTTAAAGAGGTCATAGAAAAGTACTCCAATAGAGATTCTAACAGATGGACTAGAAAGCAAGAAAACCAGGATAAAAGATGAATTATTTAAATTTTAAATAGCAAACACAACTTAGAAAGGAGGGAAGAAAATGCGTATAATAAGTGTTAAAAACGTTGGAAAAAATTTTAAATTTCAATGGCCAACACCAGCTGGTCCAGAAACGTACGATTACTTCATAGAATATGAAGCAATAGCTGAAGATGGGAAGCATAATGTAAGAATAGGATTTTGTAAACGAGAAGCCTATGGAAAAAATCGAATAAGAGTTGTTGTATGGATTGATGAACATCCACACGCAGAATTTCTCGGAGCAGACGACTTTGAAAATTCAGGTGAGGTGTTGTCAGAAATTAAAATTCCTGGTGATAGAGGAGAACGAATATTACGGTATCCGGAAGAGCCAATTCCAGAGCGTTATGCATTGTTTAATGTTGTAGGATTACCTCTGCGTGTACAAGGATCCGGTGTTCATAAAGCATGGGCGGTAGTGGCTAATATTGCAGATCATAAAACGTTAATCGATCTAGCTGCGTTAAGAAAATTAGAAAGAGAAAGATAACATTCAGTAATAATTTATTTAACTGTTACTTTTTCTTCATTTTGATTTCATTCAATTCCAAATAAAACTGTCTTACATTGTGATAAGCTCTACTTCCGTTTCTCCATCCTTCTCTAAAAATTATTACATCAACTCCTACCTCCTTACAAACAGGGCACTCGCATTTTTCCCAAGGTCTATCTTTTAAAGTTTTAACGTAGCGCTTTCTTAAAGTAGATAAAATCTTGTCTATCTTACTCTTTTCAAAACCATCAACTTCCAAAATTTTCCTTTCATAATCCAAAAGCTTATTAAGCGTATATTCCATTGAAACTTCTCTTTCCGCATAACGATACGTCGTTTCTAAAGTTTCCTTTTCCAGTTTTTCTAACCCTCTTCTAACCTTCTTTACTCTTGTCAACCTGATTCTTATTGCGGTATAAGACCTCCAAGGATTAGCAAAAAGATAGTTATGTTCACCACTTTCCCAAGCTTGTCTCAAAGGCGCTGCCGTGTCAAAAGAAACAACATGCTTTTTCATTAGAAAAGGGATTAAATACAACCTTGCAAAACCGAACAAATGAATTTTAATTTGTTTTCTACGTTCTGTTGGTAGTTTGTCAATTTCCTTGTTAACAACCTCAACTATTTTAACAAGTTGAGAAGTTGGTCTTCTTGCGATACCTCCAATCCCAACATAATCGTAACCCATTTTCAAAATCTCTCTTGCAGCTTTTCTATAGCTTTCTAAATCCCAACCCTGAATTACGCCTATAATCTCAAGATGATTAAACTTCTCTTTCTGAAGCAAATCCATAGTTTCTCTTGCATTGTCTATAGTAATTTGCCACCGTTTCTTCTTCTCTTCAAGGGTTAATTCTCTTTTAACTCCATCAACATTAATGGTTTTAAAAATACCATGATCTAAATGCGCGCCGATAGGAATTTTCAACTTAACATAATACTTAAGTAACTCCCTAACGGAGTAAGGTGGTTCGTCTTGATTCTTATATAACCAAGCTCCGGAATCTCCAATAACAGGACCTTTCCATCTCAGAAAACTATGAATTCCTCCATTCTTGACAATACTTTCCTCAAGTTTGGGCGTAACATAACCTTTTGAAAGAAGAATACCATCACAACAAGGAAAAATTTCCCATAAGTATTGATCTTCAGGTTCTTCGTCCCAAGGGGTCCAGACAAAGTAAAAATCCACGGGATCACCATACGCAAATTTTAGAGCAACTGATGTATTATTCAAATTGCTCCAGTATCGGTTGAAGATTCATTATGTACTCTTTTAGTCTTTCACTAACCTTTTCAAGAAAATTCTCATCTAGATCTTCTCGAGGTATCCTTTCGAACACTCTCGCCCAATATGCACCTTTCCCGGTCACCCAACCTCGTCCCCATTTTTCAATCTTGACATCTTTTCCAAGGATAGATTTTATTTGATTTTCCTTTGTGAGTAGATAAGAGAATAATTTTTCAGTTATCTCTTTATTAGCTTCTACATGCAAAGCAATTTCCACCTGTTTTCCCTTTGTGAACGCTACTTCATAATGCGTATTCGGGTAAAGTTTAAACTGCTTGTAAGAGGTCGTTGCCTTGTAAGACTTGAAACCAGAATAATGAGTAGGTAATTTTTCTTTTAATTTTTCTTCTAGAACTTCTAGAAAATCAAGTTTTTTGGCATATTTTTTCAATATGGGCACCTTAATTATATCGTTTTCTGCTAGTTTTTTATCAACCTCTTCATTTATCCAAAATCGAGGAGTACAAACGCCCGTTTTTGTGACCATCAGTAAACCTATTTTGAAATTTATGTTGTTTTTAATCGCAATAATTTCATTCCACAACTTCCTAGATTCTTCTTTTACAGCTACGAAAAATCTGAAGTTAATCGTTTTCTTATTAATGATTTTCATCCAATCCTCTAGCTGAATTTTTTGATACCCTTTTGTTTTAATAACATCTTCATTATATTTTTCATAAAATCTGGTTAGAAAATCGTATCCCCTTTCAACGAGAAGTGATTTATAGCTAATGATCTGCCCAAATGCTTGACCTATGCTTGTTACGTTAGTACCAAGTTTACACTCAATAATATATACAGTGTTTTCTTGTTTATTGTATCCAACAACGTCATAGATTCCATCTTTAAATCTAAACTCTCTAAGTGCAATATCACATTTCAACTTTTTCCCGTCGGGTAACTTCATCGTACCTCTTAATAGTGCTGTTTTTACATTATCAGACATTACAGATTCTTTGGTAACTTTATCATCTTTTTTCATATTCATCATTCACACACTTTGTTTTGTTCATATTTCTAAAAATGTTAACAAAACTTCTTCCGTATTGTCGGCTTTAATGAAGATGGGAACATTAGGTATTCCAGTCGCTGAGTTGCTGGAAACTATCCATTCTCCCTTTCCAAATTCTAGGGTCTTATCTAATATATCCCTATCGATTGTGCATACATCGCTAACATACCCACGATCATAAGGCCTGGGTAACGTACCGATGAAATAAGTATGCAATTGTTGCAAAACGTTCGTGTTAAGATGAGCTATTCGTTGAGTTGAGATGCATACTCCTAAACCATACTTCCTTCCATGCCTTGAAAGGTCTTCAATAGCTTCCGAGCAATCTTTCTCTTTACCTCTAGCCTTATCCAAGGCCTTAATAAATTCCTGAGCTTCGTCGAAAACGAAAAGAATAAATGGACTTATCTTAAACTCCCTTTTCCTTCTGCTTAAAATTTCAGTTGTAATAATTATAGCTAACTCCCTTATTTTCTCTGGGTCTGGAACATTCAGTACGATAAGTTCTTTTTCATCCGATTCCAAACTTCTCAATATTTCATCAACAGTAATTACATGTTCCTTTTTTACTTCGGTGGGTTTAAGAGTGGTGGCCCATCCTTTTAGAATTGGAGGTATATTTTGGGGTACAAATCTTCTATCTGTTGTTTTTATCTGATTTTTCTCAAGTATTCTGTCAAATTCATCAGCTATTTCATCCAATTCTTCCGGAGAAATTAGAGACTCTAGTCCCTTACCTTTTTCTTCTAAATACCCTCCTAAAAAATCTATCCACTGATCAAAAACGAAATAGTATGGCTTATCGCTGTTATCTTCTTTAACTTTTTCCAGAAATGTAAGCAATCCTTCGTAGGTTTTCTTTTCGGCTAAATCTAAAACCTTAATCTTTTTACTTGAAATAAGTCCATTTAATTTCTCAATGATCTTGTTTTTAATTTCCTTTTTTTCAAAAGCTTTGGGTTTAACTATTGACTTATATAATTCCTCAGAATTTTTAACCTCTCTATCAACAATTATCTTTGCAGATTTTTCTTTTGATAGTAAATCTAGTAACAATACAATGTACTCGCATGAAATGTCAAAAATTATAACCTTTATGTTATCTTTGTGTAAGAAAGCTTTTCTAATCAGATTTGCGACAAGGTTACTTTTTCCACCACCAGTAAAAGCAAAAATACCAAAATGATACCTTATCAAGTCTTCAAAATTTACAAGTAATGGAATTTCTTCCCCTACGAACATCTGTATTTTTCCAATTCTAGGGTTAACCTCAGGTTCAGAGTTTACAACTTTTTTCTCGTAATCTTGCCAGTCTTTTATAGTGATTGTTTCCTTGCCTAGCAAGCTCTTTAAGACCTCTTTGTTGAAAAGATAACCTATCGTGCTTTTATTCAATATCCAAACTTTTTCTCCAATTAAAGGGAAAGTCCAACCATTTTCAAATTCTAAGCAATTTTTTTCGATTATCAAATCATAGTTTATTGGAACCGTGTTTATTCTTATCATCATCGTGGAGGCATCATCTTTATCCCAATCCTTTACCGATTGTTCGATTATTTCTCTCTGAATTGGATAGTACAAGCTTTCAGAAACACCCTTCAAACCGAAATGCTCTGGCCAAAACCTTGAGATTTCCATTAAAGTATAACGTTCCATTTGCTCAGACTTAAAATTTCTAACAGCTAAGATCATGCCTTCGCTAACTTTTCTCATCAAATCCTTATTGTATTTTGCTTTAATGCCGCAAAGAAACCTAGCTGCGCCAGCTACTGTTCCTTTTTCTGTCCTAACTCCAGAAGCTGCTGATACATCGCTAAGCCTCGCATCAAATTCCCCGTTAAAAGTTGTGAAAAACTCATTCTCCTCTTCTGAATCGCTCAATTTCACCCCTCCTAACTCTAAATGTTGTCATGTAAAATATAAAATCTCTAAGCTCAGGATTGTTCATAATCCATCTTTCCATAGCTTCAATTATGTTCTTAACCAAACTAACATGCCATTTAGCTATTTTGTCAGCTACAAACAATGGTTTGTTATGCCCAAAAAGTTCTGGAATATTCGAGTCGCTCATAGAACTCAGAATTTCTAATAACATGTTTTGAATTTGGTTCTCAACGTTTTTATCTTTGTATATTATGACCTCTACTGGTTCAATAAACCTACCATTTTTGTTTTTAAACGTAAAAATTGTCTCTCGCCTAACATCTTCTTCATATAGTAGCCGATCAATAGCTAAAACATTACTTCGTAATTTTGGATCTGATTCAGCTTTAACAAGTTGAATGTATGATTTGAGGAAAAATTTTTCAGGAGATATCTTGTTTCTTATAGCACCGTTTACAAAGTCAATGCCTTCATCGCTTGGAATCAATGTCTTAAATGACGTGTCATATTCTACCAACGCCCAGGGAGGACTAACTTTTTCATAATTCAATAAGGAAACGGATTGCAAGAACATTCTATCAGTATTCGGAATTAGAGCTAATCTTTCTTGACTTATATCTGATGAGATTACTTTGTTGTTTTGGCATATTGGGATAAAATGCCTTTTGAACTCTTTTGCAGAAGTATCTTTTGTCAATCCTACAAGCAAAATTTTTCTTTTCCAACATTCCTCAATCAAAGCATTAAAACAGAATATTGTAAGAAAACTTAAGTCAAGCGTAGTTAACCAGCATTGTTTTCCATCTTTTTCAATTCTCAAATTGTTCTCTTCAAAAATCCTCTTTCCAATTTCAAGGAAAAGTTCTTTAAGCAAATTCCATGAACCCTTCAATTCTTCGGTAATTTCATAATAACCGTTAACTTCTTCTACAAAACCTTTCAACTCAAGATTTTCAAGGATTCTTTGAACCCTTTCTTTTCTATCTTGAATTTTTAATTCCTCAAGTATTTCATCTAACTTAAGTTTACCTTTCTCCTCAATAAGGCATAAAATTCTGTATCTTAAGTAATCTCCTCTGGAAGGGGGTAAGCCCAATTTTTTGTTGTATATCCTATACCTTCCGAAATCAAGTATTCTAGGCGTAATCTCTCTACCTTTAAACTTATACCCAATTAAGGAACCTCTACTCTTCCATTCTTCCCAATTTTTTCCGCTCTTTCCAATTCCTCCAATTAATCCAGCTTGGTCTCCCGATAAGGTTCGATCCATTAAAAGTAACTTCACCTTCTCGTTCTCCAATATAATTGAGTAAGCAAGAAAATATTCGGCAAAATGCATTATAACGTTTGAGATCTGAGAATTATCGATGATCTCCTCATCCTTCAAAGACTTTCCAAGAGCTATTTCTCCTTCCTTTTCCTTAAAAAAGGTTTGATCCACATCAGGGACCTCGTTTATGTATAGGGGAACGCATGAGGAAATACCCCACCCTTCTTGTATGACTTTCTCGTTGTACTTTATTATTGGTTTAGAATTTTGTGAAAACTCTATTTCGCCCATACAAGCATAGGCTCCTCCAAAGAAAATGACAAGGTCAAATATCTCCCTTGCATACTCAGTTCCATCTATAGCTGCAAACTCTATTTTCGGAAAACCAAAGAATTTCGCAGCAAACTCAAAACATTTTTGCGTGTCAAAACCCTGAACTATCAAACCTTTTAAAAACTCCTCATACATTCCCTTAACAGTATCAAACCTCTTCTTATAATCGGAAACTTGAGATTCAGAAGATTTTCTTAAATCGCTTCCTAGTTTCGTTACCTGAGATGTTAACGGGGAACTCATTTTTTACCCTATTGTATTTTAGACTTAAAAATAAATAAGAATTCTGTGTTAGTGTTGGTCTAAACGGAAATTCAAGCTTTCGCAAAGTTTAACATGATACTTACTAAATTTTCTGCATGAAGTTAATGACCAAAGAACTAGGAAAGAAAATCCCTCCTTTATACTCTCAAGAAAATGTTAAAGATCCTATAGTTTATGCAAAATACTTTATGCCAGACTCTCATTGGACTTGGTATGTTTTAGAATTTGATGGAAAAGACACTTTCTTTGGATATGTTGAAGGTGATTACTGTGAGCTCGGTTATTTTAGCCTATCAGAGCTTGAGAAGATAAGAGGCCCATTAGGGCTAAAAGTTGAAAGGGATTTGTACTGGAAA
>Ga0315298_1004607_pt1 | contig 20431 bp, 17 predicted proteins | sample WHS_1_MG_FD_203077 | JGI IMG/M metagenome (GOLD analysis project Ga0315298, IMG submission 203077) | Extremophilic microbial mat communities from Washburn Hot Springs, YNP, Wyoming, USA - WHS_1_MG | ecosystem: Environmental > Aquatic > Thermal springs > Hot (42-90C) | place: USA: Wyoming...
AGATCGCAGGAATCCCCCACATCGGACATATCGTCCGAGCTGCTGCTCGAACGGGGTTGGGGGCGGTCATGGGTTCGAAGAATCTCAAGGCTATGGTGGTCTTTGGAGACGGTCCCGTCTCCATCGCGAAACCCGAGGCCCTCAAAGCCCACATCCGAGAGCTCACACCTCATATTCAAAAAGCGACAGAAGCCTTTGGAAAGTACGGAACCTCGGGTGGCATTGAGAATTACGAAAAGATGGGCAACTTTCCTCTCAAGAACTGGAGACAAGGAAGATGGGCCGCCGCGAAGAAGATCTCTGGGATCACCATGCACGACACGATCCTCTCCGGACGAAAAGCCTGCATGCAGTGCCCCATCGCCTGCGGACGACACATCAAGGTCACGGAAGGCCCCTATGCCCCCATGGATTGCGAGGGACCTGAGTACGAGACCCTGGGAACGCTGGGAGGGATCTGCCTGGTCGATGACCTTGCGGCAGTGGCCAAGGCCAATGAGCTTTGCAACCGCTACGGACTCGACACGATTTCTGCCGGAGGTATTATCGGCTTCGCCATGGAAGCCTACGAGAAGGGCATCCTCACGAAGAAGGATACGGATGGGGTGGAGCTGGTCTGGGGAAGCGGCGAGGCCCTCGTCGAAATGGTTCACAAAATGGGAAAAGGGGAAGGTATTGGCAAGCTGATGACCGAAGGATCGAAAAGGATGGCCGAAGCCCTGGGCAAAAACGCAATCGAGTTTGCCATCCATGTGAAAGGGCTCGAGCCCTCGGCTCACGATCCCAGAAGGTTTTTCAGCCAAGCGCTCTCCTATGCCACAGCAGCCCGTGGCGCTTGTCACAACGCCAGTTGGAGCCACCCTTACGAAATTGGCCTCAGCATGCCCGAGATCGGCATCCCCGAGCCTCAAAATCCCTACCAGATCGAGGGGAAGGCCGAATTTACAGCGAAGATGCAGGACCTCATGTGCGCCATGGATGCGATGATTCTGTGCCGGTTTTCCCAGATCGGAAAGGCCGTCAACGTGACCAATCATGTCGACTGGCTGAACATGATCACCGACTGGGGGATCGATATCCCCACTTACATGAAAACAGGGGAAAGGCTTTTCAACCTGAAGCGGATGTACAACGTCCGCCTTGGGATAAGCCGAAAGGACGATTTTCTACCCTATCGCTTTATGACCCTCAATCGTACGGGTGAGGACTTGACGAATCAGCTCCCGCCCATTGGAAAACTTCTGAGCGACTACTATGCTTATCGAGGCTGGAGCGAGGAAGGAATCCCCACTCCGGAGAAGCTGAAAGAACTGGGGCTCGACAAAATATAGCTCAACCTATTTGACAGGATGGAGCGAGTTCATAAGGCCTCAGAAGCTGTGAAAAAGTGAACACCGCATGGGAGAAAGGCTATGGAAAAGATCCCTTTGGAGTTCGATTTGTCGGGAAAGGTGGCCCTGGTGACCGGCGCGGGCAGGGGAATGGGGTACCACATCGCCCTCGCCCTCGCGAGATATGGGGCTGATCTCATCGTTTGCAGCCGTACCCTTTCCGAACTCGAAAAAGTGGGAAAGGAGATCGAAAGCCTGGGTCGCAGGGTTTTCGTTCAACGCGCGGATTTGACGAAGATCCCCGAGATCCAGGCCATGGTTGACGAATCCGTCCGGGCCTTCGGCCGTATCGACATCCTGGTCAACAACGCCGGAGTGAACATCCCCCAGTGGGCCGAGGAGGTGACGGAAGAAGCCTGGGACAAGGTGTTCAATATCAATCTCAAGGGAGCTTTCTTCTGTGCTCAGGCGGTTGGAAAGGTGATGATCCGTCAAAAGAGGGGTAAGATCATCAATGTGTCTTCCCAATCGGGTAGCGTGGGGCTGATCATGAGGTCGGCCTACTGTGCAAGCAAGGGAGGGCTCAATCTCCTGACCAAGGTTCTTGCTCTCGAGTGGGCCAAGCATAACATCCTCGTCAATGCCATTGCGCCTACCTTTCTCGAGACGCCCATGACCAAACCGATGCTCGAGAAGAAGGAGTTTCGCGATTACGTGATGGGCAACATCCTTTTGGGACGACTGGCGAAATTCGAGGATGTGGTAGGCGCGGTCGTCTATCTCGCCTCTGAGGCATCGAATATGGTAACGGGCCACATCCTTCTCATTGACGGAGGCTGGACAGCTCACTAAAACTCAAAATCCGGGCGATTTGAGGAATGGATTTCATTGGGCCATCTCAGGAACCCGATGAGGTCGTTCCAAAGAGCCCGAATGATCACCATTCACATAAGGAGGCAGAGACATGGAGAAGAAGGAGCGGAAGATTTCGCGAAGAGGTTTCTTGAAAGGAACCGCGGCAGGGATGGCCCTTTTGGGTCCTGGGGTTCCCTTTATCACCCCGAGGGCCTTTGCTCAGGCCCCTCCCATCAAGTACGGCACCATGCACCCTTTGACCGGGGTTTACTCCGTGCTCGGTCGGGACCAACAACGTGCCACCGAGCTCGCTGTGGAAGAATGGAATGCCAAGGGAGGCCTCTTGGGCAGGAAAATCGTCTGGGTCCATCGAGACGATCAGCTCAACGGAGCTGTGGCTCTGAGAAGGGCCAAAGAACTGGTGGAAGAAGAGAAGTGCGACTTCATTGGAGGAACCTTGTCAGGGGCGATCTCCCTTGCGATCAACGAATTCGCCTGCAAGAATCAAATCCCCTATGTGGCGTACTGCCAGTCCGATATGGTCCTTGGATCGGATCAGTGTAAGTTCGGCGCCGCCTTTATGGTCATTCCCTACATGGCCGCCCTCGCCATGTCGAAATACGCCTTCGAACATGTCGGCAAGAGGTGGTACGCCATTACTGCCGATTACCGATGGGGCCACAGTTTGCTTGAGGGATGGCTCTGGCAGAGTGAACAGATGGGTGGCAAGTTCCTTGGAAACGTCTATGCTCCCCTCGGTGCGACTGATTTCTCCACCTACTTTGCGAAGATCATGGCAGCCAACCCGGATTTCATCGTGATGAACAACCTGGGAGCGGATCAGACCGCGGCTATTAAACAGGCAAGCGAGCTCGGTTTGACGAAGAAGATGAAGATCTTCTGCACGAAGACCGCCATGCACACGATCAAGGAGTTGGGGCCTGCCTACAACGAGAACATCTACGGCGGCAAGACCTTCTTCTGGAAGCTTCGGGACAAATATGCCACGAGTCGTAAGTTCATGGACAACTACATGAAACGCTACGGCCAGCCCATCGAGCAGGATGGTGAATCGGGCTATGTGGCAACGCATGTCCTTTTCATGGCCGTCGAAAAAGCGGGCACCGTGACGGACAAAGCCAAGATTATGACCGCCATGGAGGGCTTGAAATACGAGCTGACCAAGGGGCCTGAATATGTGCGGGCCTGTGACCACCAGAGGGTGCAGAGCTATTTGATTGTCAGAGGAAAGGGGAAGAACGCAAAGGATTGGGACATCGCGGACATCGTTGCCGAGGTACCGGGAGAATCGATCATCATGTCGTGCGAGGACAACAAGAAGAAGCTTCCCTTTGCCAACATCAAACTTCCCAAGTGAGGACGGAGTGTTGTTAGGAGGGGATGGAGGTCTCGCCTCCATCCCCCAACCCATTTCGTAGAGCAAGAGGTCGGGTGATGATTTTCGACGTTCCCTGGAATGTAATTGTGTTGCAGATCTTCTTCGGGCTTGCCTTAGGATCCATTTACGTGCTCCTCGCGAGCGGGCTCTCCATCATCTACGGACTTCTCGATGTGGTCAACTTCGCCCATGGAACCTTTGCCATGTTAGGCGCCTACGCCGTCTTTCTCGCCGTCTCCATGGCCGATAGCTTCCTGGTGGGCCTTCTGAGCGCCATTGTCATTGTGGGGCTGATCGGAGGGGTCACGGAGTACTTCCTTCTCAAGCCCCTCTATGGAAAGGATCCCCTGCTCCCCCTTCTTCTCACCTTCGGCCTTTCCGTGGCCATACCTGATCTGATCAAGATCATCTTCGGCCTGATCGGTAAACCGGTCAATTACCCCGAGGCGTTGAGCGGCGCGACCGTCGTAGGCCCCCTCATCCTATCGAATTACCGCCTCTTCATCATCTTCTTTACGCTAGCCATTATGATTTCTCTCTGGCTTTTCCTCAAGAAGAGCGACCTCGGTATGATCATCCGGGCCTCCACCCGCGATAGCCTCATGGTCCAGGTTCTCGGAGTCAACGTTTCCCGTATTTGGACTATCGGCTTCGCCATCGGCATCGGACTGGCGGCCCTCGCTGGCGCCATCTCGGTTCCCATGATGGCTGCCACACCGGATATGGGCGTTGATATGACCATGGTGGCCTTTGTCGTCACGGTTGTAGGCGGATTGGGAAGTCTGGGAGGAGCCATCGTCGGAGGCCTCTTCATCGGCCTCGTTGTGGCCATGACCTCATTCATTGCTGGAGAATATGCGACCGTATCGATGTACTTCTGCATGGCCGTCATCCTTCTTATCCGACCCAGGGGGCTTTTTGGAGAAATAGGAAGAGAATAGACACCATCTGAAAGGCGAGCGGACCAGAATGGAAAAGACGAATTTTAACCAGAAAACAACCCACGAAAAAGGACGAGCCGATTGGCTTCGGGATGTGGATGCCAAGCCCAAGACCAGAATCGTCTGGGGAACGATTTTGGTTCTGGCGGTTCTCCCTTTCATCATCTCGGCTCCCCTTGCTGCGGAAATTCTGATCTGGGGAATCTTCGGCTTGGGATTCAATCTGCTCTTGGGTTATACGGGAGTCCTCTCCTTCGGCCATGCCGCCTATTTCGGCCTCGGTGCCTACTGCTGTGGATTGGCGCTCCGTTACTGGCACGTAAGCCTATGGGTGGCCCTGCTCTTGGGGGTCGTTGCCTCCGTGCTTTTGGCCTGTTTCATCGGAGCCCTCGCGATCCGAAGGCGCGGTGTCTACTTCGCCATGATCTCCCTGGCATTCGGTCAGATGCTCTACTTCCTGGCCCTTTCGCCCCTCAAGCACATCACCCGGGGAGAGGACGGCCTCACCCACATCCCTGTCATCCATCTTTTCTCTTTCTCCCTGAACAAACCCCTACCCCTTTACTACTTTGTTTTCGTGATCATGTCAGGTTTGCTCTACCTGACCTTCCGAATCCTCCATTCCCCCTTTGGAAAGCTCCTTCAGGCCTATCGGGAAAACGAGGAGCGGGCAAGGGCTTGCGGGTTCAATACGACGCTCGTCAAATTCTTCTCCCTCGTCCTCTCAGCCTTCTATGCGGGATTGGCCGGTGCCCTCAATACCATTTACCTTGGATATGTCCCCTTGACGACCCTCTTCTGGTTGACCTCGGGAACAATGGTAATGATGACCATTCTGGGAGGCAAAGGAACGTTTCTCGGTCCTCTTGTCGGCGTGGGGGTTTTCCTCTTCCTCCAGAACACGATCAGCCTGTTCACCCCGCGATGGGAGCTTTTTGTGGGAACCATCTTCGTCTTCATCATCCTCCTCTTCCCGGGAGGGATCATGGGAACCCTGAGAGAAAAATACGCCGGATATCAGATGTCCAAGCTGAAGAAACGATCGACCTTGTCATAGGGTAGAGAAGGTTTCAAAGGCGATCAATGGATAAGAAGAGAGATCAATCGATGTACCTGCGAACGGAAAAAGTGTCGAAGCATTTCGGGGGCCTCAAGGCCGTCGACGAGGTCGATTTCCATCTCCGACAAGGGCAGCTCAAATCGATCATCGGGCCCAATGGAGCCGGAAAGACAACCCTCTTCAATCTCATTGCCGGGGTTTATCCCCCCACCAGCGGCAAGGTCTTTTTCCGGGACAAAGAGATCACCCATCTCTCCCTGCACGAGACCTCTCGATTGGGCATTACAAAGACCTATCAAATCACCCATATTTTTCCCAGTCTCACGGTCTTCGAAAACGTCCGAATCGCTGCTCAGTCCAGGGTTACCAGCTTCAACTTCTGGCGATCCACCCACTCCCTGAGAGAGGTGAACGAAAGAACGCTCGAGATCCTCGAACAGGTCGAGCTCGTGGAGAAGCGAAGCTGGTTGGCCTCCACGCTGAGCCATGGAGAGAGGCGTTATCTCGAGATCGGTATTGCCCTTGCTACCCGTCCCGAGGTGCTTCTGCTCGATGAGCCTACGGCAGGGATGAGCTGTGCGGAAACAAACCTTTGTGCCGAGCTCATCCAGAAGCTGAACAAAAACCTTCAACTGACGATCGTGCTGGTCGAACATGATATGACCGTCGTCATGGGAATCTCGGATGAGGTCCTGGTTCTCAACGAAGGAAAAGTCCTTGCCGAGGGAACACCCCAACAGGTGAGTGACAACGAAGAGGTCCAGCGGGTCTATCTGGGGGAGAGGTAAAGTTCATGCTTTGTCTTGAAAACGTCAACACTTATTACGGGTATAGCCATATCCTACAGGGGGTTTCCCTGGAGGTGAAAGAGGGGGAGATCGTCGTCCTTTTGGGCCGAAACGGGGTCGGCAAGACGACGACGATGAAGACGATCATGGGCATTCAACCTCCCAAGAGCGGAAAGGTCATCTTCCAGGGGGAGAATATTGCGGGCCTCCCTCCCCACCGCATAGCGAGAAAAGGGATCTCCCTTATCCCGGAGGACCGCCGAGTGATTCCAAATCTGACCGTCTATGAAAATCTGAAGCTCGGCTCGCTCATCCGAGGACGAAGCCCGGATCGGGATCACACCTACGAGATGGTCTTTGACTATTTCCCTCGCCTCAAAGAGAGGTTAAATCAAGACGGTGGGAAGCTATCGGGCGGAGAGCAGCAGATGCTCACCATTGCCCGGGGCCTGATGGCGAAACCGAGCTTGATGTTGATCGACGAGCCCAGCGAGGGGCTTGCCCCGAAGATCGTCCACGAGATTATGGAGATCATCAAGAAGCTTCAGCGGGACGGAGTGACCATTCTCTTGGTCGAGCAGCACGTGGAGATGGCGATGCGCCTCAGCCAAAACCTGAGAGCCTATCTCATGGAAAAGGGTCAAATTCGCCTAAGCGGTACCTTCGAAGAACTGAACTCCCGCGCCGATGAGGTGGTCCGCTGTTTGGGCGTGAAGATTTGACGGAGCTTGGCCGTAGGCCGAGCAATGCATCACGATTTTGGCGAAGTCCAAAATCGAGAAAGGAGGCAAAGATGTCATTCAAAGGAAAGATCATCGATCTGAGTCAGGAGATCTATCAGGGCATGCCGGTTTACCCCGGCCATTTGAAAACCGTGATCTGGACCCATCTGACCCACGAGGAGTGCAAGCGGATATTGGGAACCGGTTTTTCTTACGAGACTCGGGGGATCATGCTTTGCGATCACGGCCCCACCCATATCGATTCGGTGAGCCACTTGTCCCGCGATCCAAGCGCGCCCTCCGTCGATCAGATCCCCCTTGAACACTGCATCACATCGGCCATCTGCCTCGACGTGAGCGACATCCCCCAGAAGACCCAGTTCGGCCGTAAGAAGATCGAAAGTGAGCTCAAGCGGTGGAACCTCGACATTCGAAAAGGAGACACGATCCTCTTCTACACGGCCCAGTACGACCGCTACTACGGGAAACCGGAATATATGACGGACTATCCGGGTTTGGATCGGGAGGGGACGGAGTTCATCATCGATCAGGGATGTATTAACTTCGGTGTCGATTCGGCCAGCCCTGACATGTGGTACGACAAGACCTACCCCTGCCACAGTGTCTGCGCTGAGAGGAAGGTCACCCACATGGAGAACCTCTGCAATCTCGACAAGCTCGTGGGAAAGCGCTTCACCTTCATCGCCCTTCCCCTGAAGATCCGAGGCGGCACCGGCTCTCCCCTCCGAGCCGTCGCGATCCTCGACGAATGACAAGAGCGAAGGGGAGAGAAGTAAGTCAAAGTGAGTATTGCGCTTCGCTAAGGTGCCGCTCCAAGGCCTCCTTAGGGCGTTCACTGGGGCCCATTGGGCATGTATTTTTTCAATATCAGGGTAAAGGATCGCGACCCCTCATTTTAGGCATAAGGGAAAAGAGGACGTAAGAGTTCATTCGGGGGAAGATGGATTTCCTTGACAATCTATGGCTAATGAGCTAACTAACTATCGGTGTCCCCTTTCTGCAACAATGGGGCCGATCTCCGAAATGAACAGCGGATTGACTCCAGTGAGAGCGGGGCAAGAAGGTCCCTTTTGGGATGCTCACACGGAACATTACTAAGGGAATACGGAAAGGAGGTGAAGGATCTACCTGTTTTCGGGCATGAACTTCTCTAATTCGAAAGGAGGGAGTCCCATGAAGAAGAAGTTGGAAAGGAACGTGTCACGGAGGGCTTTTTTGAAGGGAGTGGGGGCTGGGGTGGCCTTGCTGGGGCCAGGAATCCCCTACATCGCAAAGAAAGCAGTGGCAGCGGAACCGGTCTACATCGGCGTGGTGAGTCCTGCCAGTGGCAACTATGCGGACCACGGAATGATGGAACGAATGGGAATGCAGATGGCGGCGGATGAGTTCAAGGCGAAGGGAGTCCTTGGAAGACCTGTCAAACTCCTTGTCGAGGATGACGAAACAGACCCTGCTGTGGCTGCCCGAAAGGCCAGACGGCTGATCGAAGTTGAAAAGGTGAAGTTCCTCATCGGAGGGGTTTCGAGTTCCGTCGCGGTCTCGGTCGGAGAGGTGGCTCAGAGATACGGTGCCCTCTTCATTGCCACGAATCAAAACTCAGACACGATCACCGGCGAGAAGGCGCATCGTTGCGTGTTTCGTGTCCCGCCTGACATGTCCATGGCCCTCAGGACCTTAGGCCCCTATCTGATTGAGAAGGCAGGGTTGAAGAAATGGTACTTCTTCACCCACGACTACGAGTGGGGTTGGTCAGGAACGCGTTGGGGCAGAAAAGTCCTGGAAAAATATGGCGGCACCGACATGGGAGAGTCTAAGGTCCCTCTCAATACCCGCGATTTCAGCGCCTTTCTTCTGAAGGCCCGCGCCGCGAAGCCAGACGCCTTGGTCATCACGGTTGGAGGTATCGATCGGGCTGCCCTCATGGAGCAGATCTACGAGTTTGGCATCCAGAAGGAGATGACCATCGTTCACACCCTCTATGATTACGAAGATGTATGGGCTGCGGGAGCGGAAAAGAATTTTGGGATCCATGGCACGGAATGGTATCATGGGATTGATATCCCTGCGGTGAAACAGTTTGTGGCCAACTATCGAAAACGATGGCCCGCGGCCTTGATCCCTGTCCCAACCCAGGATACAGCCAATGGCTATATTGGGATGCGTGAACTCCTAAGAGCGATTGAACGGGCTGGCAAGGAAGATGTGACCGCAGTGATTAAAGCGTTGGAGGGGCATACGGTAACGGATTCCATCAAGCATGACCCGATCTATATTCGGGAATGGGATCATCAATTCATCTGGGCGTATTACGTGGTTCGATCCAAGAAACCGAGCGATATGAAGGATCGAGCCGATTTCTTCGAGCTGCTCACCTGGTCGCCGGGGAAGGATGTCGCCAGAACCAAGGAGGAAAACCCGGTGAAGCTGGAACCTTATCCTTCATAGGGTTGAGAAAGGGTGGGAGGGAATTCCACCTCCCACCCAGAGGAGAGAGGAGACCATGACCGAATTCTTTTCCTTCGCGATGAATGGCCTTGTTCTGGGGTTGATCTTTGCTGTGGTCGCCCTCGGGTTCACGCTTATCCTCGGGGTGATGCAGGTGATCAATTTTACCCACGGGGTTCTTTTCGCCTTCGGTGCGTATTTTGCCTTCAGCCTTCAGAAATATACGGGTTTTTGGTTGGCCCTCGTGATCGCTCCCCTTCTCGTCGGTCTTATCGGGCTCATCCTCGAACGTCTGGTCATTCACCGAACCTATGGAGGAAACCCTCTTTTTGGCCTCCTTCTCACCTTCGGTTTAGCCACAGCCTTGGAAGAGCTGATCCGAATCCTATGGGGAAAGCCGGGATACTCGGTTGCGGCACCACGCTTTGCCGCGGGATCCCTCGATCTCGGTTTCATGTTCTACTCCAAGTACCGCCTCTTGCTTGCGGCCCTGGCCATCCTGATCATCTTGCTCGTATGGCTCTTTTTGGAGAAAAGCCCTTATGGGGCCATCATCAAGGCAGGCGCAAGTGACAGCGAAATGGTGATGGCTTTGGGGAAAAACCTTCCGCGAATGAGAACCTTCGTTTTCACCATGGGTTCGATCTTGGCGGGGGTGGCCGGGGTGATCGCTGCGCCGATCTGGAGCGTCCGCCCCACAATGGGAACCTTTATCCTGATGCCTGCTTTCGTCATTGTCGTCCTCGGAGGGATTGGAAGCTTCTGGGGAAGTGTCATCGCGGGACTCATTGTAGGGATGTCGACGAGCATCTCGGTGATGTTTTGGGCCCGTATTTCGGACATCATTCCTTATGTGCTGATGGGAATCATCCTCTTGCTTCGCCCCAGAGGACTGATGGGTGAAAAAAGCGTCCTGGAGGTATGAGATGGCCTCGAAGACAAAAGGGAACAGATGGTTCTTCCATCCCCTGTGGCTGGTCTTTATCCTTTTTCTCCTTTTCCCTTTCATTCCTTACATCGGGAGATATATCTCCTTGGGAACAGAGGTGCTCCTCTGGTCGCTTTTCGCCCTTGGTTTCAACATCCTCTTGGGATATACGGGGCTTTCTTCTTTCGGCCACGGTGCTTTCTTCGGCATCGGAGCCTATGCGGCGGGCATCTTTTTTCTAAGGGTCCATAAGGGACTCTGGATCCCTTTGCTTATGTCGATCCTGATCGCGGGCTTTTTCGCGGCTTTGGTGGGACTCCTGGTGGCGAAAAAAAGGGGCATCTATTTTGCCTTGATCACCATCGCGGTCAGTCAGGTCTTCTATTTTGTTGCCTTCCGATGGGAGGAGTTGACAGGGGGAGAAACGGGCCTTTCCGGGATTGACCGGGTCAACATCGGCCTGACACCTTTGCTCAACATCAAACTTTCCGTGCCCATCTACTACTATTACTTCGTCTTGTTGATCTTCATCCTCTGCACCCTGTTGATCTGGAAGATCGTTCACTCTCCGTTTGGCAAAGTGCTTCAGGCCATCCGGGAAAACGAAATCAGGGCCAGATACTTGGGCTACAACACGGCGGTCTATAAATGGGCGGCCTTCACCATTTCGGGGCTCTTCGCGGGTTTGGCTGGGGGCCTTTACACTTTCCTGATCAATTCGGCCTTCCCCTTTGTCCTCGATTGGACCCAGTCGGGCAACGTGGTCATGATGACGCTTCTCGGGGGCGGGACGGTCAACTTTTTTGGACCCATCCTCGGAGCCGCCATCTTCATTGTTTCCCGAGACCTTCTGAGTGCCTACTGGGAGTCATGGATGTTGATCTACGGGTTGATCTTTGTCTTTGTCATTCTCTTCATCCCGAGTGGAATTCTGGGAGTCATCGGAGGGAAGAAACAGACCATCTTACGATAGGAGGGGAAACGGTGGCCATCTTGACGACAGAGGGCTTGACAAAAGACTTCGGCGGCTTAAGAGCTGTTGACTCCGTGACGGTCGAGATGGAGGAAGGAAAATTGACCTCTGTCATCGGTCCTAACGGCGCCGGGAAAACCACTTTTTTCAATCTGATCACGGGCCTCATTAAACCGGATTCGGGCCGGATCCTCTTCAAAGGGGAAGAGATCACCCACCTTCCTATTCATAAGATTGTGAGGAAAGGGATTTCCCGCTCCTTCCAGATCATCAATCTCTTCAACGAACTGACTCTTTTCGAGAACGTTTGGTTGGGTGTTCAATCCCAACAGGGCCACGGTTCAGAACTCTTCGCCGATATCGACAGGTTTCGTTCCATAAGAGAAGAGACCCATCGGATCATCGAAGAGATGGGGCTTGCGGGTAAGGAAGAGATTCCTGTAAAACTGCTTTCCTATGGAGATCGGAGGATCCTCGAGATCGCCCTTTCTTTAACGGCAAAGCCTTCCTTGCTGCTCCTTGACGAACCCACGAGTGGGCTTGTCTCCGAGGATCGGAAACGGATCTCAGCGTTGATGAAGAAACTCTCTTCCGAGTTGACCCTGATCGTGGTGGAACATGATATGGATGTCGTCTTATCGATTTCCGACCACATTGTCGTCATGCACCAGGGCAAAATCTTGGCCCAAGGCAGCCCCGTTGAGATCAGAGGGAACGAGAAGGTTCAAGAGGCTTACCTCGGAGGCGAACACCTCTGGACGTCGTGATCGAGCTGACGAGACGCCTATTCAAACGCTTAAACGAGATTTTTCATCGAGGAGTTCTGTTTCCCATGCCTTAGACTCTTTACCTTTTTCACGGGACGCTGGGAGGTTCAGGCGATGCTCACGGTAGAGAAGATCAACACATTTTATGGTGAGGCTCACACCTTGTTTGATGTATCGTTAGAGATTCAATCGGGGGAGGTTGTGGCCTTGCTTGGTCGAAACGGCGCGGGGAAAACAACAACAATTCGTTCAATCATGGGGTTGACACCTCCACGATCCGGTAGGATCCTCTTCAAAGGGGAAAACATTGCAGGCCTCCCGCCTTATGTGATTGCCAACAAGGGCGTGGGCTTTGTCCCAGACAATCGACGAATCTTCCCAACCCTTACAGTTCGACGAAACCTGGAGATCGCGCGGAAGGGCAACGGGAGGAAGGATGGCTGGACGCTGGAACGGATCTACGAACACTTCCCCAAGCTTAGAGAGATCGAATCCCGGCTGGGAGAGGTCCTCAGTGGGGGAGAGCAACAGATGCTCACCATCGCCAGAACATTGATGGGAAATCCAGATCTGGTCCTCCTCGACGAACCGACCGAAGGACTGGCTCCGATCATGGTAAGGGAGGTGATGAAGATCATTCATGAATTGAAGGAAAAAGGGGAGACGATCCTCTTGGTGGAACAGAATTCCACCCTTGCCCTCTCGGTTTCGGAAAGGGCCTATATCCTCGAAAACGGCCATATGGTCTTCTCAGCCCCGGCAATCCAGTTGATTCAAGATAAGGAGTTGAGGCAGAGGTATCTCGGAGTCTGATCCTTCACGGTCCAAAGCCTCTTTTCAAGGGGTGCTCGGAAGGTTTGCTGAAAAGGAGAAATGATGAGAGAGATCAAAACGGCACTGGTTCTGGGAGCGGGGACGATGGGGCATGGGTTTGCCCAGCTCTTTGCGATGCACGACCTTTCTGTCTGGCTCGTCGACGAAACGGAGGCGCTCCTCGAACGGGCTCGAGGATGGCTCCGCGATAACCTCAGCCTGATGGTGGAGATCGGCGAGATCGAAAAGGAGAAGGTAGGTTCCGTACTGAACCATATCCATTTCACCACCGATCGGAAAGAAGCCGCCCAACAAGCCGATTTCGTCCTGGAGGCCGTCTATGAGGACCTCGATTTAAAAAAGCGCCTCTTCAGGGAGCTCGACACCTGGACTCCACCCGATGTGATACTCGCGAGCAATACGTCCTCCTTCGATATCAACGAGCTCTGCTCCGTCGTCACCCATCCCGAGCGCGTGATCGGAACCCACGGCTACAACCCGCCTCAGATCACCCCCTGTGTCGAGGTCATCCCTACAAAACTGACGAGCCAGCAAACGATCGACGAAACCTTCGCTTTCCTCAGACGGATGGGAAAGGTTCCCACCCGCTGCACGAGCGCCCCTGGATTCGTTGGAAATCGCATTCAATTTGCCATGGCGGCAGAGGCCTTGGCCATCGTGGAGGAGGGTCTTGCCACTCCCGAGGAGGTGGATCAGATCGTGAAGACCTCTTTCGGATTTCGTCTGAGCGCTTACGGCCCCTTTGAGATCTGCGACTTGGCCGGCCTGGATGTCTATGACGCCATCTTTAACTACCTCTACGACCGCTTGAAACGAGAGCAGTTCAAACCACCCCCGATCCTCCAGAAACGGATCAGAGAAGGTGCCATTGGTGTCAAATCGGGCCGCGGGTTTTACACCTACGAAGAAGGAGCCGCCGCTCAGATGAAACGGGAACGGGACAGGAGATTGTATCGAAGGCTCCGATTGTTTCGAGAAGAACAGAAGGGATAGAAAGCTGGGAAGGAAACCCATGGAAATCGTCAAGGTCCTCTCCAAAGCGATGGAGGAGGGCACCCACCTCCTCCCCGAAAATGTGGGCAAAGCCATTCTGACCCAATACGGCGTGAGGGCGCCCCGGGGATGGATTCTCAAAACAGCCCGAGAGCTTGATACCGTCTCGAATGAACTCCCTTATCCCCTTGTTCTCAAGGCCCTCGTCCCCGAGGTCGTTCACAAGACCGATCGCGGGGCGGTGAGGTTGAAGATCGGGAACCGTTCCGCATTGGAAGAAGCGTGCCAAGAGCTTCAAGCGCGCTTTCCGGAAGCTTCTCTCCTCGTGGAGGAGATGGTCTCCTCGGGGGTGGAGCTGATCGCCGGCCTCACCGATGACGCCTCTTTTGGCCCTTGCCTGATGGTCGGGACAGGGGGCGTGATGACCGAGCTCTTTCAAGACGTAGGGTTTCTGATGCTTCCGGTCAGGCGGGAACAGGTGCTGGAGGTGCTGACGAGCCTCCGAGGCTTCAAGCTCCTCCGGGGCTTTCGGGGCAAGCCCCCCTACCCCGTCGATCCCATTTTGGATGCGATCATGGCCCTTGTCCGTTTCGGACAAGAAGCGGAGGGATATTACGAATCGGTCGACATAAACCCTCTCGTCGTGAACGAACGGGGCGTTACGGCCCTGGATGTGAAGGTTCTCCTCAAGCCCCATTTCGCCCCTTCCAAGCAGGAGAGCCGGCCTCTGGATTGGCCGGGGATCGATCGCTTTTTCTGCCCTCGGTCTGTTGCCGTTATCGGAGCCTCCTACACCCCCGGCAAGCCCGGCCATGAGGTCATTCGAAATATCCTTGCCAATGGCTACGACGGGCAGCTTTTCTTGGTCAATCCGAAAGGGGGCGAGCTTTTGGGCATACCCGTCCATCCTTCGATCTCGAGCCTACCCGAAGGCATCGATCTCGCCATCATCATCCTTCCTGCGAAGGAATCACCTCAAGCCCTTCGCCAATGTGCTCAAAAGGGGATTCGCTACGTCGTCCTCTCTGCAGGGGGCTTTGCCGAAGTGGATGAATACGGGGCTCAAGTGCAAGAGGAGCTGATCGATATCCTCAACCAGTATCGGATTCGGGCCATTGGGCCTAATACCTCTGGCCACACCTCCACACCACACGCTTTCACCTCCACCTTCTTCCCCCTCGGCAAGATCCGCCGAGGTCGGGTCTCCTACATCGCCCAAACCGGCAACTTTGCCACCCACTCGATGAAGTACATCCTGACCGGAGAGCATTTCGGAGTGGCCCGGGTGATCGGCCTCGGAAATAAGATCGATCTCGAGGAGAGCGAGGCCCTTCAATACCTCGCGGACGACCCTGAAACGAACGCGGTCGTCATGTATCTCGAAAGCATCAAGTTTCCGAGGCGGTTCCTAAAGGTGGCGGAGGAGGCGACGCGAAAGAAGCCCGTCGTCATGCTCAAAGGAGGAGCCACGGAGGCCGGAAAGAGCGCGGCCGTCGCGCACACCGCGGCCATGGCTGCAGAGGATCGTCTTGTCGACGCGCTCCTTCGTCAGGCCGGAATCGTTCGAATCTGGGATTACACCCAGCTCATTCTCATGGGGAAGGCCTTTTCCATGGCCCCTCTCCCAAGGGGAAAGCGCGTAAGCTTTCTTGCCCCTTCTGGAGCCATGCTGGTCGTCCTTTCAGACCTCTGCACCCGGCTGGGCCTTGAGATCCCCGATCTCGAGCCCCAAAATCTCAAGAGGCTTCAGGAGATCAGCCCGCCGTATATTCGCATGCGAAACCCGATCGACATCTGGGCCGCTGCGTCGGTCTTAGGCGTGGAGGAAGGATATCGGGAAGGGATGGAGATCGCCCTGCGAGATTCAAACATCGATGCCGTCGTTCCCATCCTTCTGGTCACACCCGAGACCAGACCTTCCCTTCAGTTCATCGTCGATCTGGCGAGGAAGTACCCTCAAAAAACCATCCTTGTCACCTTCAGTGGTGATAAGCAGTGCATGGACGAAGGCAAGGCCTTCCTGGAGCCCCGAGGGATTGCCACCTTTCCCGAGATCGAACAGCCCTTTGAGGTGCTATCGATCCTGGCCCGTTGTAGAAAGGCCTTAAGCCGATCCCCATAGGGACGAACCCTATAGAGAATGAGGGAGGAACACTATGGACAGAGTGATCATCAGTTGCGCCGTCACCGGATCGATCCACGTTCCAAGCATGAGCCCCTATCTGCCCATTACGCCAGAGCAGATCGCGAGGGAAGCGATTGCCGCCCGTAAGGCCGGGGCGGCGTCCGTCCACCTTCATGCCCGTGATCCCAAGACCGGAGCGCCCACGATGGACCTCGGCCTCTTTCAGGAATTCTGCCAGGAGGTTCATCGTCAAAGCGATGTGGTGATCTGTATCACGACGGGTGGAGCCCCCACGATGACCCCCGAAGAGAGGATGGTTGCGGTGCGAAAGTTCAAGCCCGAGCTCGCTTCGATCAACATGGGCTCCATCAACTTCGGCCTCTTTCCCATCATGGAGAAAATCAAGGAATATAAGTTTGCTTGGGAAAAGGAGTATCTCGAACGGTCGAAGGACAACATCTTCAAAAACACCTTTTACGACCAGGAACGGATCTTCAAAATCATGCGCGATAACGGCACCAAGCCTGAGCTGGAGTGCTACGACGTGGGGCACCTCTACAACACCGCATACTGGATGGACAAGGGGGCCATCGACCCACCGGCCTGGCTCCAGCTCATTATGGGGATCATGGGCGCGATTCAGCCCTCTGTGGAGAACCTCGTCTTCATGAAGGAGACGGCTGACAAACTGTTTGGCAAGGATTACGTCTGGTCCGTCCTCCCGACCGGGCGCCACGAATTCAATCTCTGTACGGTTGGAGCCGTCATGGGTGGAAACGTTCGAATCGGAATGGAAGACAATCTCTATCTGGCAAAGGGCCGCCTCGCGAAGAGCAACGCCGAGATGGTAGAAAAGATGGTAAGGATCTTGAAGGAGCTGGATTTGGAGGTTGCCACACCCGACGAAGCCCGGGCCGTGCTCCGACTCAAAGGGAAAGACAAAACAGATTATTTCGCTACGACCCCTTGAAGAACTGAAGACATTTTACGAGAGGCAGAGATGAACCTGGTCACCGGTGGAAGCGGTTTTATCGGAAGCACCCTGGCTAAAATGCTCCTTGACGAAGGCCATGAAATCGCCACCTTCGATATGAAACCAGGGCCCTTCTTCCTCGAGCCTTACGGGAAGCGGTGGACCCATCTCCAAGGCAACCAAGGGAACCTCGGGGAGGTGCTCACGGCTGTTCAAGCCTCCAGGCCCAAGACCATCTTTCATCTGGGCGGAATGCTCTCCATGCCCTCCGAACAGAACCCCCAGGCCTCCTTTCAGGCAAATGTGGTGGGGGTTTACAACGTCCTCGAGGCTGCCCGCGTCTTTGACGTTGAACAGGTGATCTACGCCAGCACGAACGGGACCTATGGCCTCGACATCGAGGGTCTTTCGGTCATCGACGATCGGACCCTTCAGCGTCCTTTCACGATGTACGGTGTCGGCAAGCTCTTCGGCGAGCTCCTTGGCCGCTACTATTACCGCCGCTACGGGATCGACTTCCGATCCGTCCGTCTGCCGGGGGTTGTGGGCCCCGGGGCCAAAACGAAGAACGTTTCCATCTACAATGCCTGGGCCATCGAAAAAAGCATTCTGGGAGAGCCTTACGAGATCTTTGTCACGCCCGAGACCGCCTGCCCTGTCATCTACTTCAAAGACGCGGCGCGGGCCTTTCTCGAGCTCTCCAGAGCCCCTCTCGAACAGATCAAAACAAGGAACTACCTCCTTGCGGGCGTCGAGCCGATGCCTACCGCTCAGGGCCTCAAGGATGCGATTCTCAAGTATCTCCCTCAGGCCAAATTGAGTTTCAATCCGGACCCTCTCGCCATGGCCTTTCACAAGATGAGTCAAGGTGTGCGATGGGACGATAGCCCTGCCCAAAGGGAGTGGGGATGGAAGGTGCACTACCCTCTTGAATCGCTGGTCGAAGATTTCATCCAAGAGATGAGGGAACACCCCTCCTGGTATCGATAGGTCTTTCCGGTCGCCCTGCCCTCAAACGTGAACCTTTGGAACATCTCCTCAAGGACCTCGAATCAACCGCCTGCAACGGCGGTGGTACGGGTGAGCCTCGCTCCTACGAGGTAAGCGCAGACGACCAGGGTGGTGGAAATCAGGATCATCACGATCCCGAGGGCCGAGAGCCTCCCCCAGAGGCCGTCCTCCGCGAACCGGAGGATTTGGACCGCCAGCACCTCTGTCCCGGGCCTTGAAAGAACCACCGAGACGCTGAGTTCCCGAAGAAACATCGTCGCCATGAGAATCCAGGCCGAGACAATCCCCGGAACGAGCAGAGGCAGCACGATCCGTCTCAGGGTGTAAAGGGTCCGTGCTCCGCAGACACGAGAGGACTCTTCGAGGTGGCTATGGATCTGGATGAAGGCGCTCGAAAGGGGCCGGATTCCATAGGGGAGATAAGTCGCAATGTAACCGATCAGGAGGGCCCAAATCGTGGCGTAAAGAGGGGTGCGCACAAAGAACCACATGAACCCGATGCCAATGACGATACCTGGAAAGGAGAAGGAGAGAAAGCTTAGCGATTCGAGAAGGGCAGAGGCCCTTGTCCTCACTTTGACGATGACATAGGAGACAAAGATCGAAAGCAAAACCCCAAGGCTTGCGCCGAGCGTTCCCAGAAAAAGACTGTTCTTCAGGGAGACAAGAGAGATCGGATCGCTGAGAACCGCAATCCAATGCTTCCAGCTCATGAGTCTCAGGGCCTTCGCACCGGGCACCATCGAGTAGGGAACCAAAGAGGTATAGAAAAGGACCAACACGGGTAGAAGGATCAGAACGAAGGAGAAAAGACCGACCAGGGCGAAGAGAGGATATCGAGCCCCCTTCAGATCGATCACCGTGGGTCGGTACCCTCGGCTCGAAACGGTCACATATCGTTCCCCCGCTGATGTGAGATAACGGTAAATGTAGATCAATACCACCGCAGCCGAGAGAGCGCTCATTCCGATGGCCGAAGCCGTTCCGTAATCGGTCGCGAAGCCGGTCGAGACGATCCGGTAGATGTGCGTGGCCAGGACATCGATTCGTCCTGGCATTCCGATGACCGAGGGCACGGCAAAGGAAGCAAGGCTTCGGACAATGACCAAAATCAGAGCCGCCAAAATGGCGGGCCGAAGGATTGGTAAGGTGATGCGGAGCAGCGTACGCAGCGTGGAGGCTCCGCAGACCCTCGAAGACTCTTCCATCGAGACGTCGAAGGCTCCCATAGCCGGTGCGATCACGAGGTAGGCGATCGGGAGATCGAGCAGCCCTTCAACCAGAATCATGCCCGGCAATGTGTAGATATTGAACCAGGAGCCCTCGATCTGGAAGAGCTGTCGCAGGGCGAGATTGATCAGGCCGTTCGAAGGGTTGAGAAGTAAAGCCCAGCTCACGGCAAAGAGGATGTGGGGGATCATCATGGGGATGATCGATATGACGCGAAAAAGGAATTTGAAGGGGATATTCGTTCGGGTATTGAGGTAAGCCAGAAAGAGGGCCAGGATCGTCGCCACAACCGCGGAACCTGCGACGAAGATGACCGTATTGAAAAGAACCTCTCTGAAAGCGGGGTCTCCGTAGGCCTTGATATATTTCTCGGCGGTAAAATGTCCAAAGGATTCGAGTTGCGGGGAGAAACTTCCCAGGATCAGCATGACGACCGGGCAGACCGTCAGAAACCCGACGATGAGAATGAGACCTGGGGTTAGAAAAGGATCGCGCTTCGCCATGGCATCGTGGTCCTATCTCGAGAGGATCAGACAACGCTGGGGATCGAAATGAAGCGTGACGGTGCCGCCTTCTTCGATGCCGGCTTCGGCTTCAACGCGGGTGAGGATCGACACCTCTCCGACCCGGATCTCCCCCTCGTACGCATCTCCGACAAAGATGAGAGAATGGACCTTTCCCCGAAAAAGGTTCACCCCTTCGTTGGGCTCCTTTGTCAAGATCTCAATGAACTCAGGCCGGATACAGACGGAGACCTCCGTTCCCGGCACAAGCTCCGGCTTGGCCCGGCAGGCGATCCTTCCGATCGGAGAGTCGGCCCAAGTGTAGCGACCGTTCGTCTCAGCAATTCGGCCTGAAATGAGATTGGCCCGACCGATAAAGTCCGCTACAAACTTCTGGTCCGAGTCGAAATAGATCTCCTTCGGAGTGCCGATCTCCACCACTCGGCCATCCTTCATCACAGCCATCCGATCGGACAGGGAAAGGGCTTCGATCCGATCATGGGTGACGTAGACGGCCGTGATGCCGAGCTTC
>Ga0315298_1004611_pt1 | contig 20414 bp, 15 predicted proteins | sample WHS_1_MG_FD_203077 | JGI IMG/M metagenome (GOLD analysis project Ga0315298, IMG submission 203077) | Extremophilic microbial mat communities from Washburn Hot Springs, YNP, Wyoming, USA - WHS_1_MG | ecosystem: Environmental > Aquatic > Thermal springs > Hot (42-90C) | place: USA: Wyoming...
ACAACGAGCGCTCCGTTACGTCGCTGCACAACCCATTCACGATGAACCCGGACGGAACGATGGTTCAGCCTTATTACGGCAACGCCACCATTCGCCCGAACGTGGTGATGTTTCCTCGGCCCGTGCCAGGCAGCACGAAAGTGATGGCGTTGTTTACGGCCCACCACGGCCAGACGCACGGGGCCGTGGGACTAATCGATGTCCGGCGGGGCATCGACGGCCCCGAGCCGCTCGAAATCCTCACCCCTGGCGTGCCGGTGACGGGCGAAAAGGCCGAGGACAGCCGTTACGGCTGGTTCAGCGACCCCTGGCCCCTGGCCGAAGACCTTTTCCTCGCCTCGTACACCCCCACTGTACTGCCCTGGCTGGAAAAGAGCTGGGCGCTGTATGTGGCCGACCGCCACGGCAACCTGGCACTGGTCTATCGCGACCCGGCGATTTCGTGTGCCGAGCCGGTGCCGGTGGTTCCACGCCGTGTGCCGCATGTGCGGCCGTCGGCAGTACCAGGAACTGATCGCACCGACGCCGAAGCTGTGCTGGTCGTGGCCGACGTGTACCAGGGATTGACCGGTGTGCCGCGGGGCACGGCCCATTGGATTCGCGTGCTGGAAGACGTGCCGCGCAAAAGCGTCCCCCAAGGCGGCGTCATCACCACCTCCGGCACGCTGATCTTTACCATCAAGCGGGTGCTGGGCACGGTGCCGATCGAGGCCGACGGTTCGGCGCATTTTCTCGTCCCCGCCAACCGTAATGTGTACTTCGAAGTGCTGGACAAGGACTTCGAGGAAATCCAGCGCATGCGAAGCGTAGTGTGCCTCAAGCCGGGCGAGTCGCGCACCTGCATCGGCTGTCATGAGCGACGGAGCATGGCCCCGCCCACGGCATCGTTGGCAAACCCGGCTAGAAAGGCAGCAGCGCCTGCTGTTGGCCCTATGGCTGCCGTCTCCTCGATGCTCTCGCCAGAGGGAGCTGCCTTAGGAGAGCCCCTCCAGGCCGCACGCCCGCCGGTCTTGGCCGCGCTCAGCCGGCCTCCTTCCCGCCCCGCCCCGCCCCCCTGGGGTACGCACATCGTCAGCTTCCTCCGCGATGTCCAGCCGGTGCTCAATGCACGGTGCGTGAGCTGCCATGCCTACGACCGGCCTGCCAACGGTGTCATTCTTACCGACGATCTTACCGATCGGTTTGCGATCGGCTACGAGGAGTTGCTGCCCTACTTGGCTGTCGCCATCTCCAATCGGTGGGATCATCCCGACGACGTGTACCCCCGGCCTCCGTACACCTACGGCTCAAAGGTCTCGCGCCTGACGCGCCTTCTGCGAGCGGGCCACCATGGTGTACACCTTTCCAGCGAAGAATGGCAACGCCTGCTCACTTGGATCGATTGCAATGGAGTGTATTATGACCGATACGAGACCGGCCATTACCCAGACCGCCGCATCTTCACTGGCTCCGTGCGGCAGATATTGCAGCAGGTCTTTGAAAGGCGCTGCGCAGGTTGCCATGGCCGCGACGATGGCCGCCACGACACCTGGTGGCTGAGCCTCAACTGGCGCGAGCCGGCCCACAGCCGGATGCTGGCCGCCCCCCTGGCTCGCGCTGCCGGCGGATGGGGACGATGTGCGCAAGTGGTCTTCGCTACGCCGTCGGATCCCGATTACCAAACCCTGCTCCAGACCCTCCAGACCCTCAGCGCACAATTGCGGCAACACCCGCGCGAAGATCTGCTTTCGCTCCGAGGCACTCCGGCCGAAACTCAACGCGTTGCCTTGCCCGACCCTCCGTCGCCCCGGCCGGGCGAAGTGATTCCCCCTGGAACCGTGTTCCTCAGCGACCTGTCGTGGGAATCGGCCCGCGCAGGGTGGAGCCCCAATCAAGACGGCCTGCCTCGCCGCGACCGCTCCATCGAAAACCAAGCCATCCGCGTCGGCAACCGCCGGCATGCCAAAGGGTTGGGCACCCACGCCCCCTCGGAAATCATCTACGCCTTGGACGGCAAATACGCACGCTTCCAGGCCGTCGCCAGCCCCGGCGAACCCGGCGGAAGCGTCGTGTTCCAGGTCTTCGGCGACGACAAAAAGCTGTTCGACAGCGGCGTGATGCGGTTCGGCCAATCGCAGAACATCGATGTGCCCGTGGGTGGTATTCGGCGGCTCCGCCTGGTGGTCACCGACGCTGGCGACGGTTACTTCCACGACTGCGCCAATTGGGCCTCCGCTCGGGTGCAGACCCCTTGACCGGCCCCCCGGAGGTCCGCCCCGCGCAGCTCTTCCAGCCGGCCGATGGCGGGGCCGTGCCAGATACGTTGCTCGCGGTCCGCTTTCCGAGGCTAGCGGCTCACCCCCTGGCAGAACCCGGAGCCACTGGCAAACCCGGTGTCTTTAGCGGAGCCGCTGCCGGAAGCGCTGCCCCCGCCCGACACCAAGGTCGAGCAACCTTATCGAACTCTACGGCTTCGCCCGACGAAGTGCGGAAGCATCTGCGGCTCGGAGGGGCATGCCGGGGTCGTGTAGGCGGTCCCGACCACGACGAAGCCCGGCCTTTTGTGCGCCCGGTTACGACGGCGCAGAACTTTTCCAACACACGCGGCCCTACAGAACCGGTTATCGGCGCCGATCGTGGGTGGGTTTGTAGAATCGCCCGGCCAACGTTGGTTGAAAGTCAAGATAGCCGCCCAGCACCGCAATCTCGCGGAGAAAGCGGCGGGTGAGCTCCTCAAGCACGCCGCGCTCGTCCTCTCGGCCAAAGAACTCCGACAGGTCAATGGGCCGGCCCACAATCACCTCCACCCGCGCGGGCCGAATGAGAGGTTCGAGCACGTAGCGAGCCGGTGGTCCCCCGCGAATGTAGCACGGGATAACAGGCACCCGAGACTTCAGGGCAATCAGCGCCGCTCCCGGCCTGCCCGGCAGTAGGATGCGATCTGTGGCATTCAGCCGTCCTTCGGGAAACAGCCCGACCAAGCCCCCTTGGCTGGCGATGCGAATGGCCGTTTTGACTGCCAGCGTGTCGATCCCCCCGCGGGTTACAGGGATGGACTCGGCCGCTCGCAACAACCAGCGGAAAGCCCAGTGTTCATAGTACTCCTTGGCCACCAGCCAATGCACGACCCGCTGAGTGGTCATTTCGATGAAACATGGGTCCGCGCTGGAGCGGTGATTGCAGATGACGATAGCCCCCTGCTGGTCGCTGACGGGCAATTGCCCGGTGGTGGTGACGCGCCACAACGTCCGACACAAAAACATGTTCAGAGCGTACAACCACCGCTGAGGCCACGTAAGCCGCAGCCGCCGCAAAGGGTACGAAACCAGCGCCCCAGCGCTCAATACGACGAGGAAAAAAACAGTGGCGGCCAATACCTGCGGGCCAAGCGGCTCGGGCGGGTTCATGCGGGCTCCACGCCGAGGGCTGATGGCATGGGTTGCGTAGCGGCTGCGCCCCACCCGCCGGCCCTCTGGTGCCCGGGCATTACCTCACCCCGCCAGCCGGGTAATCCGGCCGTCGGGAGAGTCGTTATTCTGAGGCTGCGGGCGAAGGCGATACTGGAATAGGTAAGCATCCTCGGGCGTGTCTTGGTAGTGGTTCCGCAGGACCGATACCGCACGAAATCCACACGCCCGGAAAAACAATTGGGCAGCCAAGTTCGTCTCCCGAACCTCCAGGGTGATCCGGGTGCGGCGTTCAGGCGAAAGTTTACTCACCAGCTTGGCGACCATCTGGCTCCCCACGCCCTTGCGGCGCCAAGCAGGGGCCACGGCGAAGTTGATTACCCGGATGCGCGTCTTGCCGAGCTCATACACCATGAACCCCACGACTTCGTCCTGATATTCCGCCACCATTCCGATGCAGTTGCGTTGCGCCAAGCACCGCTCGAAATCCTCTTGCAGCCAAGGGAATTCAAAGCTCCGCAGCTCGATATCCAAAACCGCGGGCACGTCCCGGCGAACCATCCATCGGATTTGCACGCGAACCTGCTGCTTGGGCTCGGCACTCATGATGGCCTCCTTCCGTGGCAGCCGCTATCCCCGCGAGTGAGGGAAGGCGGCCCAGCCAAAATCATTGTGCTCCTGGGCTTCCGACGTAACGCACCAGGATCCGGTCTCCAGGCCAATGCTGAAGCATCCGCGAGGCAATACGGTAGCACAAGCGCCCCCGTGTGCCAAGACGAAACCTGCGACATCACCGCCAAACCGCCAAAACGCCCAGCCGTCTAAACCAGTGCGGCCCCGGCGGATTTTCGTCTGCCACGTCGAAAGCCTGGCGAACCCGGTACATTGGGCCCGACGCAGCGCGATGGGCTTCTGCGGGGCGCGGCTCTTCTGAGGCCCGTGGCCCGGGCCTGCGGGCCCCGTCGCGTTTCAACGTACCTTGCGGACGACGCCCACCAGCACGCCTACCACCCGGGCGCTTTTGACGTAGATGGGCTTCATCGATGCGTTGGCCGGCTCCAACCGAATGCGATTCCGCTCAGGATACCAACGTTTCAAAGTGGCCTCGTTCTCGTCGGTCAGGGCCACCACGATCTGCCCCCGGGTGGGGTGCCGGCTCTTGTCGATGATCACATAATCGCCGTCGGCAATTTGGTCCTCGATCATCGAGTCGCCCCGTACTTCGAGCACCATAAGGTGGGGATTATCGGGGTTGAACATCTCGCTGAAATCCACCCGCTCGTTCTGCTCGATGGCTTCCTGAAGGACCCCGGCAGCGATCCGGCCGGCCAGGGGCAGCCCGCGGGAATGGGGCGGCTCGGCTACCAGTTCGATCGCCCGCGAACGATTCTTTTCCCGGCGGATGAGCCCTTTCTTCTCCAAGGCCTTCAGGTGGCAGACTACGCCATTGGGCGAGCGGATGGCAAAGGCCTCCCCAATCTCCCGCACCGTGGGCCCATAGCCCCGAGTGCGTATCTTCTCCCGGATAAACCGGTACACCTCTTGCTGACGCTCGGTAAGCGACTGCGTGTCCATAAATCCCCCCGGCGGGTCGTCAGCCCGCCTGAAGCATGTGGCCAATGCCCCTCTGGACAATCGTACAATATACACCCGTACACAGTCAATAGGGGGGCATGGCTGAACGGCCCGGGCGCTGGCCAAGCGGTAGCGCCGCTTCCCTCAGGGCGCGATGTGCCGGCCGCACACGCCCGATTCCCTTCCGTCTTGCACCGCCATGGGCGCTCCTTATACTTGCATCCAACCGTCCGGAGGTTGGGCGGAGGAACTCATCGCAGGTTAGCCGGCTATGACGCACCAGCAGAGGATTCGCCGATCGGAGGCGCAGGCGCCGTTTTTTGTGGGCGTGGATCTCGGGGGGACGAACATCAAGGTCGGGGTTGTGGACGATCTGGGCCGCACGCTCTTTTACGACACCCTGCCCACCCGGGTGGAAGAGGGGCCCGAGGCCGGCGCCGAGCGCATGGGCCAAGCGATCCGCCGGGCCATCCGTGAGGCCGGCTTGGAGACGGCGGAAGTGGCGGGCGTCGGCCTGGGCTCGCCCGGCACGATGGATATTCCCGCAGGCCGGCTGGTCGATCCGGCCAACCTGCCAGGCTGGCAGAATTATCCTTTGCGCGACAAGGTGGCGCATTACGCAGGGTTTCCCGTGGTGTTTGCCAACGATGCCCGGGCGGCGGCATTCGGCGAACGGTGGATGGGCTTCGGCAAGGGGCGCGACGACCTCCAGAGCATGATCCTGCTTACCTTAGGCACCGGCATCGGCTGCGGCATCATCCTCCAGGGGCGTATTGTCGACGGAGAGCACAGCCACGGGGGCGAGTTCGGCCACACCATCATCAATTACCATCCCGACGCCCGGCAGTGCGGCTGCGGCAAGCTGGGGCACTTTGAGGCCTATGCCAGTGCCACGGCCGTGGCCGCCCGCACCCGCGAAGCGCTTCAGGCCGGCCGCTCCAGTTCGCTTGTCCCTCGGTGGAAAGCCGGCGAGGAGCTCACCGCCCGCTTGGTCGCCGAAGAAGCCGAACGAGGCGACGAGTTGGCCCTGGAAATCGTGGTGGAGACCGCCCGGCTGCTGGCTGTGGGCATTGTGAACCTGATGCACACGCTCGACCCTAATGCGATCCTCATCGGCGGGGCTATGACCTTCGGCGGCAGTGCCTCGCCGGTGGGCCGGCGGTTTCTGGATGAAATTCGCGCCGAGGTCCGGCGCCGGGCCTACAAGTTCCTCTCCGACCGGACCGAAATCGCCTTCGCCCTTCTGGGTGGCGACGCCGGATACATCGGGGCCGCAGGCATCGCCCGCGAACACTATCGGGCTCGCCGAAGGTAATCGCGCCCTGTTGCCAAAGCACATGGCCCCACTACCGAACCTGCCCGAACCCGCCAAAAGCTAATCGCCGTCCGAAAATCGCATCGGCCCCTGTGGTGTGGCACGGCCTGCCCCCAGGCAGCCGCGCCCCTAACGCGGGTCCTTGCACGCAGGCGCAGCCAGCTCGGCAATCACGGCATTCCTTCCTACCAAGCAGTGGCGCGGCATCCGGCAGCGTGGCTAGGGCATCTTTCCCGTACACTGGGTGTGCGACTGGGGGACCGCGGCTCGGGGACTTCCGCATGAGCTGCTAGCGATAGGGACAATACCCAACCGGGCGTTCCGGAGGAAAGTGCCGGACGTATCGAGAGAAGTCGGCGGAGGTCACCAGCAGGATACGATGCAGGGGATTTATCGCCGGGGCTTTACCTCCTCTTCCCACTTGGCCAGAAGCCGTCGCAGGCGCTCAACCTCGGCGGGGCGTTGTGCAAGCAAAGAAATGTGCTCGCCCTCGTCGCGCTCGAGATCAAACAGGAACTCTTCATAGCGGTTTCCCTGCGTCAGCGAGACATATTTGAGCTTGCCTTGGCGGACGGCCCGCCACGTACGGTCGCCGCGGCGTGCGCGCCAGAACATCGCGCGGTCCGGCGGCGCCTCGCCGCGCTGCACGTAACGCAGGATGTCCACACCATCGAACGGGCGGTCGGCGGGCGGGCTGGCCCCTGCTGCGCGGGCCATGGAGGCTGTCAAGTCGAAGGATAGCGCGGGATGCGCCACCGTGGCGCCGGCGGGCAGCACACCGGGCCACCGGACGATGCATGGCACGCGGATGCCTCCCTCGAAGGTCGTGCCCTTGATGCCCCGCAAACCGCTTGGGCGGGCGCTGGCCGTGCCGCCGTTGTCGCTCAGAAAAATGACCAGCGTGTTGTTTGCGAACCCCTTCTGGTCCAGAAGGGCCAGCAGCTTGCCCACGGCCGTATCCATTCGCTCGATCATCGCGGCATAGACGGCCCGCGGCGCTTTGCCCTGGGCCCAGCGCGGCGAGTCTGCGGGCAACGGCGCGGGCGATTCCTCATCCGGTCCCTGAAACGGCGAGTGCGGGGCGGTGAACGGCAGGTAGAGGAAAAACGGCTTCGCCTTGCCATGCGAGCCTTGTTCGCGCAGCCAGCGGACTGCTTCGTCTCCGAACAGATCGGTCGCGTAGCCACGCCGCGTTTCCGGCACGCCGTTGAGCCGCAACACCGGCATGTAATGGGGCGGATCCTCGACGTGGTGGAAATAATCCATTCCGCCCCCCAGGCAGTAAAGCGCGTGGTCAAACCCGTGGCGATTGGGCGAAAACTTCTCCTCGTACCCCAGGTGCCATTTGCCCATCATCGCGGTGGCGTAACCGGCGTCCTTGAGTAAGCGCGCGATGGAGATTTCCGAGGCGGGCACACCGAGATCATGGGTTGCAGCCAGCCGGATGGCGTCGTCATAGCGGCCCACGCCGCCGATGCCGATAGCGCATTCCAGTCCGCCCACACGCTGCTGGTAACGTCCGGTGAGGAGCGCCGCGCGTGTGGGCGAGCACTCCGGCCCGTTGGCGTAAAACTGGGCGAAGCGGACACCCTGTCGCGCCAGCCGGTCCAGGTGCGGCGTGCGGATATCTTTCGCCCCGTAACACCCGAGGTCGGCGTAGCCGAGATCATCGGCCAGGATCAACACGATGTTGGGCTTGTTGCCCGCCTCGGCCGCGTGGACGGCATACAGCGCCGCCATACCCACCACGATGCCCTTGCCGATCACGCATACCGCTTTCATGTCGAAATCTCCTGTGGCGATTCTAGGGCGGCAGTTTGGTATTCGTCCAGCCGTCGGAGGTCGGTACGCATCGGGTTGTTTTCCCTGGGGAGCGTGTGGTCGGGTTTTCCCCAGGGCCGCCGGACCTGTGGCATCGGCTTGCGACATCCTGAGTTGCGAAGGAGGTATAATCCAGCCGGCATTTCCGGCCCTGCACACCCCCCAAGCAAAACTTTCCCTTAATGGCGCATGTGGCTGCTGGAATTGACGCTTGACACGCCGGCCGAGAACCTGGCTTTGGACGAGGCCCTTTTGGACGAAGCGGAAGCAGCCCCGGAAGTGCTCGAAACGCTGCGTCTGTGGGAGCCCGCCAGCCCGATGGTGGTCGTGGGGCGCTCGTCGCGCGTCGGCGAGGAGGTGCACTGCCAGACGTGCTCCCGGCTGGGTATCCCGATACTTCGCCGGGCAAGCGGGGGTGCGTCGGTGGTCATCGGGCCGGGCTGCCTCGTGTACGCTCTGGTGCTGAGCCTGGAGCGGCGGCCGGCGCTTCGTATGGTCGAGCAGGCGCATCGGGTGGTGTTGGGCCGGTTGGCGGAGGCCCTGGGCCGGCTCGTTCCCGGCATCTGCCGCCGGGGGACAAGCGACTTGGCGTTGGGCGAGGCGAAGTTTTCGGGCAACAGCGTTCGGCTGAAGCGGCGGTATCTGTTGTACCACGGCACGCTCTTATACAATTTTCCTCTGGAGTTGGTGGAGACGTGCTTGGCCATGCCGGCCCGGCAGCCGGCCTACCGCCAAGGCCGGTCGCACCGGGAGTTTCTGACCAACCTTCCGCTTTCCGGGGAAGTTGTCCGGCGGGCGGTCGCGGCGGCGTGGTGCGCCGAGCGAGTGCGGGCGCACTGGCCGCAGGCCGAGACCGCTCGCTTGGCCCTGTCGAAACGATGTACCACGGTGGAGGAACCATGACATGAGAGGCGGTCTGACACGACGTGGGTTCATGCACCTGGCCGCGGCAGGTTCTGCGGCATGGGCTTGGCTGGGCGGGGCCCGCCGCACGGCGGCAGCCGCGGCCGACAAACCCGCCCTGTTGGGCGGCACCCCGGTCCACAAGGGCGGCTGGCCAGGCTGGCCGCAGTGGCGCACCGATTGGGAACCCAAAATCCTCCAGATCCTTCGCAGCGGCGTGTGGTCCAGCGCCGGGGGCGGCGGCCAGGCGGCCGAGTTCGAGAAGGCCTACGCCAAACTCCTCGGGGCAAAGCGGTGCGTGACCACGGCCAGTGGCACCACCGCGCTCATTACCGCCCTGTACGTCATGGGCGTCGATGCCGGCGACGAGGTGATCATCTCGCCCTACACCTTCATCGCCACCTACAACGTGGTGCTGATGCACAAGGCATTGCCGGTGCTGGCCGATACGGACCCAGCCACGCTGACCATGGACCCCGCCTCGATCGAAAGCCGCATCACCGAACGAACGCGGGCTATTCTGCCCGTCCACATCTATGGTATGCCTTGCGACATGGACCCCATCAATGCCATCGCCAAGAAGCATAACCTGGCGGTCATCGAAGATGCCTGCCAGGCCTGGCTGGCGGAGTACAAGGGAAAGAAGTGCGGCACGCTGGGCGACCTGGGATGCTTCAGCTTTCAAAACTCCAAGCATATCCCTTCGGGCGAAGGGGGCGCGGTTACCGGCAATGACGAGGCTCTGCTGGACCGCTGCCAGTCGTTCCACGACTGCGGGCGGCCGTATGGCAAGTTCCGCGGCAGCGGCTGCTTCACCCGAGGCACCAACTGCCGCATGACCCATTACCAAGCCGCCATGCTGCTGCAGCAGATCGACAAGCTGGTGGCCGACACCCAGCGCCGCCAGGAAAACGCCGACTACCTCACCGGCTTGCTCAAGGAAATCCCCGGCATCCACACGGTGCGCCTGCCGGAAAACAGCCGGGCGGTGTGGCACCTGTACGCATTTCGCTACGATCCGGCGCAGTTCCATGGCCTGCCGCGCCACCGGTTCATCCAGGCCCTTCATGCCGAAGGCATCCCATGCAGCAGCGGATACCACGAGCAGTACTTCGACGGGCTCCTGGACGAGGCGATCAACTCTCGCGGTTACAGGCGGCTGTTCTCGCCCGAACGGCTCAAAGCCTACCGCGAAAGTTTCCACGAGCTTAAAGGCAACAAGCTGGTGTGCGAGACCACGGTAGGGCTGTTCCAGAGCCTGCTGCTTGCCGACCGCAGCGCTATGGACCACATCGCCGCCGCCATCCGGAAGATCCAGGCCCACAGCGCGGCACTGGCAAAAACCGCCTGAAATGCTCGGCACCGGGGGCGACAGGCCCACAGCGCAGGCGACCGGCCACCGCAGGCAGACCTTTTGACCGCCTTTGGCCGGTGCAGGGGCGGCCTCGGCGAGCGGGAACGTCCTGCCCCGCGCCTTGACGCATCCCGCGGCCTGGACCGTCCACCCCGCGAAATCAGAAACCAGAGGCACGTATGAAGCACACAATCTTTCGGCAGGGGGCGGTGCCGTTTCTCGTGGGCGCGTTGGTTTTGGGGGCAGCCGGCTTGGCTTGTGCCTCCCAGCGCCCCGATCTGGTGATTGCCGACTTCGAAGGCGAGGACTATGGCGCCTGGCGAGTTGAGGGCACGGCTTTCGGGCCCAGGCCGGCCCGCGGCACGCTGCCGCATCAGATGGAAGTGACCGGCTATGAGGGCCGGGGTCTGGTCAACAGCTTTTACGGCGGCGACGCTTCCACCGGCACGCTCACCAGTCCGCCCTTCCGCATCGAACGGCCGTGGCTGAACTTCCTCATCGGCGGCGGCAAATACCCTGGCCGTGCCTGCATTAACCTTCTGGTCGATGGGCGAGTAGTGCGTTCGGCCACGGGTCCCAACGACCGCCCCGGCGGCAGCGAACGGCTGGACTGGCAGTCCTGGGACGTGGCCGAGTTGATTGGCAAACAGGCGGTGCTCCAGATCGTCGATCAGGTTACGGGGGGCTGGGGACACATCAACATCGACCACATCGTCCAAAGCGACCGGCCGCGCACGGCTCAGCCAGGCCAACGGTCGCTGCCGGTCCAAGCCCGCTGGCTTTTGCTACCGGTCAAGAACCAGGCCCGCAAGGTGTGGATGCGGCTTTCAAGCCCCTCGGGGCCCCACCGCGAGTTCGAAATCGAACTGGCCGACGATACCCCAGACTTTTGGGTCGCCACCGACATCAGCCCCTGGCGCGGGCAAACGCTGCGGGTGGAGGTGGACCGGCTGCCCCTGGGCTCCAGGGCCCTGGAGAGTCTACGCCAAAGCGATGCCCCCGAAATCGAGAAGGTGCCCCTGGCCGGCGGACTGAAGCCTTTCCCCGGCGGCTGGCCCCTTTATCGCGAAACCTATCGCCCCCAGTTCCACTTTTCGCCGGCCTGGGGTTGGACCAACGATCCCAATGGCCTGGTGTATTACGATGGCCAATATCATTTGTTCTTCCAGCACAACCCTTACGGCGTGCGGTGGGGGAATATGACGTGGGGTCATGCGGTCAGCCGGGATCTGGTCCACTGGCGGGAACTGGGCGACGCCATCCAGCCGGACCACCTGGGGACGATATTCTCGGGCTCGGCCGTGGTCGATCACTTCAACACCGCTGGCTTCCAGAGCGGGTCGCACCGAGCCGTCGTATGCATTTACACCTCGGCCGGCGGCACCAACCGGGCCTCCCAGGGCAGGCCGTTTACGCAGTCGCTGGCTTTTTCTACCGATGGCGGCCAATCGTGGACCAAATACCCGGGCAACCCCGTGCTGCCGCATGTGGCTGGCAGCAACCGCGACCCCAAGGTATTCTGGCACACTCCGACTCGGCAGTGGGTGATGGCCTTATATCTGGACGGGCCGCATTACGCGCTGTTCGCCTCGCCTGACTTGAAACAATGGCGACGCCTGTGCGACCTCCCCGACGTGGGCGGCACAGAGTGCCCGGACCTTTTCGAGCTGCCGGTCGACGGCCGGCCGGACAATACGCGCTGGGTCTTTTGGGCCGGTAACGGTAATTATCTGATAGGGCGATTCGATGGGCGCCAGTTCGTTAGAGAAAGCGGCCCCCATCGCTCGAAGTACGGCGCCCACGACTACGCGGCGCAGACCTTCAGCGATATTCCCTCTTCCGACGGCCGACGGATACAGATCGCGTGGATGTCCGGCGGCAGCTATCCCGGCATGCCCTTCAACCAGCAGATGACCGTGCCGCGGGTGTTATCGCTTCGCACCACGGCCGATGGAATTCGCCTGTTCTTCGAACCGGTGCGGGAGCTGGAGCAGTTGCGGCACAAGGCACACACCTGGCACGACCTGGTGCTGCGGCCCGGCGAGAACCCTCTGGCCAGCGTGACGGACGAACTGCTGGATGTCCAGGCCGAGATCGACCCAGGCGAGGCCCGCACCGTGCGTTTCGATTTCCGCGGAGGGATCGTCGAGTACGGCGCGGCAGAGAAACGCCTTATGGCGCTGGGCCAAGAGGCGCCGCTTGAGCCCGAACAGGGCTGCATCGGCCTGCGCATTCTGGTGGATCGCACTTCGGTCGAAGTGTTTGCGGGCGGGGGACGCATCCAAATGGCCTCGTGCTTCCTGGCCGACCCCCAAAAACCCTTGCGACTGGAAACGGTGGGCGGGGCAGCCAGAATCCGGTCGCTGCAGATATGGGCCTTGCGCTCCATTTGGCAGTAAGTTTCGATCGCACCATCGGAGGAGAGTTCCCGTGAAACGCCGCGCGACGATAGCGTACTGTGCGTTGGCCGGAGTGCTGGCCGCGTGCCTGCTCGGCCCCGGCGGCTTGGCGCCGGCAGATCAGCCGGCCAGTTCCGCTGCCCGGCCGGCGGCTCGGGTGCTGATTGCCTATGACACGCTTCGCGGGCATACGGAACAGATGGCCCGCGCCGTCGAAGAAGGCGCACGCCGTGTCGCCGGCGTTGTCGTCGTGCGCAAAAAGGTAGAGGAAGTTACCAAAGAGGACCTCGTGCTGGCCGATGGCATCATCCTAGGCTGCCCCACCTATTTTGCCAACATTCCGGGCCGGATGAAAACCATCCTCGACACCTGGAACTGGAAACTCAAGGTCGATTTTACGGATAAGGTGGGCGGGGCTTTTGCCACGGGCGGCGGGCAGATGGGCGGCAAAGAACACACGGTCGTGTCGCTTTTGTTGTTCATGATCAACAACCGGATGATTGTGGCCGGCCCCCTCTACCAGGACGAAGAAGGCGAAGACAAATGGGGCGAGTTGGGCGGGGGGGCCATGACCGGGCCCATCGACCCCGGCCTGAGCCCCGCCGAACTGGACAGCGCCCGCCGCACCGGCGAGCGAATCGCCCGATTGGCCAGCCAGTTTCGGGCGTCACGCTCCCCATAGACCACTCTCTCTTATGGCCGGAACGTCCCAAGACGTCGGCGGCATAAAAAAGCGGCGAGCCGCCTTGGCCAAAGAGGTGCAACCGCCGGACGGGCTTGGCGGACGATCGTGGGTTGTTCAGCGGCGATAGGCGCCTTCCAACGGCGTAACATGCCGGGCCGTAAGGTGCGGCACGTTCAGATCGGGCAGGGGGTCGCGGCTGCCGGTTATCGCTACGCGCCGCCCGACATAGTGCTGCAAGCCGACGCCTGGGGCGGGAGTAACATACCAGGCCACGCGCCCGCGCTCGTCCAAAAGGGCGTAGCGCGGGCCGCCAACCTTGCCGGGCATGACCCGCGTGAGTTTTCCCACGCCGTCGTAAAGGTCGTGACCGCGTGCAGGCCCCTCGGCAGGCAACGGTGCGGCGGTCTGCGGTGGCAAGAGAGGGGGAGGTGCTGCCCCCGCCCCCAGGGAACTCTGTGCGGGAGAAGCGGCGTTTGGTGGCGTTTCGTTGCGGAGCGCCTGCACCACCGCTTGCGCCCCAAAAACCGCCGGCGGCGTCGACGCGTGGCTGTACACCGCGTCAAACCGTTTTTTCACCTGAGCCGCCCGCGCCAGCCGGTTCAACAGCAATCGGGCGTGCGCCCGCTGGCTGGCGGTTTGCGCCACGCTGAGAAGCGATTCCGTGCGCCGAATCAGCTCATCGCAGTTCCATACGCTGGGTTCCTCGGCCAACATGAGCGACAACTCGGTATTGATGTCATCCAATTCGGCTTGGAACTCCTCGGACGGCACAGCATTCTGGGGGACAGGGACCTTGGCAGCAGAAGGCTGTGCCCCGGCGGCAGAGGAGGCCTGTCCCGAGGCGGCCGTCGAAGGGTCGGAAGGCGCGTGAGCCGATGTGGTGGAGTGCGGGGCCGGAGCGCTGGCCGCCGCAGGGGAGTTCGGCGGGCCCTGGGCGGGCTGGAGGGCCACGGCCTGCCGCACCCCGCCAGACTCGGAGGCAACCGCAGGCGCTTCGGCCGTCCTGACGAGGCGGGCTTGCGGCGGATGCACATCGAGGAATCGCTCGTGGATCCAGCGAAACTCGCCCGACGGGGGAGCAATACGGTACCACGTCTGGGTCTCAGCGCCGGTGCCCATCCGTTTCCACCCCAGCACTTCTACCAACTCGCCGCGCTTCAAGCGAACCTGCACCACATCGCGGACATCGCTGAACTGGCTGCCGACGCGGGCGGCGACGTTGTCGCTGGCCACCTCGGCCAGCCCATCCTCGCCCATGCGGAGGTCCCACGCCGGGACCCAACTGAAACTTTCTTCCAGGGGGCGGATAGCGCACCAGCCGGCAGCATCTCGCTGGTACACTTCGACCTCGCGGCCGAAACGCACCTTCTCGGTGGGATAAAATCCTTCGCCGGGGCCGCTGCGGATATAAGCCTCTTCGACAACTACGTACGCCTTATAGGGAGTGCTGGGTTGGGCGGCCACCGCCGCGGTGGCCCCAATGCACGCCATAATGACCGCCACCTGCCGCCACATGGAAACATCTCCCGAGCGGGCCAAGGGGCCCAGACGAGCAAATCGCTTACGCTATCTTGCGTGGGCCGAGTTTTGCCAGACCGCCGCCTTGTAACCAAAAGGGCTGCGGGGTTCAAGGCGAATTGCCGGAGGAGGATGCCCGCCAGATTTTCCCAGACTCTCCAGCTTGCGCCGATTACGGCGACGTGCCGCTAAAGCGGCCCTCGCCTTCGACCAGCCTCACGAGGCGATCGGCAGGACCTCCGGCAACGACTTCCTCCCCGCCGCCAATCCACCGGACTTCGACGCGGTCTACGTGGTCGTACCGGCCCAGGCCGAAGTGCAGCCGGGTACCAAAGTGGCTCTGATACCCCCGGCCACTGTGCACTTCATCCACCAGTACCAGGTCGCCGGCAATCACTTTAACCCTCGCCCCAACGGCATCCCGGTTAGTGCGTGTGCCGCTGAGAAGGATTTGAAACCAGTGATTGGCATTGCGGGTTTCGTTGTGAAGGACGAGCGCTGGTCGGCGCGAGGCGAGGATGGCCAAGTCAAGCCGGCCATCGTTATCGAGATCGTCGCACGCCACGCCGCGGACCACCGTTTTGACGCGGAGGCCGTTGCCAGCGTGGCGGGAGACATCGGCGAAGGTGCCGTCGCCCAGGTTGTGCAACAGCACCGAGTAATCCTCGTAAGTGCTCGATTGGTCGTAGGCCTCGATATTGTCGTGCAGGTGCCCCATGCCCACGAACAGGTCCCGCCACCCGTCGTTGTCGAAGTCGCCAATCGCGCAGCCCCATTTCACATTATGGCGCGAGCCTTGCCCGGCCCCCGAGACCGCGGTTACATCTTCGAACATCCCGTGGCCCAGGTTGCGGAACAACACGCACAGTTCGCCCTGGTAGGACGTTTGGAACAGGTCCAGCCGGCCGTCGTTGTCGTAGTCGCCGCAATCCACGCCCATGCTGCCCAGTTCCATGCCGCTGCCGTTATACTTGAATCCACAGCGGACGCCCACCTCCTCGAAATGGCCGCGGCCGTCGTTCTCGAAGCACGAATTGCCGAACACGTCGTTCAGCACGAAGATGTCGGTGTCGCCATCGTCGTCGTAATCGGCGCATACTATGCCCATGCCGGTGCCGGGGTGGCTGGCAATGCCCGACTCCGCACTCACATCGGTAAAACTGCCATCCCCGTTGTTGCGAAACAGGGTGTCGCGCGTGGGCGGGAACTCTACCGGACCCGGGTAGATCGGCAACCCGTCCCACACGCGGGTTACGTGCTTGTCGAAAGAAAAATCCACATAGTTGGCCACGTACAGGTCCAGGTCGCCATCGCCTTCCATATCGAGGAAGGCGGCGCCGGCACCTACTTTGGAGCCGTCGGCTACACCGGCCCGATCCGTCACGTCGGAAAACGTGCCATCGCCGTTATTACGGTAGAGTTTTTTGGGGCCGAAGTTCGACACGTACACGTCGGGCCAGCCGTCGTTGTCGAAGTCGCCGACCGCCACCCCCAAGCCATAGCCGGCCTCGCCCACGCCCGCTTCGTCGGTCACATCGACAAACCGCATGCCGCCCACATTGCGATAAAGCCGGTTGCGCGGTGGGCTTGCCGGTGGAGGGGTTCCGGGAAGCGGCCGGCCATTCAGAAAATAGATGTCCACCAGCCCGTCGCCATCGTAATCAAATGTGGCCAAACCCGCGGTAACCGTCTCGACGATGTACTTCCGCCCGCCGCTGCCATCGGTGTGCACGAAGTCCACGCCCGTCCCTTCGGTGATGTTGCGAAACTGGATCGGCCCTGGCTGGCGGTGCCAGGCCCAAGCGACGAGAGCGCCTGCGGCTAGCGCCAACGCTGCTGAAACAGCACCCCAAACGATGCGGCGGCGCACGACGGTCATCGGTCTCCAGTCTCCTTGCGGCCTGCGCTGCCGGTAAGTTGCAAACGCTCAAGCTGCTGAAGAATTGCTGGATTATCTGGGGCCAGTTCAACCGCCCGGCGGATTGCCCCCAGAGCTGCTGCGTGCTGGCCGCTCCGCTCATAGGCTTCGCACAGCAGGGCGTAGTTGGCCGGCGTGGGCGCCAACTCCACGGCCCGGCGGGCGCAAGCGGCGGCTTGTTCCGGTTGTCCTCCCCCCTGAAGATAGACCAGGGCCAGAAAAGCATGCACCTGGCTGTCGTGCGGCGCTAGCTCCGCTGCCTTGCGCAGGGCGATCTCGGCGGCATCCCAACGCGACCGCCGAGCCCACAATCGACCCGCCACCAGATAGTGCTGAGCTACTTGCGGCTCGATACGCTGAAGCTCCTCGGCCAGCCGGAGCGCCTCGTCCACTCGGTCCCCCTCGGCCAGTGCCATGACCAAAAACTGGCGGCTTTCTACATGCGTAGGGTCTGCGGCTGCGGCCTGGTGCCAATACTCGATCGCCTGCTCTACATAGCCCCGGGCCTGGTAGAGGGCGGCGGCGGAAAGGTACGTGTCGGCCAGTCGCCGCTCGACCGAGCGCTGGTCCCAGTGGTCGCGGCGCTGGGCGACAGCCACCGCCCGCTCCCGCTCTTTTTGCCGACGAAACTCCGCCTCGTACCGGGCTGCCTCCTCCGGCTGCCCCAAGCGGCGACAGGCCATCATGAGACCATAATATGTGCGGCTGGAGGCGGCCTGGGATTGGAGGACCCGCTGGAGCGTTTCTTTGGCCTCCCTGTCGCGGTGGACCGCCAAATACGCCTCGCCCAACAGATGCAGCCCTTCGATGGAGTCCGGCCAGCGGGAGACGTGGGGGGCAAGCACGTCAATGGCTTCGGCCGGCTGGCCCGCCTCCACAAGGGCCTTGCCGAGTCCGAGGCTCAAGTCGGCCCGGTCTGGGGCGGCCGCTAAAGCGCGGCGATACATCACGACCGCCGTGGCGTAATCGCCGCTGCGAAGCGCGGTTTTGCCGATGCCCTCACATGCCCCCGCGTGGTCCGGCTGAAGTCGCACTGCTGCCCGCCAACTCCGCATGGCTTCGGTAGTCTGGCCCCAGGCTGAAAGCAGTGCGCCGCGGAGCGACAGAGCCTCGGCATCTTCGGGAAAATCGGCCAGCAGGCGGTCGCATACCAAAAAGGCTGCGTGCTGGGCCGTGTTCTCGGCAGCCAGCGAAGCCACCGGCCGGGGCGGTTCTTCCGGCGATGGCCACTTCCGAATCGCCAGCCAAGCGGCCGCAGCGGTGGCGGCCAGCACCCCGGTCACCCCAAGCCCCCATCGCCCCGCCTGCCGAAAAACAAGGAAACCCCTCGATCGCTGCACGCTGTTGCGAGGGGTTTCGTTGCGAACGGCGCGGTGGGTCACGGCCGACTGTCTTGCCACGCCATGTGCGGGGAGGGCAGCCTGAGGCGAAGACCGAGAGCAGGTACTTGGGGCAGGGCGCCAAAGTCTCAGGTAACAGATCTCAGGTGGCAGGTGTCAGGTATCAAAAACCAATCCCGCCACCTCCCACCCCTCACCCCTCACCTGTCACCCCTTACCCGCCACCGTCACCCGCTTCTCTCGGCCTGAGCTCATTTGGTGGGCTTTTCGGCCGCGGGTTTGGCCCCTTCGGGTACCACCGGGTTGCCCTTGGTGTCACGCATTTGTTTCATGACCGCCCCAGGATCGGCCGCGGTCTCTGCGTGGAATCCCGGTTTTTTGGCCGGATCTTCGCCCCCACAGCCAGCCATTCCGATTAGCCCCAACCCGAGGCAAACACCCGTCACAATCGCTGCGATTTTTCGCATGGTTGCAAATCCTCCGAGGTTAGGTGTCAGGCGACGGGTGTCAGGTGTCGTCACCTCTCACCCGTCACCTGTCACCTCTCATCTGTCACCCGTCAGAACTGCGGATTCGGTGAGCCATCGGCCACGCCGTTTATCATCAGCCAGGCGCCATATTGCAGCGTTTGGTTGATGAACCGCACCGAGCCGTCACCCAACAGGGCATTCAAACCGCCGGGGTGCAGGCTGCTGGCGCCGGGCCATTCGGTATTGATCCCCCAGGCACAGATGTAGCTAGGGCTGAATGCGTGAGGGGCGGCACGGAACCATCGCCCAACCTGCTTGGGCCCCGAGTCGTCCACTTCGGCAAAGCGCGTGGTCCCTCCCTCATTAGTAGGGAATCCCGCGTACGAAGTACCTAAAAACGCGGAGCAGAACACCGCTTCCCCCGTGGTCCGGCGGGGCTTGCCGGTTCCCGTGGTGTTGAAAGGTCCGCCAAAAAATCCCCAAGAATTGTGTTCAGCCGCCACGACGGTGTTCGACGTGCCGTCGCGCACATCGGCCATCTTCATGAAGCGGCCATGGGTAAATAATCCCGAGAAGTCGCCCGTCTGCGTAATGCCGAAGGTATTCCACGGCGCCCAGTTACCCAGAATAGCCGTAGGCCACCAATGGTACCCCTCCGATCCCGCGTAGGCGGTCCAGGCGATGTTGTGCGACTGCGAAGGATCGTTCAATCCCGAGTCTGATGGGCAACGGAGTACGGGGATCGACACGGCCACGTGGGGCTGCCCCCACGCCCGCGCCTTGAAGTTGATCTGGTCATACAGGGGCTTTTGCTCCAGTTCTGGCAAGATGAGCGCCAGCCACGTGTGATGGTGAGCCGCAGGCAGCGTCCCGCCCAAGTCGTAGGCCGGCTTGTTCGGCGCCCCGAGGATGATGTTCGGCGGGAACATCAACTGCTTATCGTGGTAGTTGTGTAAACCCAGGCCGATTTGCTTCATATTGTTGACGCACTGGCTGCGTCGGGCTGCTTCGCGCGCGGCCTGGACCGCGGGGAGCAGCAGGGCGATAAGGATGCCGATGATGGCGATCACCACCAACAGCTCCACGAGCGTAAACGCCCGTCGAGATCGAAAGACGGCCATGCAGACACCTCCCAACAAAAAAGAAGAGAACCGAGACCACCTGCAACACATCGCTTCGTGCCCCGCCAGAGTCGAGTGGCAGTCTGACAAGCAAACCACCCATCGATCCCCGCGTGGCATCGAAGGCACTTCCTTTTTAGCTAGAATCTTCTGGAAAAGCAAGGACCTGGCCCAACAAGTCTATGACTTTTAGAGCAGAGCTTGCCATCGCGGGTACCCCCCCGATAGGGTGATTGCGGTGGGCGAGTAAGCTGCCCTGTGCGGCCTCCAAATGCATATAGCAACTTCACGGGGCGAACTTTGGTCCCTGGCGCCGCACAAGCCGGGCCATTAGCCGGCCATGCGGTGCGGTTGGCATGCTCCGGGTGCATCGGCGTGTTGCCCAGCAGCGTGTCGGCCAGCCAAGGGGACCAGTTCGATCGAGGCGCACGGCTTTAGCGCAGCCAGCAATTGGCCGGCTAGGGGTTCGGCCAGCGCAGCGGGCCGGATTTCATATACCCGCACCCGGCCCAAGCGCCGGTCGGGATCCTCGGAAACGCACAGCAGACCGGATCGATCGGGTCGCCATGCGGCCGGCCAAGCCGGTTCGCTCAGCCACCAGCATTGGAA
>Ga0315298_1004612_pt1 | contig 20408 bp, 23 predicted proteins | sample WHS_1_MG_FD_203077 | JGI IMG/M metagenome (GOLD analysis project Ga0315298, IMG submission 203077) | Extremophilic microbial mat communities from Washburn Hot Springs, YNP, Wyoming, USA - WHS_1_MG | ecosystem: Environmental > Aquatic > Thermal springs > Hot (42-90C) | place: USA: Wyoming...
GGTGAGAGACCGACGAAACTTATGTGAGTGAAATATGGAAAAAGAGATTGCAAAGCGTTTTTTAAAAGGAATCCCTGCTTCTCCGGGAATTGTCATTGGAAAGGCATGTGTCTTTCAAGATATTCTCTATCTCGTTGAAAGACGAAATCTTGAAGAAGGATATGCTGAACAGGAAATCGCCCGCCTCAAGCAGGCCATCCGAGGGGTGATTGATGAACTGATTCAGGACAATCTTCGGGTGTCCCAAGAAGTTGGAAAGAGGGAGGCAGGAATCTTTCTGGCTCACGTAGCTATACTTGAAGACCCTTACTTTATCTCGCAGATCTTCCAGGATATTCGTGAGAACGGTATCAATGCAGAGGCTTCGGTCTTAAGGCAGATTGATGAGTTCAAAAAGATTTTCGAGAAGATGGACGATCCCTATATTAAGGCGAGAGCTCAGGATCTCAGTGATATCGGGAGAAGGGTAATCCAAAAACTGATGCCACAGCACTCAAATGGTTGTGATCTGACTGAACCTGTAATCATCGTTGCATCCGAATTAACCCCTTCTGATACGGTAAGGCTTGATCGAGAAAAAGTCCTTGCCTTTGCCACAGAGTCAGGAGGCAAAGACTCCCATGCTGCCATTTTAGCTCGTTCTTTTGGAATCCCGGCAGTAGTTGGTCTCGAAGGACTGATTACAAAAGTTAAAAAGGGAGATCTCCTCATCGTGGATGGCGATATGGGATTGCTGATGATCAATCCACCCAAAGAGGTAATTCAAAATTACCACGATCTTCAGAAGAAACGAGAAATCTACTACTCAGAACTTAAAAAGATTATTCCTTTGCCTTCAAAGACATTGGATGGCCATGAAATTCGTCTCTGGGCTAATATCGGGAGTCTCGCTGATTTGGAATATGCCTTATATTTTGGGACTCATGGGATTGGATTATTCCGCACAGAGCTACCTTTTCTTGTCTGGAGACGATTTCTCTCTGAAGATGAGCAATTCTCTCTTTATCAAAAGGTGGTTTTAATGGGAAGTGGCAAGGAGGTAACCATCCGAACCCTCGATTTTGGAGGGGATAAGTTTTTTGAGGATGGAAAAAGTCAGAGGGAAAAGAATCCCTTTCTGGGTTATCGGTCAATTCGCGTCTTTTTAAAAGAAAAAGATCTTTTTAAACAACAACTGAGAGCGATCCTCAGGGCAAGTGCCTATGGTCAGGTGAAGATCCTTTTTCCTATGATTTCGAGCATCGAGGAAGTCCGACAGGTTCGAGAGCTATTTGAGATAACCAAAATTGAGCTTCGAAAAGAAGGAATCTCGTTTAACGAAAAAATCCCTTTTGGAATTATGATAGAAGTTCCTTCAGTGGCAATTATCGTGGATCAGCTTATTAATGAAGTGGATTTTCTGAGTATCGGAACAAACGATTTAATCCAGTATACTCTGGCTGTTGATCGTGATAACGAGCTTGTAAATTCCCTTTATCAACCCCTCAATCCCGCAGTGCTTCGACTCATTCAGACTATTACTGAAGTAGCTAAGAAAACTAATAAACCGCTAACACTTTGCGGAGAAATGGCAGGGGACCCGAAATATATTCCACTTCTCGTTGGATTAGGTCTTACTGATTTAAGCATGAATCCGTATTCACTTTTAGAAGCAAAAAAAATAGTTCGTTCTATTGAATATGAACGATGGAAATGGATAGCCAAGAAGGTATTGAATACCATTTCACTTGACGAAATTCATCGTATTATCTTAGAAGAATACAAAAGAGGGGAGTTGTTAACCGAAACTTAATAAGATAAAGAAAATAACCAGGTATAAAAAATCATGCTATTTAGATGTATATCTTTATTAACATTTAAAATGAGAGCACCTCCTTAAAATTGGATTGATTTGTCTTCATTTAGATAATCAAATAATCAAAGGGGGAAAAGATATGAATAGAATAAGGAGAGATGTATTAAAAATGTTTGCAGTGGCTACAGGAGGAGCTGTTCTCAGTCCATTATTTGCAAAAAATATCTATGCCACAAAAGAGCAAGAGAAAATACCTGAGGCTCCATGGCCTTACAAGAAATTGGACCCCATCGCAGTTGCTGAACGGGCTTACCCAGGTTACTACAAAGGGGGCTGTGCTTACGGTGCCTTTGAGGGAATCATTGGGGAACTGAAGAAAGAAGTAGGTTACCCTTTTATTTTAATTCCAACCGAAATGTTTATTTTCGGAGAGGGAGGTGTGGCCGGGACATCAACTCTTTGTGGCGCACTAAATGGTGCTGCAGCAGCTATGTTTCTTGTCACTGGAGCTTTTGAAGAGAAGAAAAGAGCAGAGGCCTTTGAAATGATTCGTGAGCTCTTCAATTGGTATGAACAAGAGGCTCTTCCAAATTATAGGCCAAAAAATCCAAAATTCGAGATTAAGCCGTCCGTTTCCAAATCACCTCTCTGTCATGTTTCAGTATCGAGATGGTGTAAACTCACAGGTTTCAAATCATTTTCAAAAGAGAGATCTGAAAGATGCGGATGGCTAACTGCCTCTACAGCAAAATATGCAGTAGAGTTGCTTAATAAAAAAGCTGATTTCGCATTTAAAGCTGTTCATCCCATCTCTGCCGAGGTTCAGTCGTGCCGAAAATGCCATGATAAGGGAGGAGAAGTTGAGAATAGCAGAACAACGATGGATTGCAGTGGATGCCATTTCACAGGAAAAACCAAACATCCATAAAGTACTGATTCAGAGAGAGGATGAGAAACACGGATCCCCTCTCATTTTTAATTAAAAGAAACTGTATTAGAAAAACCAAACAATCTAAGTTAAAATTTAATGGGTTAACAAGGCATAAAGAAAAAAATGATAAAAACATATAAACATGATCACAGAACTAAGCGTGTTGGATTAGCAATCCTGATAAATATTGTTATCACAGCGGCTGAAGCGATTGGTGGCATTCTATCAGGCAGTCTTGCCCTTCTTTCAGATGCTGGACATAACCTTTCAGATGTAATCTCTTTAGGATTAAGTTTTTTAGGTGAAAAGATTTCTGAAAAGAAACCCACTCCAAAACATACATTTGGTTTTAAGAGGACAGAAATCTTTACTGCACTCATTAACTCTCTTTCATTGATTGGGATTGCCTTTTTTATCGTAATTGAAGCATTAAAGAGGATATCTTCGCCTCCTCAGTTGTCTTTAGGGATAATGTTAGGAGTAGCGGTTATTGGTCTTTTTGGAAATCTTTTTTCGATGTTCATACTTGGAAAGAAAGAAAACAATCTAAATATTAAGGCAGCCTACCTTCATCTTTTTTATGATGCAATTAGCTCTATTGCAGTGATTGTATCAGGCATCATCATCTATTTAATGGGCTGGATCACCGTTGATTTAATAGTTAGCCTTTTAATTGCTGGAATGGTGCTTTGGAGTGGTCTTGGGATAATAAAAAGAACCGTTCATATTTTTATGCAGGGAGTACCAGAAAATATCGAATTTGACAAGATCCTCCAGGATATTTTGGGAGTTTCAGGGGTAAAGAGTGTTCATGATCTTCACATATGGTCTATTAACTCAGATGAGGCCTTTCTTTCCTGTCATATTTGTATGGATGAGAGCGAGGGAGAAAGGGATACAGACAGGATTATACAAAATATCAATGAAGTTCTGCTTAAGAACCACAATATTCATCATACAGTCATTCAGGCAGAAAACCAAAATCTCTGCGGAACTGATATTTTATGCAATAAATAATACTCATTTATTTTTTGAATCCTAATCTTCTATTTTTTGGAAGAATGATTAAAGAAGGGAGAAGAGGATGTTTCAAAAAATAAAAATTTATGGAACCATTAATTGACCTTATACTCGAAAGGCTCGTGAAGCCTATGGGGAAAAAGCTGTTTTTCTTGATGTGGAATCAGATCCTGAAAAACTTGTTGAGATGTTAAAACTTTCCAATGGTCGTAAACAAATACCAGTCATTGTCGAAGGAGAGAAAATAACGGTTGGATTTGGAGGTGCTTGAGGAGTTTAAATATCTGGTAGTTTACCAGTGATTCAGTTAAATCAAGTGGTTTCTATTTTTGACTTATATAAATTCCTTGAGGAGGGAATCTAAGGAAGGTTTGAAATCATAATGAATAAACAATATGGGCATTTAATTTAAAATCTTCACTTAAGGAGATGGGATCAATGAAAGTTACTCAAAAAGTAAAGAAAGTAGCATGGGCAAAGGTAGTTGACCTTGTTCTTCAAATTGTTGATATGGGACCAGCAAGGCGATTTTTAATCAAAAAAGCTGAAGAAAAACTTTGGCAAGGAATTGTCGAAGAGTCTATAGAAGGCCTTAGACCCGCCCAAGAGCTCAAATATGCATTTGTTCGAAACCTTCTTCATACTACAGACAACCATCTTAGACGTGGGATAATGAGTAAAGATGTCTTTCATAAAATGGTTAAGGTTTTTGTTAGAAATGTATTTATAGAAGATATCTCTGAAAGAGAAATTCGAAAAGAAGATAAAAAAGATGCTGTTTATCCTTCTTATCTTGTTTTAAGTCCAACTCAACTTTGCAATCTTAGGTGTCCTGGTTGTTACGCCAGCAGTGGAAGCCACGCCCGTGCCTCTCTTCCATGGTATGTTGTTGATAGAATCATAACTGAGAAAAAGAAATTTTGGCATTCCCGTTTCACTGTGATTTCAGGTGGGGAACCTTTTCTGTGGCAGGATGAAGGGAAAGGAATCATTGACCTTGCGAGGGTACATGATGACAATTTTTTCATGGTTTACACCAATGGCACCCTTATCAATAAAGAAGTTGCCAAGAGATTAGCCGAGGTTGGGAATCTTACTCCTTGTATTTCAGTGGAGGGCTTTGAACAAAAGACAGATGAGAGAAGAGGAAAAGGGGTCTTTAAAAAGATTATGGAAGCATTTGAACATCTCAGAAGTGCTGGAGTTCCTTTTGGTATATCTGTTGAGGCTACTAAGGATAATTGGGATGAAGTGACGAGTAAAGAATTTCTTCAATTCTATTTTGATGAACAAGGTGTCTTCTATGGATGGCTATTCCAATATATGCCGATTGGGAGAGGTTATTCATTAGAGAAAATGGTTACACCTGAACAACGGCTTGAAATGTTTAAGCGAAATGTTTGGGCAATTAAAGAAGGTGGATATAACTATATCGATTTTTGGAACCAAGGGGTTATGACTGATGGCTGTTTGGCTGGAGGAAGGAATGGAGGCTATCTTTATATAGATTGGAATGGGAATGTTATGCCTTGTGTTTTTATCCCTTACTATGTGGATAATATTTGTGAAGTTTATAAAAGAGGAGGAACCCTCAATGATATTCTTTATTCAACTTTTTTCAAAGAGATAAGGAAATGGCAGTCTCAATATGCGTATGGTAAGCCTCCACAGAATCAAGAAAACCTCATTCTTCCCTGTCCAATTAGAGATCATCATGAAACTATATATGAAATTCTTAAAAACCACTCGGCCATCAAACCCTCTGATGAAAATGCAAGAGAAGCCAAAGATGATAAAACCTATCATGAAGGCCTTATTGAGTATGATCAATTCCTTAAACAGGTCATCGACCCAGTGTGGGAATCAGAATATAAAAGCTGGATATCCAAAGATCAAAGATAATTCCTACCCATATCTGTTATAAAAATGTTCAAAGAGCCTCATATCGAACACTCTGATGGATGTGATTCAATCATTTTCTGGAATTAATCTTCAATGATTTTTGAATTAAGGTTTCAAAGATTCATTTGAAATGAAATAAAAGAATCAGCCATTTTTAGTTTAATTTTGTAGGATAAGCCTCTGTGGTTCACAGCAATTCAGTAAAGGAAAATCCTTTATCCTCCAGATTATCTCTATAAGGGTCAAACCCAGAGATGAGGAGGAAAGCTTTTTCTAAATAACAAACACTTTTTAATTGACAAATTAAATTTAATTATTTATATATTTGCATATACGGATTTAATGATAAAGGAGTGAATAATATGGAACAATTAACTCAATTCTTTAAAGCCCTTTCAGATGAAACGAGGCTTAGGATTGTCATGCTCCTCACATATGGTGAGCTTTGTGTTTGTGATTTGATGGAGATTTTAGGAGAATCCCAATCAAAGATCTCAAGGCATCTTGCCTATTTAAAGCATTCAGGAATCACAGAAAGCCGGAGGGTTGGAGTCTGGATGCACTATCGTCTAAAGGATTCACAGAATGGTATCTTTAAAGACCAAATGGATTTTCTCAGAGAAAAGCTTTCATATATACCACAATTTCGAGCAGACAAGGATAGACTTTTAGAATTGAAAAAGCAGGGGGGGTGCAAGGCTATAATGAAATTGAGGTCAACTCGGTTATTAAAGAGTCCTAAGGCAAAAATCAATTCATCTCTGAGGAAGAGGATATCTTTTAAATAAGGAGGAGATAGAATATGGCTGAAGAAAAAATAATTAAGAAACTCTCTTTTCTGGATAGATTTCTGACCTTGTGGATATTTCTTGCAATGTTTATAGGTGTTGGTTGGGGATACGTCTTTCCAGGAATTGTTCGCTTCTGGGATCGGTTTCAGGTAGATACAACAAATATACCTATTGCAATTGGGCTTATTCTAATGATGTACCCTCCATTGGCTAAAGTAAGATATGAGGAGATGGGAGAGGTTTTCAGAAACTATAAGGTTCTTGGGCTCTCTTTGATTCAGAACTGGATTGTAGGCCCAATCCTTATGTTTATTTTAGCTATTGTTTTTCTTCGTGGATATCCTGAATATATGGTTGGTTTAATTATGATTGGCTTGGCACGCTGCATTGCCATGGTCATTGTTTGGAATGATCTGGCTAAAGGAGACACTGAGTACTGTGCAGGACTGGTGGCGTTCAATTCGGTCTTTCAGGTGATTTTTTACTCCATCTATGCTTATATTTTCGTGACACTCCTTCCACCCTTTCTTGGGCTCAAAGGTGTTGTAGTTAATGTAACAATCGGCCAGATTGCAGAAAGTGTGTTTATTTATCTGGGCATTCCATTCATCGCTGGGATTCTCTCGCGGTTCATTGGTCTTAAGACGAAAGGAAAACAATGGTACGAGCAGAAATTTGTCCCCAAAATTAGTCCGATAACTTTAATTGCCCTCCTTTTTACTATTCTTGTAATGTTCTCCTTAAAAGGTGAATTCATTGTAAAGATCCCATTGGATGTTGTAAGGGTGGCAATACCACTTCTTGTCTATTTTGTAGTCATGTTTTTAGTTTCTTTTTATATGAGTGCAAAGGTAGGGGCCAGTTACCCACAGAGTGCAACGCTTTCATTTACCGCTGCTTCCAACAATTTTGAACTCGCTATTGCGGTGGCCGTGGCAGTATTTGGCATAAACTCTGGTCAGGCTTTTGCAGCGGTTATTGGGCCTCTTGTTGAAGTTCCAGTGCTTATCAGTTTGGTTAATGTGGCTTTGAAGTTCCGTCAAAAGTATTTCATACCAAAAGAGGAAGAAGTTATCTCATTAGGGCTAAAACCAGCCATAGTAACTGAAGATCCAAAGAATAATAATTCAAGGAGAAAAAGATAAATAAAGGAATCTGAATAAGGAGGATTTAAATGGAAAAAAGGAATGTTAAAGAAATCGTAAAAGAGGGATATGCTAAAATTGCAGTAAAAGGAGGGTCTTGTTGTGGACCTGCGAGCTCCTGTTGTGGAAGTGTTGATCTCGCTGAGAATATTAGTAAAAAGATCGGCTATTCGGATGAAGAACTTAAGATTGTTCCAGAAGGTTCGAATCTTGGCCTTGGTTGTGGTAACCCCGTAGCACTTGCTTCTCTAAGAGAAGGAGAGATTGTTCTTGATCTCGGCTCAGGTGCAGGATTTGATTGTTTTCTTGCTTCCAGTAAGGTGGGTGAGAAAGGAAAAGTAATTGGAGTAGATATGACTCCTGAGATGATTAAGAAAGCACGAGAAAATGCCCGAAAGGGTGGATACAAAAATGTTGAGTTCAGGCTTGGCGAAATTGAGAATCTTCCTGTTTCGGATAATTCGGTTGATGTAGTAATTTCAAACTGTGTTATCAATCTCTCCCCTGATAAAGATAAGACCTTCCAGGAAGCCTTTAGAGTGTTAAAGCCTGGTGGAAGAATTATGATTTCAGATATTGTTTTGCTAAAAGAACTTCCAAAATCTATAAAAGAAAGCATTGATGCTTACATTGGTTGTATTTCGGGTGCAATTCTAAAAGATGAATATCTCGAAAAAATAAAAAAGGCAGGCTTTGAAGAGGTTGAGGTGATTGATGAAACACTTTTCCCAGTTGAACTTATGGCAAATGACCCTACTGTCAATAAAATCATAGAAAAATTAGGAGTGTTGGCTGATGAAGTAAAGGAAGTTTCAAATGCTATAATTAGCATTAAAGTTAGGGGAATTAAACCAGATGGAAAATGCTGAAATACCTAAAATGGGCCGGAGGCCCAATAACATCTTAAACAACGATGGGGGAATCATATGTCAGAGTTTAAAATTTCCCAAGTTGGAGTAGAAGGTTGAGTGACCTGAGAGCCTGAAACGCCAACAGTTAGTCGGCGAATATTAAAATTTCCTGATGGGACTCAAGTCCGTTTCAATGGGTTAGAAGAAATCATGGCAGAGTTATATGCTGAAGGGAGGCAAACGAATAAGGAAACGGGAGAAGAAATCCTCTTGAGGCTTGAAAAGATGAACAATTATATACCTTCCTCTGCCCGTAGGGAGTATCTAAGTGTTGTCCTTAAGGAATATAGAGAGTATGTGGCCAATCGAAAAAACAATGCCCAATCAAAAGGAGGTAGCAGAAATGAACCAGGGGAAAAAGATAGATGATTTTTTAAGTAATTTTAGTAAATTATCTAAGGACGAACAAAAAGAAGTGATGAAGAAATTGATTCCTGAATTTTGTCAGCTCGCCATGCAAGATAAATCTTTCATGCAGGAAATGATGCCTCAATGTATGGAGATGATGAAAGGGATGGATTTCCCGATGAAAGATATGATGTTTAAAATGATGGGTAAAGTATAAATTTAAAAATAATATGTGAAAGATAGCAATAGTGTCTGTGGCCTGGAGACTTTTAGACTATAGTTTTCAAGACCCTTTTATGAATCTCGCCTTTGAAGAAACCCTTCTAAGGGGAAGGGTTGAAGGTGAAAGTCCGGATACTTTGAGATTATGGCAACATCCACCTGTTGTAAGTGTTGGATGTTATCAAAATCCAAAAGAAGAGGTTGATTTAGAGAAATGTAAACAATATGGAATCAAAATAATCAAAAGACTTTCCCCTGGAGGGTCTCTTTATATTGATGAAGGTAGCCTTCAGTATAGTCTCGCTCTTGATCGCAATTCTATTTCTCTTCCTGAAAAAATTGAAGATTCATATAGTATTTTTTCAAATGGGGTTATAGAGACTCTATCTTTTTTTGGAATACATGCAGAGTTTAAACCAATCAATGATATTGTTGTTAATAGAAGGAAGATATCAGGAGCTTCTCAAAGCAGGATGTATAATGGGATTCTTCATCATGGAACAATATCAATAAATACACGACTCGATATTCTCGAACAGGTTTTAAAACCCTCAGAGATAAAATTGAGAGCACAAGGATTTCAAAAACTAAGGGATAGGGTTACAACATTGAATCAAGAAATTGGAAAAATTATTCCCATTAATATCTTTAAGGAAGAACTCATTAAAAGCTTTCAAAAAACATTAAATACTAATTTTGAAAAAGGTTCTCCAACAACTTGGGAAATGAAAATGGCTGAAAGACTTTATAACGAAAAATATAAGAGGCTTGAATGGATTTATTCTGAAACAGAAAAGAATTTTGATATTCTATCTAATTACAGAATTGCTAAAGGTGTGATTAAAATATCCTTGTCGATAGATGATGATAGAATTAAAGACTTGAATATATCAGGAGATTTTATCATTCATCCTGAGCAGGCCATAAGCAAACTTGAGGAAAATTTAAAGGGAGAGTTTCTTATTGAAGAAAACCTTATAAAAAGGATAAAAGAAACCTTTTCAACCTATGGAATACAAGCCTTAGGAGCTAATGAAGAAGACTTTGCAAAAGCGATTATGTTAGCTTATCTTGGATCGAATTTTAAGTAATGAACCCAGAATATCAGGATACTTATCAGGATTGTAAATAGCCTCTCTCAAATCATCCTCTTGAGGAATCTCCAATGCGAATTTCACCTCGCCATTAATAATCACAGCGGGTATAATGTGAGCCTTGGAAAGTGTAACAATTACTGGCGGCATTAACTCTGAAGGATGTTGTTCAACCCCTGCCCCTCTTCTCCAGACAATGACTTTTACCTCATCCATGATTTTGTTAGTAACCCTCTTTACCATTTCTATAAGTTGACGACACTTTGATGTTGGCGGATTTGCAACATAGAGGGCAACCAGAGTTTCTCCCATTAAAGCTAAAAAAGGAGCTTTACCTTCTTTATGCCACTTTTCAGTATTATATTTTTTATTATAAAGTTTTTCAGCTAATCTTTGTTCTGTTTCGATAGGCCCCTCTTTTTTAAAAGACATGTTTAATTTTTTTTCAAATTCATTTCCTATTCTAACAAGAATCTCTTGGGGCTTAATAGTTTTTCCAATTTCCTTGCTAACTGAAGTAACTTCTCTTTTTAATACTTTATTCAAGTTCTCTAAATTTGTATTAATATAGATTGTCCCTTGAAGAAGGAGGATATCTTTTATCCAAGCAGGTTGAATCGAGGCTATCTCTCGTCCCTCAATTGTAAAAATCCCATAAGGTTCTTCTTTAACCTTAAGACCTACTCCTCTAATCCCTTCAGCAAAAAAATTTAATAGGAATTTATATTCTGAGAGTAAGGGCTGATACTCTCCTTCAAGAAATGGAATCAAAAACTTAGAATTCATGGCTATTGAAAAATTTATATTCCCAGCATCACAAAATTGATTATTCCCTGCTACGCCACAAGTTCTCAAAAGCTCTATCTCCCCAACTTTTCCTGGTTCACTTGATATCTCGTGTTTCGAACCTGAGTAAAACAGAATAATGGGATTTGATGTTTTCCAGAAATAAATGGTATTTGGTGAAAGGCCTGCTCTATTACATCTGAAGATAGCTTCACTAACAGCAAGGCTCATTTTAGGATCCGAAGTTTCATATTGGAGAAGTCTCCAATTATTTTCATTATTCACCATAATTAGGACACCTCCTCTTTAAGCATTCGATATTGAATTTACTAAAAATACAGGGTCTTGGATCTTTAGAAATAAAAATAGGGATGCCAAGTTTATGGTTAAAAAATTCCACTGCTAACTTTATGGCAATAAATGTAGATGCCTTACAACATCGAGGACCACCAAGGCGAGCAATTTCGCCAAGAATTTTAGAAGAAATCTCCAAAGCAAGTGATCGCTCTCTATCTGATAAATAATTAGCACCTGTTATAATACTTGTTACTGCTCCCACAGCAATCGCACAACCACATACACCCCATGACCCACAGATCCCCTGAGAAGCCCTTTTTAATCTATTCGCAACTCTCTCAAACTCACGTTTGCCAATGGATAGGTTACCGATATTTCTTAACGCTGTCAAAATTGAATAAGCTGTTATAAGATGATTTTCTGGACCATGCATCAATATTGCAGGATGTTTCATTAATAGAATTGCAATTTGCAAAGGATCTTTCTCTTGACTTGCCTCACAGGTTTTTCTGATAATTTCTTCACCCGAGGCCACTCTACATTCCTCACAGATATAATGTCCATCCACACAAATATAATCTCCCTTTTCACTTTTACCACAGTATGAGCATATCGATTCAACGGATGTCACTAATAGAGGTTTTCCACATATAATACAGAAATATTCTTCTTCAAATCCATCGATTGTTATGGATTCGCTTAAAACTTCAGTCTTTTTGAAATCGTTTTGATTATCATTACCCATCTTATCTCTCTTAATGGAAGGGAATGATTTTTTATCAATTATAACAAATTTATTTCGGGTTAAATATAAAGAGAAATTAATTTATAGATTGCCCCTATTGTTCCCCCTCCTATGATGAGCCAGATGAAGTTAATCCTATATCGAAATGTAATTAAAATACTAACTAACGAAAGTATAGCTGTAAAGATATCTATTAAAGCAGTTTGGCCAAGTTGTACTGTTACACCAGCCATTAAACCAAGGGATGAGGCATTTACTCCATCAAGAAATACTCCTGCCCAAGATGATTTTCTGACAAAAGGAAGGATTCTGCTTAATAGTCCAACAAATATAAAAGACGGGAGAAATATTCCAAGTGTTGCAATTAAAGCTGATGACCAACCTCCAACAAGGTACCCAATAAATGTGGCGCTTGAAAATACAGTGCCTGGAGTAATCTGTCCGGCTACGATCGAGTCAAGGATCTGTTGATTTGTTAGCCATCCTAACCTTATTACGAATTCTGACCTAAGGAAAGCCAAAAGAACATAACCACTACCAAACAGCACTGAACCAATTTTAAGAAAGCTCAAAAAGAGCATCTGCTGGCTAAATGGGATAATTGGTGTTTTTATAAATGAGATGGGTGAGATGATTGAAATTGGAATCAAAGTAAATAATCCTCCCATCAATAATCTCTTTCCGCTATAAATAATTAATACTACGATCGCTCCACCAAATAGCAGGGCAATCTCATTTAATCCAAGAAGATAAAGTAAGGCTACTCCTATCCCCACAATGGGTGTAGTTAAACTCTTAAAGCCTTTTTGCCCTAAGCTCCATATGGCTTCAACAATTATCCCGATAACAACAGGTTTCACTCCATAGAGAATCCATCCGACTTCAGGTATTGAACCATAATTGACATATGCCCAAGCAACAAGAAGAGTTGCTAACATGCCAGGTAAGATAAAAAGTGTGCCAGAGGCAAAAAGCCCTGGCCAACCTGCTCTAATCAATCCCAAATGGATTGCCATTTCTGTGGCATTTGGACCAGGGATTAGATTTGTAGCACCAACCAGGTCAAGAAAACGTTGCTCATCTATCCATTTTCGACGTTTTACTGTCTCATGATGCATTAAACTAATATAGACAGCAGGGCCCCCAAAACTAAATGAACCAAGTTTAAGAAAAAGTAGGGTAACCTCTTTTAAATTTTTAAAAATTTTTGGGTTCATCTTTACTTAAATACAAAAATCTCCTTTTAACTTAAAAACGTCATGCCTTACATTATTCTCTCAATTTTTTAAAGAAATATTATGATACTCAAAGATATCTCGTCAATATGTCAATAAAAAAATTAGCACTAAAACTCCTATGATCTAATATGGGAACAAAAGTTATAGACGGTCAGTTTACTAAAATCTATATTGAACAATTCTCAATTGTTATTGTGAGGCGAAGAGGAAGCAATCTTTATTTATTTAAGGGATTAACACACCACGGCTGAGAGGGGGAAATTGCAAACAAACTACATCGATTTTTTAAATGAATTACATAGAAAATAACTTTCAAATCCCACCATCCCCACCTTTTTTAAAGGGGAGTGAGGGGGGATTATAAATTTTCATCGTTCGAGGGTGACAGCACTGTCATGGGAAATTACTTTGAAAATAATTTTTACCCCTCACCCTTTCCCTCTCCATTTGGGAGAATTTTCATCGTTTGTGGATGACCAAACTGTCATGGGAAGTTATTATCTTATAAACTTTTCGGGTAGAACCAACTATTGAGACTGAGATTGTATAGTATTTCCTATAAAGTTCCCAACATAAAAGAAGTTTTTGCGAAACAAAAATTTGGGGGAACGATGGCGAACCTTTTATGCGGTGTTATATGAAGTGGCGAATCCATATTAGTTTTATATTTATTTTACCATTGACTTTCAAAGGTATCAAAATCCTTAACAGGAGCAACAAACTTTGAATCTCTTATAAGTTCAAATCTCTTTTTTGCACTTTTTATCTTAATTTGTTCGTCATGTTTCAATTCATAAATATTATTAGTCCCTTTGGTTTCAACAACAAAGTAAATTTTTTCTTCTTTCTTACTATCCTGCACTTTTTCTACTATAATTGCCCAGTCAGGTGTATAATTCCCAGCCGGTGTCTCTATTGCATACCAATCAGGCAGTTTTATGAATAATTTTATTCTTGAATCACTATCAAGTGACTTAGCAAACTCTTCTTCTATATTTGATTCTTTAATTATTCCATCATAAATTGATTTCTGCACTTTTAGCACATACTTGCCATAACTTGCTACTTCCTCCCTTAAAAGACCAACATCATAACTCTCTTCCAAATTAATATATTTGATACCTTCAACTTCATAAGATTTTTTACACTCTTTAATAACTTCAATAACCTTTTCTGCATATTTTGGAGGATTCAAAAACAAAAGGTTAAGATTATTAGAACCCTCTAATATTCTAAATATTGTCCTTTTAGTTAAATTAGTTTCTCTTTCAATGCAGGAGATAAGGTTAAGAACTTTGGTTATCTTGGTTTTTTCCGATGCCTCTCTAGTAAATTTCTGCTCAAGAGATTCAGGTTTAATTTTATCTATTATAACTCCTTTAATGCTTATTTCTGGCTCTTTTATTTCAATTTTTGTATCTCTTGAATACATTGTTCTATGAATTTATCAAATTCTATATCTACGATATACTTTGCTTTTAGAGAAACTTTATCCCATAAATTTTTAAATAAATCCCCTTGAATTACATCATTTTTAATCTTGACCTTTATTCTTCCTCGTTTATCTTCAATAGGTGGTGCTTCAACACCTGCTTCTTCTCGGTATTCTGTCTATAATCTTTCCAGGTATTCCCTACAACTTTCATTTGTAATCACAGTCAATAAGTTTATATCTTTATCCTGAATTCTATCCCCATCTTTATTAACTGGTAATCTTAAACCTCTCCCGATTTCCTGTCTCTTTTTAATCTCTGAAGTAGAGTAAGCAAGTGTGCAGATATTGAATACATTAGGGTTATCCCAGCCCTCTCTTAATGCAGAATGAGAAAAAATAAACTCAACAGGTTCTTCCAATGAAAGTAATCTTTCTTTATCCTTCATTATTAAATCATAAGCTGATTCGTCTTCTTCAATACTTTTATCCCTTTTCATCTTTGAAAAATAACCGCTATGAACCTTCTGAAGATCTAAATTTGAGAATTCATTAAATCCATTCTCAACTAATTTGTTAAACTCTTCTTCAAACATTCGTCGGACAACCCCATCTTCCAATAGGTAATCGTCAACCCTATTTAGAAAAAACAAACTTAACACTTTAATCCCTTTTGGATTTAACCGTTTCTTTTTATCTAAATGTTCTCTTATCGTTTCCCTCACCATAAAACGAATTATCTCGTCTTCATCTATTGAAGATTTTCCCTCATAAATTTTCACACCATTAGAAAAAGAGATATACCCCGAACCTTTGTTTATTTCACTTATAATAAAACCTTCATAATAGGGATTATCTGTTTTATTTGCTAAATCATCACTGTGTTTAACTGTTATCGTCTTTAACTTTATACTGTCTTTTGAATTAACAAAAACTTTGCCCTTTGCTCTTAAACCGCCTGATGTTGATTCTATTCTATCTAAAACAATTTTTTTACTGCTTGGGTCTCCTTCTTCTGTAATGGAAAGAACTTCTATTTTTTTAACAAGCCCTAAATTATAAGCATCATAAGGAGTTAGTTTATAAACAAGATTATAAATATCTCTGTGAGTTGCGGAGTATCGCAAGACAAAAAGTGGATTCAATTGCTCAATCCCCCACAAAGTTGCTTCTCCACCCATCTTTTGTGGCTCATCAAGAATTACAATAGGTCTTGTTTTTTTTATAATTTCAATTGGTTTATCACCCATTTTATCGTGAATATTGTGGATTATGTTTTTATCCTTATTAAAGGCATCTCTTGTAATAACCATTATTTGAAGATTAGTATCCTGCCCAAACATCCGAACCATTACCAAGTTATCTGAATATGAAAAATAAGTGTAAGGTAAATTATCATAGATTTGTTTAAAATGTTCTTTTGTAATATCTAATGTTTTTAAAACCCCTTCTTTTATAGCAACTGATGGAACTACAATAATAAATTTCGAAAAACCGTATTGCTTATTCAGTTCTAAAATAGTTCTTAAATATAAATAAGTCTTACCAGTTCCTGTCTATATCTCAATGGTAAAATTGTAAGGTTCTGTTAAATCATTTATAGTAGATAAGGGAAGCCCATTTCTCTTTTGAATCTCTTGTAGATTCTCAAGAATTCTTTCTTTAGGAAGGTTTAATATATTAGGAAATATCTGAAAAGTATAATTAAAGAACTTCTTGGATTGCCCTTTGAATAAGTTTACTACAGAATTTATAGCATCAATCTGAAAATTTAACTTGGGATCAAATTTTAACCTTAACATTATTTTATTCTGTTTTAATACCCATTAATTTCTTTTTCAATACAGGAATATCCTTTTTTACCGTATCCCAAATAGCATCCACATCTACACCAAAATAATTATGTATGAGTTTGTTTCTCATCCCTACGATGTCTTTCCATGGAATATCTGCATATTTTTCTCTAATTTCATTAGATAACCTTTTTGTTGCTTCTCCTATTATTTCAATTTGTCTTATTACTCCATCTTGAATAAGATAATTCTCAATAAAATCTCTGTATTCTATCTTCTGGACATATTCCTCTATTCTATGGATAGCATCTAAGATATGTTTTAGATATACTACTTCGTCTTTTTTCATGCGTAAATTACCTCCATTTCTTTTCTTATGGAATCAATTAAATAAGGGCTTATTGATTGCTCTGTCAACAAATCTACCTTTATTCCTAAAAACTCTGATAGTTCCCTTTCTATTCTTACGAGTTCAAGGAGACTTTTTCTTTCTGAAAATTCTACAATAATATCTATATCACTTTCTCCTTTTTCTTCACCTCTTACATAAGAACCAAAAACAGATATTCTTTTTGCACCTTCGTTTTTAAGAAATTTAATAATTTTTTCATAAATTTCTCGTTTATTCATAATCTTACCCTCCTATATCACCTTCAATCTGACAAAAGCACTTAAGTTTATTTTATCACTATCAGTTAATGAATTATCTAAAAACACGAACATTTTTCCTTTATATTTTGAAGTCCTTATTTCTTCAATTGTCTCAGGGTTAATTTTATCTTCAAGACAAATATAAAAATCTAAATTTTGCTCTTTATCTTCAACATAATAAAATTCATTTTCTTTAATATTTATTTTTTCAATCTTAGAGTTTAAATTTAATCCTTCCTTTAACATTACTTCATAAATAACATCTATCTCTTTCCATCCAGGAACTAATGGTTGGTCAACCCACATACCAAGCCATTCAAGATATTTTTTCTTTAATTCTTCTTTATCTTCGCTTGGGTCAAATTCAAACTCATCTTTAAGATTAAAGTTTGACTTATCTAACTTGAATACCTTAAACCCAAAATCCATATCGTTTTTTATAATTTGTCCCTCACTTTCTTTCTTATACTTTTCCGATACCCTTCTTAATCTCTCAATACAAATATCAGCAACAGTAGGAAACTCCTCTTTAATCTCCTCATCCTGAACTTCTTCATCCAGTTGAACAAGGATAAACTTTCTATTACCGCCATCCTCTTTGTTTAAATCCCAAACAGCCTGCCCTGTTGCACCTGAGCCTGCAAAGAAGTCAAGGATAATATCGCTTTGATTACAGATTATGGAAATGAGGTGTTTAATTAACTCTATTGGTTTAGGATTATCAAATATTTCTGGACGTCCCAAAATGCCAGTCAGCATCTTTTGAGCTGTATCAGTAGTACCGTGGTTATCGAGTAAATTAGGTTGAGCTGAAAAGGTATCTTTATCTTCAAATTCATAAATTTTTAGTTTGACTATTCCGTTGTCCAAAATAAAACGTCCTTTCCTTTCTAATTCTTCAGCTTTTTCTTCGCCAATTTGCCATCTCTTGCCCTCACGCGGATAAACACCAATGATTTTAAAGCGCATAGAATCTCTTTCGTATTTGCCTGCATGCTTTTTTCAATAATCGTCAAACGATATCTACCTTCTCCATCTTTATAAGGATATGTCCTTGTTTCTTTCAATCTAACCCTGGTTTTTAGCTTAGCGGCAATAGTTTTTCCATAAGTTAAAATATAATCCGTAAGTGAACTTACTTGAACCCCTTCAACATTTGTTGAATTAGATTTCTTTTTCCAAAAAAAATTCTCTTTCCCAAAAATCTCATCCATTATCATTCTTAAATGGTGGACTTCGTTATCATCTATTGAGATAAAAATCACTCCATCTTCTCTTAATAAACTTCTTGCTAAAAATAATCTTGGATACATAAAATTAAGCCAATCAGAGTGATACCTTCCACTTGCCTCTGTATTTGTTGTAAGTTTTTTGCCTTCACTGTCAATCTGCCCTGTTTTTTCTAAGTAATCCTTTAATGGTTCTTTAAAATTATCACGATAAATAAAATCTTTACCCGTGTTGTAAGGAGGGCCTATATAAATCATTTTTATTTTACCAAAGTAAGGTTTAAGCAGCAATTTTAATGTCTCTAAATTCTCACCAACAATAACAATATTCCCAGTCTTATCAAAATCAACAGACTTTTCTTTATCAGGTTTCAGTGTTCCATAAGCAGGAGATTGAGTAAGTTTATAAAGATTATTTTTTCCAGCTCAATTGAAATAAAATCTATCATCTTCCTTTTCAATAATTTCCCCGCTGAGTAATGCTTTTAACTTCTCAAAATTAATCTTATTATCCTCAAAAACCTCAGGGTAAATTTTCTTTAATCCTTCCTTAATATCAGTTTTTACTATTCTATTTATCTTTTTAATCTCCATTTATTGCCTCCATAACAAGATTCGCCATTTCATATAACGTTCCCAGCGTAAAAGAAGTTTTTTAGAAGCAGAAATTTGCCTGCCTGTGCCGAAGTCAGGCAGGGGTGAGTGCCGTAAGGCACGAACCTTTTATGCTGTGTTATACACTGTACCAACATCGTATCATCTACCCTTCTCCAAGAACTTTCTTTGCTTTTGCCTTAATATATCTCACAAATTCCTCTGAGGTCATACCTTTGGTTTCCTCATGAATTCTCAAGCGTGCGTAATGAACCTCCTGAAGCGCTGGGTCTTTTGGAAAATCTTTCTTTACCTTTTTCCAAAGTTCATCATTTTTCTTCATATTTCTCATCTCCTTATATTAATTCTCCAGGTGTTACTATCTCTAAATCTGGATAACCCAGAGATGCATTCACCATATTTACAATCTTTCAAGTCTTGATCTTAACGATATGTTCAAAATTCCAGCTGAGCAAGTAATCAATTCTATTTACTGTGGCGATAGAAATGTGCAGTGCATCTTCTGGATAATCAGACGGTATAGCTCCGTGTCTAACATAATCATCTGCTAACATTCTACTCTCCTCATCTATCGACAAAATCTTAAAAGAAACCGCTGTTTCTCTCAACTTCTTTCTTAATCGTGTATCTCTTGTTTCATCAATTTCAGCCAAAACTACTTCATGGACATAGGTATCAAAAGCCTCTATGTTCTCAAAGAAGAGTTGAGTTAAAAGTTGCCTGAGGGTTCTTTTTGTCGAATAATGCGGATATCACAGATGTATCCAGATATAGTTTAATTTTTCCTCTCATCTAATCAACCTCTTACAGGCATTTCGTATAACTTGTTCATAGACGAACTATTTCGCTTTTTGTCCTGTTTTGAGATTATAGACGAAGTATTTCGTTTATCCCAACTCCTGAATAGCCATTAATCTTTTACCTTTGACAATTTTTATCACTTATCACCTCCTTCTTTGAGTCTCAATGTATAAAGTGGACTCAGAGGGCTGCTTCTTAATAAAGTAAAAGAAACCTCTGTTGTAATATAAAGTCTCCCCTTACCCCTCTTTGCCAAAGAGGGATTATGAATTGTATCTTTGCCAATATTTACCTTCTCCATACACAAAAGTGTATTATAATTTGAAAAATGAAGTCAATAAGAAATCAAAACACATTATGAATCTCATATAGGGGATTAAATAAGGTTGGATGAGCGAGAAATAAAAAATCGTTGGGCAAAACAAAGTTCTCTAATTCTTATGTAGACGTTTCTTTACTGAATATCTGGGGAAAAACCTTATGAACCTAAAAATATTTTAGAAATAGTATCTTATTCTCAGTTCAATTCTGTAGTCATTAGGTTTTTCACCGAATTCAGTACCTTTCTGTCCAATCAGGGCTGTGCCTTTCAAGCGTAACTCCCAATTCGTAAAACCAGTATAGAGGAATTCTGGAGATAAGGAGAGGCTTTTATCATTGAG
>Ga0315298_1004613_pt1 | contig 20401 bp, 20 predicted proteins | sample WHS_1_MG_FD_203077 | JGI IMG/M metagenome (GOLD analysis project Ga0315298, IMG submission 203077) | Extremophilic microbial mat communities from Washburn Hot Springs, YNP, Wyoming, USA - WHS_1_MG | ecosystem: Environmental > Aquatic > Thermal springs > Hot (42-90C) | place: USA: Wyoming...
GACATTATAATCGCAAAACCGACTTTGTTACCCAAATGGAATTCATTATGGTTAGACATCGGATGTCTGCCAGACATCCGATGTCTGAAAATCTCTTGTTCGGACGAATGCGACTGAAATAATTAGCGATTGCCTTGCAAAAAGACATCGGATGTTTGTTAAACATCCGATGTCCGAAAATACTTGTAGGGGCGACCGGCCGGTCGCACCTACAGAACAATCTGGTAATGATAAATAAAAAATTTACACTTGCTTGGGTGGAATAAATTGAGTAATTACTATCAATCATCTTTTCGGGGATGGTTTAACTAACTTCATATGTTGCCTAGAAATTCACTCATTTCAGTTCTGCGAAAATAAACTGTTGATTAGTAACATAAGAAAATCCGAAGAAAATGGAAGTACTCTTTTCATTCTCAACAAATTTGAAAAAGTAAAATTAATCGAAAGGAATTTACTAAGTTTTGAGCCACCTGCCGGACTCGAACCAGCGACCGGCTGATTACAAATCAGCTGCTCTACCAACTGAGCTAAGGTGGCAATTCAAAATACAAAATTAAGAATTTTATGTAAAATAAACAAAACCTCAGCCAAAATTTTTGCTAAAATTTTTATCCTTAACAATTGTTGTAACATATAAATTTACTTTGACAACAATCTTGGTCAAATTTTCAATATTTTCAAAACCTAAACTTGTAAAATATCCTTTTGCTTCATAAAAAAATTTCTACATAATAGCGGATTTTTATTTTAGCATAAATAAACGAGGCTTCGACAAACCTCCGAAATTTAACATTCAAAAGTCATTTCTAATCCCCATCTTTTTAATTTGAATTTTTTTTCTTAATATTACATTTTTTATTAAACAAATTTGAATATAAAATGGAGCATTATCAAGTTGCAATTATAGGCTCAGGACCTGCTGGATTTACAGCCGCAATCTACACAAGCAGAGCTCTTTTGAAAACAATTTTATTCGAAGGTATGCAGCCCGGTGGTCAGTTGACCATCACAACAGAGGTCGAAAATTTCCCCGGCTTCCCCGAGGGAATCCAAGGACCGGAACTGATGGAATTGTTCCGTAAACAAGCACAACGTTTTGGAACCGAAACTCGATTCGAAACCATCCGCAAAGTCGATTTTAGCTTACGCCCCTTCCATCTTTGGGCTGAGGAAGACAAAGAATACACTGCCGATTCCGTTATAATTGCAACAGGTGCTTCGGCACGGCGATTACACGCAAAAGGTGAAGACAAATTCTGGGGCTTTGGAATTTCCGCTTGTGCTACTTGCGACGGCTTCTTCTACAAAAATCAAAAAGTTTATGTCGTGGGCGGTGGCGATAGTGCTATGGAAGAGGCTTTATACTTAACCCACTTTGCTTCAAGCGTTACAATAATTCATCGCCGGAAAGAGTTCCGGGCTTCCAAGATTATGCTCAAGCGTGCACAAGAACATCCCAAAATCGACTTCCTGCTCGATTCGGTCATCGAAGAATTCCTTGGCACCGAAAAAATGGGTATTCGAAAACTTACCAGTATCCGCGTTCGAAATGTTGTAACGGGCGAAAAGCAAATCCTACCAGCCGACGGCGTTTTCTATGCAATTGGACACACTCCAAATACCGAAATCTTCAAACCATTCATCGAAACTGACGCCAATGGCTATATTATCACAAAGGGAAAAAGCTCGTATACAAATGTTCCCGGAGTTTTTGCCTGCGGCGATTGTCAGGACCCAACTTACCGCCAAGCCGTTAGCGCCGCTGGTAGCGGATGCATTGCAGCAATCGACACTGAACGATGGCTTTCTGAAAATGTTTAAAAATAGAACGAATGCAAAAATGAACATAAGAAATCTTCTTTTTTTGCTGCTGAGTTTATTTTATCTCGCCAACCCATCAATATTCTGTGTAGAGAAACAAAAATTCACTTTTACCGATGCGATGAAGTTCCCCAAAATCCAAGACCAAACCATTTCGAATAACGGACGCTGGGTTGGTTTTTCCCTTGTTCCTGAACGAGGTGACCCCATTTCCAGAATTGTTTCAACCGATACATCCACCAAGTTTGAATTCGAAAGGACAACGAAACCAACGTTTTCCAATAATTCCGATTGGGTCGCCTTTAAACTTCATCCAAAAGCAATCGACAAAGAAAATGCCGAAAAAGAAAAACCCAAAGAAGGATTATTGCTGTTCAATCTATCCCAGCAGTCAAAATTTACCTTTGAGAAAGTTAAAAATTACCGTTTTTCCGAAGATTCTCGCTGGTTAGCGATTCATTTTTATGGCGATGATAAGCAAGCCAAAGATACTTCCGGAAAAGAAGTTGGAACACCATTGACTCTTTTCGACTTGCTAACCAAAAACCAGCTGGATTTTCAATATGTTACAGAATACTCATTCGATACGCTTTCGAACTACTTTGCATTCGTTGTGGTAGAACCACAAGGGAAAAAGAATGGGCTGTATATCTTGAACTTAAAAGGGGAATTTTCGCTCCCAGTGAAGGCTGACGTCGATTCTGCTGTGTTTATTTCCTCGCTTGCTTGGAACAAAATAAAATTATCACTTTCTTACGTGAAATGCTACGAAAGAAAACACACAAAAGTCGACTCCTGTTCTATTTGCAATTTACCGATGACTGTAATGATTCCCCAACACCTTGTTGAAAACGGTCAACTTGCCGACGATTGGTACATCCCTCGTAAAAATGAATTAAAATGGAGCGAAGACGGCGAAAGACTCTTCTTCGGAATCAAACCAAAGATGGACACTTCGGCAACAAAGGAGAAAATTAAGTTCAACGATACGAATTTCTTCGATATTGCCACAATTTTGAAAAAGGCTGATTATACCTTGTGGCATTGGAACGACCCAAGAGTGAAGACCAATGAAAAAAAATGGTGGGAACAAAACAAAGACCGAACATTCCTTTGCGTATATCATTCCGAAACCAAGAAATTCCTACAATTAGCAGATTTAAATCTGCCTGATGTTGCGTTCACCGACAATCCCCTTTACACCATTGGATACGACGAAAATCCTTATCTAAAAGAATCAACTTGGGAAGGAGCCTACAAAGACCTTTATTTAATTAACTTAAACACTGGTTCAAAAAAACTTTTAGCTAAAAGACTTTCCGAAGATGCTAATCTTTCCCCACAAGGGAAATTCGTTGTCTTTTACAAGGACAAAAATTGGTTTCTATACGATACAAAGCTCGACACATTGGTCAATTTAACTGGGAAGATGAAATATGCTTTTTACGATGAAGACTACGACCAGCCTTCGCCCCCGCCAAGCTACGGATTCGGTGGTTGGTTCGAAAACGACAATGCTTTTTTGATTTACGACAAATATGACATCTGGAAATTCTTTTCCGAAAATTATGGTTACGTTTGCCAAACGGTTATCTTCGGTCGAGACTATTATCAAACCTACAGAATAATTAATCTCGATAAGTCGAAGAAATATTTTCGGAACAACGATTCAGTTTTAATTTCCGTTTTTAATCACAAAACCAAAACTAATTCGATTTACTTATTGGAATTCAAGATTCTTGGTCCTGTTGGATTGAAAGAAGAAGACGGAATTAATTTCAAAGTCATCCAAAAAGCAAAAGACACGAATCTAGTTTTGTTCTCTCGCGAAAGTTACAGCGAATATCCTGACCTTTGGGTAGCGGATTTTCCCTTTAAAAATGTTAAAAGATTAACAAACCTAAATGATGAATTTGTAAGCAAGTACTTTTGGGGAAGAACCGAAGGCGTGCAATGGGTAAACTCGCGTGGCGACACTCTCGATGGCTTTGTAGTTTTGCCCGAGAACTTTGACCCAAAGAAAAAATATCCCCTAATTGTGTATTTTTACGAAAGATTTTCGCAATTGAAGAACAACTTCTCTTTTCCATACATTGGACACCGACCTTGCTTCCAAATTTATAATTCCGACGACTATATCTTTTTCCTCCCAGACATCAAGTACCAAATAGGTAGTCCGGGAAATTCTGCTTTGGATTGTATTACCAGCGGAGTCCGAAAACTCATCGCCGCGGGATTTATCGACACCACAGCAATTGGAATTATGGGGCACTCTTGGAGTGGCTACCAAACAGCTTACATTATCACTCAAACCAATATGTTCTCGGCAGCAGTTGCCGGTGCTCCTGTTGGAAATATGACAAGTGCCTATAGCGGAATAAGATTAGAATCGGGTTTAGCAAGGCAATTCCAATACGAAAGATTTCAGAGCCGAATAGGCGGCAACCTTTGGGATTCACTTGCAAATTACATCAACAACTCACCGATTTTCAAAGCCAAAACTGCCACAACTCCTCTCTTGCTAATGTTTGGCGATGAAGACCAAGCAGTGCCTTGGCAACAAGGTATTGAACTCTACCTTGCATTCCGTCGTCTCAACAAAGTTGCATTTTTCTTGCAATACCACAATGAACCACACTGGCCCAACAAATTTCATAATAAATTGGATTATGCCATCAAAATCAAAGAATTCTTCGACACATATCTGAAAAAGAAGCAGCCACCCGATTGGATAGAAAAAGGAGAAAACATAATTATCAAAGAATAACAAAAGGAATACCAAAATGCAAATTGAAATCAAAGAAATTTCAACCAAAAGCGAAAAGCTGAAATTCATCAAGTCGCAATGGCTTTTCTACAAAGACGACCCAAATTTTGTTCCCCCAATTATCAGCGACCGATATAAACTTATCGATACCGAGAAGAACCCATTTTACAAGCATTCGGAACTTAAGCTGTTTATGGCATTTGATCCAAGCGGGAACATACTTGGCAGGATTGCTGGGATAATAAATTACAACCACAACAAAACCCACAACGATAAAACTGCCTTTTTTGGCTTCTTCGAATGTGTTAACAATCTTGATGTTGCCCGAAAACTGCTCGAACAAGTCGAAAGCTGGCTCTATCAGAAGGGGTTCGATACAGTTATCGGACCCGAAAATCCTTCGATGAACGACGAAGTAGGTTTGCTCATTCAAGGCTACGATTCCCCACCCGTGATTATGATGACCTACAACCCTAAATATTACATCGACTTAATCGAAGGCTCTGGATACACCAAAGCGAAAGATTTGTATGCCTATCTTTTGGAACCACATACTTTCACATCCGAAAAAATGCTCCGCCTTCAAGATGTTATACGGAAAAGATACGAAGTAACTATCCGAGAAGTTGATTTCAGCAACAAAAAGAATCTCTGGCGAGATGTGGAAATTTTAAAGGATATTTACAACTCGGCTTGGGTTCCAAATTGGGGCTTTGTTAAATGGACCGACGAAGAATTTAATTACATCGCTAAGGACCTAAAACTTATCGCCGAACCAAAACTCGCTTTAATAGCCGAATCAAAAGGTAAAGTTGCTGGCTTTGGCTTGGCTTTGCCAAATATCAACGAATGCCTGATTTACAATAAAAAAGGCTCAACCTTAGGCGCACTTTATCATATCCTAACCAAAAAGAAGAAAATCCAATTTGTTCGAATAATTGCATTAGGTGTTAAACCAGAATTTCAAAAAACCGGAATAGATTCTATTCTTTATTATGAATTAGGAACCCGGGGAATACAACTTGGCTACCGATATGGCGAAGCTTCGTGGATTTTGGAAGACAACGAAATGATGAACAAAGGTTTAACAAGCACAATGAGCGCCAAAGTTTATAAAATTTATCGACTTTACCAAAAGAAATTAACAGAATAATGTTAAACAAACTGCAAGAACGATGAGCGAACGCGAAAGGTGGGCAACTCGAATAGGATTAATTCTGGCTGCCGCAGGCAATGCCGTTGGCTTGGGGAACTTTTTGCGTTTTCCCGTACAAGCAGCCCAAAACGGCGGCGGTGCTTTTATGATACCATATTTCATCGCTTTCCTACTTTTGGGAATACCTTTGATGTGGGTAGAATGGGCAATCGGCAGGCACGGTGGGAAGTATCACCATGGCCATCTTCCCGGTATGTTCGATGTTATTTGGCGAAATCCTTTGGCTAAATATATTGGTGTGCTCGGGCTTTTTGTATCATCAATCATAATGATTTACTACTGCTACATTGAATCTTGGACATTGGCTTATAGTTTCTTTTCTATTACCAAAACATATTTCGGACTTACCGATTTCGATTCGATGACAGGATTTTTGAAAAGCTACCAAGGAATTCAAAAAGGCTATTTTTCTTCATTACTCCCTGCTTATTTATTCCTTATAATCACGCTTCTGGCTAACTTTTACATTTTGAAGCGTGGAATTGCGCGCGGAATCGAACTTCTTGCCAAGATTGGAATGCCTTTGCTTATAATTCTTGCAATTGCACTTGCCATTCGAGTTGTTACGCTCGGAACTCCCGACCCTGTTAATTTCCCCGATAGAAATGTTGAGGAAGGTTTTGCTTTCATTTGGAATCCTAATTTTTCGATGCTTGGTGATGCAAAAATTTGGCTCGCCGCCGCTGGTCAAATCTTTTTTACCCTTAGCGTCGGGATGGGAACTCTTGAAGCTTATGCAAGCTACTTACGCGAAGAAGATGATATTGCACTGAATGGCCTTTCCACTGCATCCACAAACGAATTTGTCGAAGTCATTCTTGGTGGTTCTATTGCTATCCCCGTTGCTGTGGCTTTCTTTGGCGTTCCAGCAACATTGGAAATTGCTAAAGGCGGTGCATTTAATCTTGGTTTTGTTTCGATGCCACTCATTTTCCAAAAATTACCATTCGGCGATTTCTTTGGGTGCATTTGGTTCTTTCTGCTCTTTATCGCTGGCATTACATCATCAGTTGCAATGGTTCAGCCGCTAATTGCATTCCTCGAAGAACAATTCAAAATTTCGCACAATAAAGCCACCACATACGTTGGCATAGGAACATTTATCTCGGTTAATCTTGTGGTGATATTCCTAAAATACGGATTCCTCGATGAATTGGATTACTGGGCGGGAACATTTTTCCTCGTCCTGATAGGCTTCCTCGAAGTTGTTATTTTCGCTTGGATTTGGGGAATGGATAAAGGATGGAAGGAAATCACAAGCGGAGCCGATATTAAAATACCTCGTTTCTTTTATTATGTGATAAAATATATCACTCCCTTTTATATCCTTGCTATTCTTGTTTATTGGGGAATTACCGATGCCATACCAACATTGTTAATGGAAAACATACCTGCCGAGCAGATTCCTTACCGTTGGGGGGCTCGTTTGTTTATGCTGCTTGTTTTTTCTGGTCTTTGCTTTATGGTTTACAAAGCTTGGAAGTTAAACAAACCAGAGTATAAATAGTATGATAGGCCTGAAGATAGAAGGAATCATCTTTATGGTTGTTGCTTATTTAATAATTATTTCCCTTACAGTTTTTTGCTTTTATAAGGTGTTAAAGAATAACCGAACGAACTCAAAGTAGTCCTTTTTTACGACGCAAAAGCCATTCAATACTGAAAAATAGTATCGAAAGTATTAACAATGGCAAATAGTTCCAAAGATATAGCTCTTTCTTTTGTGTTATGACTTTGTTTTGCAAAAACAAATTATCTAATTCTGCCTTAATTTTATCTGTCTCTTCCCAAAAGAAAAATTTTCCGCCCGAAACATTCGAAATATATTGCAAGAAACTAAATCTGGAACGAAATTCTAACATTTCCAGATTGCTTTTTTCGACAATGAATTTGCCTCGGGAAGAACCTATTAGCTTTCCATCACGGTAAGCCTCTCCAATGTAATTATATTCCCCAATATCGAAAGTTCCAACATTGCCCGAATATAGTCCGCTCCCAATTTGGGGAAGAACACTTTCGACTTGTGTGTTGTCCTTAACAACTCGAACCTTCACCAAAGCATTATCAACCGGAGATTGCGTTTCGTCGTAAACTTGCCCGGTGAAAGAAACCTGCTCAAATTGATGGAAATTGGTTTTATTAGGTTTGATGCGAACTCGTGCAAACTCTTCATTGGCAGAAAGCCAATTCAAAATGTTCATAATCAAAGCCGAGCCGGGGTCGATTTCCTTGTCGGGCGAATTCATCAACTCTCTTAATGATTGCCCAAGAAGTCGCCAGCGATAAATTCCATAGCCAAGAATTGCTGCCGACTTCCTGTTTTGGAATTCGTATGTCAAAAGGAATGGCTCTTTTAGCTCCGAATTCCCAACTTTTATCGTAGCGAGGACTTCGCTTTCTGGCTTGGGTCGAACGAATAACTCCGTTCGGAAAATGGGAGGGAGCTGATTCAAAAGTTTCAACCCAACATCCCCCGACGCAATGTTCAAAATTGGATTGCCCGTTTGAGTTTGCTTAAAATCGGCAACAAATGTATATTCTTTTGCATTATTGCTTGCAAAATTAAATGGTAAAAACTCTTCGTAGGGTTTCAACTTCCTATAATCGGTGGATAGTTGGGAAACAAACAACACGGATTTGCCTTTGTTCCATTCTTCTTTCACCCAGTCCAAAATTTGATTCGGGCTTGAATTTATTGGAAACCCAAGCAAAATGAAAACTTGGGCATCCTCGAAATCTTTTCGTGTGGGTTTAGGGTCGTAAAATTCCGCTCCTTGTTTTTGGACGAATGTAAGAACCTCGGAGCCTTTCTCCTGCAAAATAATCGACTTAATGTAGGAAATGTCTGGAACTGGATAGCCCGAAATCAGAACATATTTCTTCTTGCTTTTAACGATTTTCACAATTTGTGTTTGTGAATTATTTTCGCTCGAAAATTCATTGGGCAATACCTGAACTTTTGCAACCAACTTTGCAAAACCTTCTGCCTTTGGTGTGTAATCGAAGACCACAGAATAATCTTCAATTCCTCTTTTTAAATTGATTTTCTGCCCCGAAACCAAATCTTTTCCTTCGAAAAGTTGCACATTTACACCTTCCAAATCGAATCCAAAGGATTTGATGTTAACTTTAACAGGTTGGGGCTTATCCACAAATCCAAGTTCGTTTGTAACAATGCCAGTAACAACTACATCTCTTGGCGGGATTGTATCCCCTACTCCAATGGTATAAATGGGAATCCCAATTTGTTCGGCAAGGTATGCTGGATTTTCGCCTGAATTAATTATTCCATCGGTAACAACAAAAATGGCTCCGATGTTTTCCTCTCGCCTCAAATTGTAAATCTTTCTTAGCGGCGCCAAAAGGTTAGTTTCAAAACCGTCGAACCTGAGCGAGTCCAATTTAAAATCTCCGAGCATATTATAGCTCTCATCGAATTTCCAGTATTCTGCGGGATATTTAGAGTAGCTGGAAATTCCCGATTCAGTTATTGCTCTCTCGGTTTGAGCAAATTTATCAACTGTTCTCGAAATGTTTGGATAATCTGTAACATCCCATTTTACTTTCATCGACGCTGAATTGTCGATTAAAAATACAACCTTCGGTTTCTCAATTCTATTCTGAATGAAATTCAAAATTGGTTCCGAAAAGAAAATGAACAAAAAGAGCAACCCAAAAAAACGAATAACTCCAAGCAGTATCCTATCTTTCCTTTCTATCGTAGGATTAGTTTTCCGATAGTAAAAATAAGTTAAGACAAAAGATACTAAAACAAAAATCAGAATTAGCCACCCAGAAAACCCAAAATTCAAAACAACTTTATTCATCTGTTTCGCATTTTAAAAAACCTAAAACGATTAAAAGTATCTTTTAGTAAAAAGCAAAAACTTCTACAAAGGTTGAGTGACTTCTTTATGGCATAGAAAAAAAGTGTAGTAATTGCTCATTACAATCCATCCCAAATTTGACCTTTAATAATTTATCTTAATTTACTCTATTGTTGGGGTAATTTGTAAATTGCATCTAAAAAACATACTATCATACCCTACAAAACAAATCGTCATTGGATGTACTTCAAGGGGTGAACACACAGGAACAAGGAGCGAACGCCCTGGCTCGCCCTTACAAGTAATTTTCAGACATCGGATGTTTGGGAACAACCTATGTCTGACAAATACTTGTAGGGGCGACTGGCCGGTCGCCCCTACATCGGTGGAAACCTCGGAAACATCATTTTTGGTACAGACACATAGGTTTGCCCTTAGGATGTTGATGGTGATGTAGTGGAAAGGAGAAGAAATAATATATTGTTTTAGGGGCGAATAAATATTCGCCCCTACAATTTTGCAAATTTCAATTACAAGTAAATCTTTTATTTTGCTCCTAATCAAGCAGTTTTCGGGCTGAATCCAAATCTCCTCGTCCTATGTATTGGGCTATCATCGCTGCGTTAGTTATCGGCGCCGATATCCGCTTCGCTATTCGTGTCGAAATTATAATCGCAATTACATAAATTATCACCGAAAGGATTACCATTATATACAATAGCGAGTATAAACTTTTGCTAATTTGGTCTCGGACTGCAAATATTTCATCTTCGTATGAGCCAGCTCCAATAACCCAATCCCAATCCTTGTAATAAACGGCTGCAACTATCTTTGTCCTAGCTTTATCCTCCCCTACATTCTTCCAGTCGTATCGGAAAAACTTAACCTCTCCGGGGTTCTCGGTAGTAGCATTTATTATCTCTTGAATGAATAATTTCCCATTTGCATCCTTGGATTCCCAAATATTCTCGCCATCTCTTTTACCATCCTTCGATATGATATAATGCCCTTTTTGCTTACCACTTCCACCAAGAACATAAACATACCCAGTTTCACCAATTTTGATTGAGTAAATTGCCTTACGCAGACTTTCTTCAACAGTTTTCTGCGGTATTCCACAATAAACCATTCCAACAATTTCACCACTCGGTAGCCTCAAAGGAGAGTATGCTGTAACATACCATTGGTCAACAACAAATGCCCTTCCAATATAATCTTTGCCTTGAAGTATCGAAGAAACAACGGGGTTCTCTTTGCCATCGGGTTCTTTAACAGGTATGAATGTTCCAATTGCCCTTTCGCCCTTCTTGTTTTTCACTGTAGTAGCAATCCTAAGCATATCCCCAGCAGAATTCATCTTTACAAAAATCGTAACGGTAGCACCCGATAGACTCGCAACCTCGTCCACAATAGGAACTTTAACATCAAAAGTCTTTATTTTTGGAAATGTAATTCCCCCAATCTCAAGCTTGGGAGCATTCACCTCCATTGCCTCGTTGGTAAATTGATTAATCGCTTGCCATTGCTCAGTCCCTGATATTTTGATTGCCCCCTTCTGCTTTATTACCTCCTTTGCAGTATTCAAAGCAACATTAAGCATTTTCTGGGCTAAATTATTGGAATTGTCGGTTAGGTCGTACACCATTTTAGCTATTTGTGCAACTTCTTTCTTTGCCGATTTCTCTAACTCCTCGCTCGAAAACCTTTCAATGCTATTCGTTCGAATAATCAGGATAATTAAACAACTAAAAATCACAACTGATAGCAAAATAATGATTAAGGAATTAATTCGGTAACTTATACTTTTTGCCATACAAAACCCCTTAAAAAAAAGACAAAATTAAAAAAAAATAATAAAATGCAAAAAGAAATTAGACTCTGGCAAAAAGTGTTTGCGTTAATTAAAAGTCTGCTTTATCGATTTGTTTTTGTCGAATACTTAACAATTCCTATTTCAATGCTAAAAAACAAACTTTTATTATTTTTGTAATGAGGAATTTGTTTAATCAATGAGGATTGGAATGAATATTCTGGTAGGAATTTCGAGAGTTCCCGATACTGCAACAAAAATAATTATCGGAGCCGATGGCAAGTCCATCGACGAGAAAGGAGTTAAGTTCATCATTAACCCTTATGATGAATTTGCGTTGGAAGAAGGGCTTCGCCTGAAAGAAAAGTACGGTGGCACTGTTGTTACAATCACCGTTGGACCCGAAGCTTCGAAAGAAGTAATCCGCTCGGCTTTGGCAATGGGCGCCGACCGTGCCGTGTTAATCAAAACCGAAGGCTTTTTCGACTCGTTCTTCGCTGCGAAAAACATTGCAAATTATGCTAAGCAATTTAACCCCGACATCATATTCTTCGGACGGCAAAGCGTCGATTTTGATTCGCTTATGGTTCCCGCTATGGTGGCTGAATTCCTTGGCTTGCCCGCTATCACCATTGTTTCCAAGTTTACTTTTGACGGTACCAAAGTAGTTGCCGAACGAGATGTCGTCGGCGGAAAAGAAATCGTCGAAACCACGCTTCCCTGTGTCATCTCCGCCCAGAAGGGCTTGAACGAACCACGCTATCCTAAATTGCCCGACATTTTAAAAGCAAAAAACAAACCAATCGAAGAAATCACCCCTGAACAACTCGAGCCAAAAGTCGAAATACTCGGAATGGAAATTCCATTGCGTGCCCGCAAAAACAAAATCGTTGGCGACAGCGACCAAGAAATAGCCGAAATTGTTAAACTTCTCCACGAAGATGCAAAAGTTATTTAATTTATTGGAGGCAAGAATGAAAAAAATTTTGGTCTATCTTGAACCACTCGAAAATAAACTCAAAAGAGTATCCTATGAGCTTATCACAGCAGCGAGGCAAATTTCCGAAAAAACCTCTGCCACTGTTTCGGGCATTGCATTCAACGGAACAAAGGAAGCACTCGAAACAGCAAAGGAATTCGGATTGCAACATACCTATCTGATTGATGCACCATTGTTCGCTTCTTATTCTGCATCGCTGTTTTCCAAAGCAATTGCCGAACTTATTCGCTCCAAAGAATTCGACTTAATTCTTTTCCCTGCCCATACATACGGCTTTGAACTGGCGGGTCGGGTTTCGGCAAATTTAGACGCAGCATACGTTTCCGACTGCATTGCTTTGGACATTTCAAACGGCGATTTGATTGTCAAAAAGCCTGTGTATGCTGGTAAATCCCACATCACTGCAAAACTCAATGGAAACATAAAAATCTGCTCGCTCCGACCAAATGTTTTTACTGCAACATCTTCGTCCGTTGCGGAAATCCAAATCGAAAAGTTCGAACCTAATGTTTCGGAAGCAGACCGCAAGGAATGTGTTGTTAATGTTATGAAAAACGAAGGCAAACTCGATGTCCTCGAAGCCGACATCGTTGTCTCGGGTGGTCGCGGAATCAAAGGACCCGAAAATTATCATCTGATAGAATCCCTTGCAGCGCTGCTTGGTGGGGCGGTTGGAGCCTCGCGTGCAGTTGTGGACGCAGGATGGCGTCCCCACAGCGAGCAGGTCGGTCAAACTGGAAAAACTGTTTCCCCAACACTTTATGTTGCTTGTGGAATAAGCGGAGCAATACAACATTTGGCTGGTATGTCCTCGTCGAAATATATTCTTGCAATAAACAAAGACAAAGATGCTCCAATTTTCAAAGTCGCAGATTACGGTATTGTCGGGGACTTGTTCAATGTGATTCCAAAACTCATAGAGGAAATCAAAAAATATAAAGAGTAAAAACTAAAATAAAACCTTTGCGATATAGTCTTTTAAATCGAACAAAAGAGAAAAGTAAAGATGGAAAAAATCGAAGTTAGACCAATAGGTATAACAACAAGCCCCGAAAGTTCTAATGCTTTCGCTTTAATTCTTAAAGAAAAGCACGGACCCCGGAGTTTGCCAATTATCATTGGACAGTTCGAAGCTCAGGCAATCGCAATGGTTTTGGAAGGTGTTACTACTCCACGACCCTTGACCCACGACCTGTTCAAAAATGTTTTGGAACAATTGGACGCTCGTATAGAGGAGGTATACATCAATGACCTTAGGGACGGCACATTCTATGCGCGGATTTTGTTCGAGTCGCCACCACTGGATATCGATGCCCGTCCGAGCGATGCAATAGCGTTGGCGCTTCGTTTCCAAGCCCCAATTTACGTCGATGCAGAAATTCTTAACCAAGCGGGAATAACATTTGGCGAAAGACAACGGGACATCGACGAAGAGCAGGAATCCGACCTCTTTGGCTCGATGGACGAAGATGAGGACGAACTTCCATTCCCGCCGCCAAGCAAGGAGCCCGACCGACCCAAAACCCGAGTGGAAAAATTGCAAGAAGAACTCGAAAAAGCCATAAAAGACGAGAACTACGAGCTTGCAGCGAAAATTCGCGACGAGCTAAAAAGAATTTTGGAAAAATGAAATTTTTTCGTAATTTTGCTTTTTTTAGCCGGAGTAGCTCAGCTGGTTAGAGCAACGGAATCATAATCCGTGTGTCGGGGGTTCGAATCCCTCCTCCGGTACAAAGTTGGAGAGAAGGAAAATGTGGCAATTTTTGTCCTGGATGGCATTCTTCTATGCCAAGTATGTTAGATGAAATTGCCCAACCAAAGGTTGTGGGAGCTTTTGGAAAAAATGTAACCCTACTTGGAAAATCCCTTTTGGAATCCCAAGACCTACTAAATATCCACAATGTAGAAATACCAATTAACATCAGGCAGAAGAGGTTAGAATTTTTCATTATAAAGGAAAGAGTCTTAAAGGAGGTGTCCTATGGATACAGTATATAGCCAGGGTATGGGACCTGGTGGATTTTGTATTTGTCCAAAATGTGGGTATAAGAAACCACATGAAGCTGGTATCCCTTGTCAACAAGAAAAATGTCCAAATTGTGGAACAAAGTTGATAAGAGAAGGTTCTTATCATCATAAATTAATTGAAAAAAAGAAAGGAGGGGATTAATATGTATGGATTTAGAAGAGGTTGGTATTCGTGCAAGTGGCAAAACGAATTTCCTTCGGACTATGAATTTATCGGTCCTTGGAGATGGGGACGTGGGCCTTTTGCTTTCCATCGATATTTAACAGGGAGAATGGTTCATAGCTGGGGTGCTTATCGTTGGGGCATTCCCGCCTCATACATCGAAGAAGACCTTAGAGCGGAGCTTGATGCTCTAAAACAAGAAAAAACAATGTTAGAAACGCGTATAGAGGAAATAGAAAAACTGTTAAAAGAAGAAAAATAAAGGGGTGAAAAAATGAAAATTGCCATTGCATCTGATGATGAGAAGACTATTTCTTCTCACTTTGGTAAAACAAAAGGATTTTGTATTTTTGAAGTTGAAGGCAAAGAGATAAAAAGTCAACAGTATCTTCCTAATACTTTTACAGACCATGCAAGAGGATTAGAAGGAGCACGGCATAAAGCCCACGAACATGATCATACTCCAATTCTTGAGGCACTTAAGGATTGCAAAGCAGTTATTGCTCACGGAATGGGTAAACATATGCGCAATGATTTAATGAGTATAGGCATAGAAGTCTATGTTACAAAGGAAACCGATGTTGAAAAAGCTTTAAACTTATATCTTAATGGTGAACTCACTAATAGTCCAGAAACAGGATACCATCATAAACATAGATAATGACGGACGCAAATTCATTTAAGTGCTTTTTTGCGATTCGCTTCGCTCACCCAAATGTTTTGGCACTTCGCAAACACGCAAAACGTTATATGAAATTCGGCTTGGCAGAGAATAAAAAATATGAATACTAAAACTATAAATGAAAATATCAGTATGAAATTAGACATTGGGTATAAAAAGACTTGTTCTTGTCCTGATACCCATATAAACTGTCTTACTCCAAAAGAATGGGTAAAAGGGCAGGTCGCTATTTGGGAACTGTATTATGAGGGGAAAGACATCAGGGATAAAGATATACATCCTGCGGTATTCCCTATTGCTTTGCCTAAAAAATGTATAGAACTCTTTACTCACAAAGGAGAATTGGTATTAGACCCGTTTGTAGGTATTGGAACTACTCTTATTGCGGCACGGGTTTTAGAAAGGAATGCTGTGGGTTTTGACCTTAACCAAAAATATATAGATTTTGCTAATAAAAGACTGTCACAACTAAATATGTCACTCTTTACCAACAGCATCAAACAAATTGCAATCTGTGATGATGCAATCAATATCCCTAAGTATCTTAATGAAGCAACAGTTTCATTATGTGTTACCTCACCTCCTTATGCTAATATGTTAAATCACGAAAGACTGAATAAAAGTTTAAGAAGTGACCTTAGAGAAAACAAACACTATAAGAAGATCCAGCAATATTCAGATAATCCAAGAGACCTTGGCACAATGAGACTTAAGGAATATATAGAGGCACTTGCGGAAATTTATAAAGGAATATTGCCACTTTTGAAACCAAAAGCTCATTGTGTAATTAATGTTAATGACTTATGGGAAAACAATCGCCGGTATCCAACGCATAGTTATATTATAGAGGCAATGGAGAAGGTGGGTTATGAACTTAGGAATATTATTATATGGGACAAGAGAAATTTAGTAAACAATGTCGGTATTTTTGGATGGCCTAGTAACTACATAACTCTTAGCACAACTTTTGAATACATACTTGATTTTTGGAGGCCTCCATTATGATCGGATACAATGAGTTGATAGAAAAACTGAAGAGAATAAAAGAAGCTGGGTGGATAAGAACCCACAGAGCAGGGAATACAGGTGTAGGGAAAACATTAGAGAACCTTTTGGGAATTAGAGAAAATAATATACCTGGCCCAAATGCCGCAATGATTGAACTAAAAGCCGCAAGGAAAAATGCTTCAAGTATGCTTACGCTGTTTACAAAATCGCCATCCCCCCCGGAGCTAATTCAATACTGCTTGAAAGATTTGGCTATGCCTCTACAAAGAAACAGGGGACAAAAAGATTAGAAACTACGGTAAATGCTATAGATTTCAATACCATAAAAGGAAGACCTGGATTCAAAATCAGTATTGAAGTTGATAGAATAAATCTCATCACAACAAATAATGAAATTGTCGCTCATTGGGACAAAGAAACATTAAAAAATTCTTTTGAAAGAAAACTTCCAAAGCTGTTGTATGTAAAGGCAGAATCTAGAGGCAAAGGTTCAAATGAAGAGTTTTGGTACAATGAAGCATGGTTATTGAGCGGATTTGACTTTTACAATTTTGTTCAATTATTAAAAGATGGCGTAATTCTTGTAGATATAAGGATTGGACAATATCCAGATGGTAGACCACATGACCACGGTACAGGATTTAGAGTCTTTCCAGATAAACTAGATTTATGTTTCAGTCATCGTGAGAGAATAATATGAATGCAGAAATAATAACCGCCAAGCCGAACTCTTCGGAAACCTTCGGTTTCCTTGCCTCGCCCTATCGGGCTCGGTCATATAACAGGTGCGTATGCGGTTACGCTCCCTTCGGTCGCTCCACCCAAATTCCCTCACTTCGTTCGGGTCGTTCGGGAATTCAGTTACGCTAAGACGTTAGTCGATAGGTCAAAGGAGGGTTAAGGCTATGTTATATATCTACAATAAGAAAAATAAAACTTTTTTCTCCAGCGAAGAAACGGATTTCAAAACTCACGAGATTTTGGAAAGGAGGGACATCGAAAAGTGGATAGTAAATTTTCCTGAGATACTCGGAGAGGAACTGCTTATAATAACTACTGAATATGATAAGTTTGATAAAACAAAAGAGAGACTCGACCTTCTATGCCTTGATAAAAATGGAAAGTTGGTGGTCGTCGAATTGAAACGGGAGGAGAGCGGTAAAAGCGTCGAACTACAAGCTATAAAATACGCCGCATATTGTTCAACACTAACTTTGAAAGATGTGGTATCTCTTAGAAAAGAGTTCTTAACAAAAAATAGTAAAGAACAAAATGATGAAGAAATTAAAAAGGAGTTGTTTGACTTTATTGACAACGATGATTTTGAAGAACTTGACGATAAACCAAGAATAATGCTTGTGGCAAAAGAATTCAGACCCGAAGTTATGGCATCTGTTCTATGGTTAAGAAAGTTTGGTTTAGATATATCCTGCATTAAACTTATACCATACAAAATTGATGAGGAAAAAATCGGACTAGTATCGTCTACTATTATTCCCCTTCCCGAAGCAGAAGAGTATATTATAAAATCTGAAAGAAAAGAAAACCTCGAGACGACCTTAACACGCAGGCAAGAGGAGTATCTAAACTTCTATCAAGAACTAGTTGACAGCATAAAGGATAAAATCCCTATCTCTTTACCTAAACCAGCACCTCGCTTCTATTATCAAATACCAACTGGGATAAACAGAGTTCATTTTGAATGGGCTTTTCACGGCAATCCAAGAAGCAGTTTTTGCGTTGAACTCCATTTTGAAAAAGGGAACAAAGAAGAAAACAGAAGATTACTCGAGGTAATTGAAAGCTCAAAAAATGATATTGAACAAGCGACTAACGAAAAAGTCATTATTCAAAAAGATTGGGGAAAAAGTTCGTGTAGGTTATATATAGAAAAGAACGAGGGGAGGATGACTGAGGAATTAAAAAAATGGGCCATAGAAAAGATGAAGATATTTTACGATTTACTTCATCCCAAATTGGAGAAATTGAAATAAAAAGCTCATTCATTCACCTACTACATCACAAAATTTTCCCTTTCCCGGCTCCCCTGAATTTTCCCTTCGCTAAAAATTCTTTTGCGGTGTGAACGTCAATTTTATTTGCAATGGTTGAGTTTTTAAAATGAAATTGTTTAGATATTTTTTGATTTTTGGTGTTTTGTTTGTTTTTGTGGCTTGCCAAACGATTAAGGATGTAACTCATTCTTTGAGTTCGTTCTCTTCCCTTCGGTTCAAAATCGAAAATGTTACAGAGTTCCAAATTGCCGGTGTTCCAATTGCCACAAAACAAAGCCTGTCCGATTTCTCTCCCATCGATGCAGTAAAAATCGGACAAGAAGTAGCGAAAAACAAACTCCCCGTTTCGTTCATTATCAATATTGCCGTTAAAAATCCCAACACTGGGCTCCAAGGCACAAGACCTATCCCAGTAAAATTAAAGCAGTTCGATTGGACTTTGTTTATCGATGGTACCAAAACCATATCGGGAAAGCTTGCAAAAGAATTTGAATATCCCGCATCCACCGAGCTTGGACACCTGCCTTTGGAAGTTTCGCTCGACTTGTTCGAATTCTTTGGGAATCGAGGCTACGAAGGGATAATTAACCTTGCTCTTTCGCTTGGCGGCTTAAAGCAAAATCCATCGAAAATCGCTATCGAAGCAATTCCAACCTTTTCCACTCCTTTCGGAACTTTCCAAGCACCCAAAGTCCGTATCACAAGCGATAGTTTTAATTAACAACTATGGAAGCAGACCTTATCGACCCGCTAATATTGCCATTCATCTTTATCACATTTGCAGTTTTTTTGGCTTTTTTGAACGGAATCGTTGCCGAAGCCCAGCCCGAAAACGCTTCGGCTTCGAATACCTTCCAAAATGCCAAAATCCAAAGGCTATTCGACGAAAAACATATTGTAACTACTTCCTTCCTGTTCCTTGAAATTATACTTTATTTATTGTCGGCTATAAATTTGTCTGTCTATGCCTTTTTCCTTTCGCTTTTCCAAGGCGCAACTTCCTATTTGCTTCTTGTGTTTATAATTTTGGCTACCTTTTTCATTCGAACAACAATGTATTCAATTGGAATCAGATTTAGCAATAAACTTTTTGGCTCATTTGCAAAAATCATTTACTTTTTCTATGTTATTTTACAATTCTTGGGCAAATTCTATTTACTTCTTTTCCGAAAAATTTCATCACGAAGCGAGGAGGCATCGCTCGAAGACATACAAGAAGTAGTCGAAACTGCTCACGAAGAAGGAACCTTGCAAACTGGCGAGTACAAGATTTTTTCGAATGTAATTAAATTCAATCAGGTGCCCGTATCCGATGTTATGACCCCGCGAACGGTGATTTTTGCCTGCCCAGCCGATTTAACAATTGAAGAGGCACTAAAACTGCCCGAAATCAAAACATTTTCAAGATTTCCAATTTACGATGGCAATTCTATCGATGACAAAATTGTTGGATATGTCGTAACAAAAGACATTTTCCAAGAAGCTATAAATAACCATCTGGACAAGAAATTAAGAGAACTTGCGCGAGAGATACACTTCATCCCCGAAAATGTTACGCTCGACGATGCGCTAAATCAATTCCTTTCCAAACGGCAACATATTTTCCTCGTTGTCGATGAATTTGGAGGCATCGAAGGGCTTGTAACTATGGAAGATTTGATTGAAACAATACTTGGGGAAGAAATTATCGACGAAGCGGACAAATATATCGACCTGCGAGAAGTCGCCAAACGAAAAAGAGAAAATCGCCTTCGGTATAAATCCGATGAAGATGTTTCCCAATAATTTTCCTAATTTTGTATTTTTCAAAAATGTAATTATAAATGGAAGAGTCTCAATATAATTCAACAGTTGTTGGTAAAATTCTTTTAACACCAGACTTAATGATACTTCGAGTGCGAACCGACGAGCCCCGTCCAAAATTCGAAGCTGGGCAATTTACACAGATTGGTCTTCTTGGGAAAGAACCGCGTTCAGCGAATTCTTTGCCTGTTGTCGAAGATGTTCCACCCGATAAAATGATTAAAAGACCATATTCGATTGCCTCGGCAAATCACGAAA
>Ga0315298_1004615_pt1 | contig 20396 bp, 17 predicted proteins | sample WHS_1_MG_FD_203077 | JGI IMG/M metagenome (GOLD analysis project Ga0315298, IMG submission 203077) | Extremophilic microbial mat communities from Washburn Hot Springs, YNP, Wyoming, USA - WHS_1_MG | ecosystem: Environmental > Aquatic > Thermal springs > Hot (42-90C) | place: USA: Wyoming...
GCATCTGGGTCACGTGGCTTACCCTTCTCAGCACGTTTCTTGTCCTTGGCTGTGTGCCCATTTGCTACACTATGCACACTGTCAATGATTTGAATTGCACCGAATTGCACACCACAATCTAGGGCAATCTGGATAATTTCATCCAGCATCTCTTCAAACACTTCTAGTTTGCCTCTGGTAAGCAGCCGCTCATGAAATACGGTCAGAGTCGAATGATCTGGCGCTTTTTGATCTGCCGCCAATCCCACGAAAAATTTGGCGGGGATATTCTCGTTGATATATACTTCCACTTGCCGTTCAGATAGCTTGTACAAATATGCAATGATTTCCATTTTCAATATGATAGCTGGATCAAAGGGCGGACGACCATACATTCCGCCACCTTTGTAGAGCTTGAGCAAGCGCTTGGTTAAAATGTTCCCATAGAATCTGTTGTTTCAGTTTACGTAAAAAATGATTCTCGGGTACGATTTGATCGTATAGATAATCACCAAAGAATGAACTTCTTCACGTCTCTACAAAATGTTCTTTTTCCATGTCAAACTCCTGCATCAGATTGGTTTGCTTTTGGCCGTTATTCTAGACTGCAAGCATTATATTAAAGTCTGACAATCTGGTCAATTAAAACCTTGTTTTTCAACACTCTCATACTGTTACTTGACAAATAAGAAATTGTATGTTAATATATTTATTATTGGTCATACCAATATACCATTAGCCTATAATACAATAATACCAATGTTGATTATGGATGAATTATGTGGAAGAAATGAATCTTTTCCGCACTGTTCATAACGAAAAGCTGAGTCAAAAAATTAACCGCCAACTTCTCAAGGCGATTACTGATGGTCACTATAAACCCGGCGATCTTCTGCCTTCAGAGCGCGACATGGCAAATACATTTGGTGTAAGCCGGGTGGTTGTGCGCGAGGGTCTGAACTCCTTGGTTGGTAAGGGCGTTATATCAATACGGCAGGGACGCGGCGCTACCGTGAATCCCATCGAAGAATGGAATACGCTCGATCCCGAAGTGCTGATGCTGCTACATGGCGACCAGGCATTCGAAGAACTGATTCAATTCCGCAGGATCCTAGAACCCGAACTCGCTGCACTCGCGGCGAAAAACATCTCCCCTGAGGAATTGGAAGAATTGGAGGCTGTATCTGACCTGCCTGAGACCGACAGTGAAGAGGAGCATATCCAACACGACACTACCTTCCACCTAGCTATTGCTCGCGCCACGCACAATCCTGTTTTATTAATTGTACTCTCGTCGATTTCAGAACTATTACGAGAAAGCCGTCGGCGTACCTTCGCAGTTCCCAATGAACTACCCAAGGCGCGCCAGTGGCACCATGAAATTTTCACCGCTATAAAAAATCACGATCCTGAGGCTTCCCGCCAGGCTATGCTCGCCCACTTGGCTCAGGTAGAAGACGCCCTGGATAGATTCGAAAATATGGAAAAATAAAAAGTGTTGGAAGATTTCTGTATCCATTTTAACCCATGAATTAAGGAGCCTAATGACAGCAAAAGCTAGCATACCTGAACTTAAAACGCTTGATGTTCATAGATTGTCAGATGAAATTTACCTTGAAATGTACCGACGGATGGTGTTAATCCGCAAATTTGAGGAAGCGGTTTATGACCTCTATAGCCGGGGCATCATGTCCGGTTTAGCCCATCTATACACAGGAATGGAGGCTATAGCAGTAGGGGTTTGCATGGCGTTGGACGCAAGTGACAATATCACCAGTACTCACCGCGGCCATGGACACTTATTGGCTAAAGGCGGAGATCCTAGAAGAATGTTTGCCGAACTTTTGGGTAAAGAAAGCGGTTACAACCGCGGCAAAGGTGGCTCCATGCACATTGTAGACATGAGCCTAGGGATATTAGGAGCGAATGGAATTGTAGCAGGTGGCCTGGGGATCGCAACAGGGGCCGGTCTTTCAGCTAAAATCAACCGTGAAGGGCGCGTCTCGGTAGCATTTTTTGGCGACGGCGCCCTTAATGAAGGCTTATTCTACGAAGTATCCAACATGGCATCATTGTGGAAACTGCCAGTAGTATACGTTCTAGAAAACAACCAATACGGAGAATATACTTCCTACAAACGCTCCACTGCAGGGACTGGACTTGCAAGGGCAGAGGCGATGGGCATTCCGACCCGGAAAGTAGACGGTAATGATGTGCTGGATGTCTACCAGGCAGCGTGCTGGGGCGTAAATCTCGCCCGGTCTGGTGAGGGCCCCAGCTTCATTGAATGTCAAACTTACCGCTGGCGTGGCCATCATATGGGCGATCAAGGAGATACATACGGCTACAGAACACAAGAGGAAATCGAATATTGGAGAAAGTTGTGTCCCATAAATCGTCACCGCGAATATATACTCCAGAAGAAAGTGGCTTCAACCGGCACCCTGGAAAAAATCGAAAACGAAGTTCAATCTCAAATTGATCAGGCGATTGAATTTGCTAAAGATGCTAGCTACCCAGACCCGAGCGAGGTATTCCAAGATGTCTACGCCTAAGAGAACAATTACAATCCGAGAAGCAATCAACGAAGCATTGCGGGAGGAGATGAGGCGAGACCCGAAAATATTCATAATGGGTGAAGATATAGGTGTCGCTGGTGGAGTTTTTAAAGTTACTGCGGGTTTGCTGGATGAATTTGGACCTGAGCGAGTGTTCGACACACCGATTGCTGAAGCTGGAATCGTTGGGCTGGCAATAGGTGCAGCCATGACTGGAATGCGTCCGATTGTTGAAATCATGTTCAGTGATTTTACTACACTTGCCTCCGACCAAATTGTAAACCAAGCAGCTAAGCTGCGATATATGAGCGGCGGGCAATGCAAGGTGCCTATGGTTATTCGAACCGCCATGGGCGCACGTCGGCGGGCCGCTGCCCAGCACAGCCAAAGCCTGCATGCCTGGTTCGCGCACATTCCCGGCTTGAAAGTTGTTTTGCCAGCAACGCCCGAAGATGCCAAAGGCTTGCTGAAAGGCGCCATTCGGGACGATAACCCAGTCCTCTTCATGGAACCAAAAATGATGTACTCCCAAAAAGGGCCTATCCCTGAAGGTGACTATACTATCCCACTTGGTGTGGGGCGGGTACATCGCACTGGAAAAGATGCAACCGTGATTTGCACTTCAAGCATGCTCTACCCAAGCCTCGAGGCTGCAGATCGTCTAGCAGCAGAAAACATACAAGTGGAAGTCATCGATCCCCGTACGATTTCACCACTGGATGATGAGTTGCTTATCCAGTCTGCTAGAAAAACCGGGCATGTTCTAGTTGTAGATGAAGGATATCAGAGCTTTGGTGTAACCGCTGAGATTGCCGCTCGCATTATGCAAGGGGCTTTCAATTACCTTGATCATCCGGTTCGTAGGCTGGGTGCAGCGGACGTACCAGTACCGTTTTCGCCAAGCCTGGAGGATTTGACAATCCCTTCGGCAGACCGGATTTACAGCACGATCAAAGATATGTTGACCTGAGCGAGGTAACCCGATGGCGCATGAAATCGTTATGCCCCAACTTGGCCTTTCAATGGATAGCGGCCGTATCATTCAGTGGGTCAAAAAATCCGGTGACATGGTGCAACCTGGCGAAGTATTGCTGGAAGTAGAAAGTGATAAATCTGTAGTTGAGATTGAAGCTGTTACGAACGGGAAACTACAAATCCTGTTAGGTCCGGAGGCGGGCGAGATCAATGTAGGCCAAGTAATCGGATATATTCTCGAAGACGATGAAGCCATCCCGGAAGGTATGCCAGATCGGCCTGATATAACCTTGGCAGAATTGAACATAAAAAATCATACTGATAATAAGCTTGGTACACAGCCATCCAATATGAGAGAAGCAGGAGATCGGCGTCCACCTTCCACCCCAGCAGCCCGCAGAAAAGCTGCCGAACTAGGGGTGAACTGGCAACAAGCAACTCCCAGTGGGAAAGAGGGCCAGATTCTAGAGCGCGACGTACTAGCATTGGCTGAGCGCTTGTCAAAGGAAAAGCTCACATCAGCTTCGCCACAAATTAAGATTACCCCCGTAGCTCGACGCCTTGCTGAAACAGCCGGAATCGATTTAGAGGCGCTGGCGCAAATCTATCCAGGCAAAAAGTTGGAGCGAGATGACGTAGAAAAAGTATTGCGCCAGGCTATCAACGAAAAAGCCAGCGTTACAAGCGCTCAACCGACAATAGTGCCGGGAGGAACCTCCATTGCCTGGCCATTAGACGAAATTCATAAAGAGCTTCCCGCCCATCGAGAAGGACTTTCAGGCTTGCGCCGGGCTGTTGCCGAACGTATGTCCAGCAGCACTCATATCAATGCTCAGGTAACTCTTACGACAAAGGCTGACGCTACTGAACTTGTCAAAATCCGAACTTCTTTAATGAAGGATACCCAGAACGAACCTGTACCAAGTTACAACGTATTATTAGCTGTTCTTACCGCTCGAGCTCTGTGCAAACATCCGGAGCTCAACGCTGTTTTAGATGGAGAACAGATTATTTATTGGGATACAGTAAACTTGGGAATTGCTGTAGATTCCCCTCGAGGCTTAGTAGTACCAGTTTTGCGCAATGTGGAGGCAAAGTCTCTGTTTGAGATTTCCCGCGAAGCCCAAGATCTGCTCGCTAGAGCGGCTGATGGCAAAGCCCTGCCTGATGAACTTTCTGGTGGCACGTTCACCCTAACTAACTTGGGTCCACAAGAAATAGATTTCTTCACCCCGATCATTAACCCGCCTCAGTGCGCTGTTCTTGGGGTTGGGTGTTTGAAGAAAGAAGTGGTCGTGATAGATGACCAGCCTGCTGTACGCACCATGCTACCACTGAGCCTAACATTTGATCATCGCTTGGTGGACGGTGCACCAGCGGCAAGATTCTTACAGAGGATTAAGCAATACATTGAACTACCTTATTTACGGCTGGTATAAGCGTATGACTGATTGGAATTCGAAAGTAGCAATTGTTACAGGAGGTGCACAGGGTATCGGTTTTGAAATTGCGCGTAATCTGGCAGAAGCAGGCGCATCAGTGGCACTGTTTGATATAAATATTGACAAGGTTATGGCTTCAGCTAAAAAGTTGAAAGAAGCAGGTTATCAAGCATTAGCACTTTCAGGTAACGTGAGCAACAAAGAACAAGTGATTGACGCAGTAAATCAAGTGCTCGAGAGATTGTATAGAATCGATATAATGGTTAATAACGCTGGGATTTGCCCTATCACAGAACTCGATAAGATTACTCCAGAAGAATGGGATCTGGTGTTAGCTGTAAATCTCAAAGGGACGTTTCTCTTCAGCCAAGCAGTTGCTCCTGTGATGTATAAACAAAAATCAGGAAAGATTATCAATATCGCCTCTAGCGCTGGTCAAATGGGAGGGTTAGCTGTTGGCATGCATTACACTGCCTCTAAGGCAGCCATATTGGGTCTGACAAAAAGTCTAGCACGTTCACTTGCCCCTTATGTTCAGGTTAATGCAGTCTCACCTGGTACTACAAATACAGAGTTAATCTCTAACTGGGATGAAGATACAATCAATCGGATTGTTAACCAGATACCAGCCAGACGTTTAGGACGACCAGCAGATATAGCATCTGCAGTGCGTTTTCTAGCTTCCGATGAGGCAGACTTTATAACCGGTCAAACCCTAAACGTTAATGGTGGACTTTTAATGATTTAGATAACTAAAATTTTCTATTAAGGAGGAAAATGTTATGAACATTGTACGCAAACCCATTATTGATCGCTTCAAAGACAAAGTCGCAATTGTAACCGGTGGCTCGAATGGTATTGGGCGTGCTATTGCTGAGGAACTTTGCAAGGAAGGTGCAAAAGTTACTATTACCGGCATCAGTGATGCAGGGGTGAAAACTGCAAAAGAGATGGCAGAGCAAGGATGGGACGTTTTATTTTTACAAGGAGATATGAGTGATGAATATTTTTGTAAGAAAGTGGTTGATGAGACTATAAAAAAGTGGAACAAGATCAATTATCTTGTTAACAATGCATTCTCGTTTGTTGCTAAAGGTTTGGATGCTACCCGAGAAGACTGGGAACGTATTTTCTTTGTTGGCCCCGTAGCTTATGCCACAATGGTTAAATTATGTGTCCCATTTATGAAAGCACAAGGGGGAGGTGCTGTGGTCAACATGTCAAGCATCTCTGCATTTGTTGCTCAGAAAGATCGCTGGACGTACAATTCAGCTAAAGGAGCTGTCAACACATTGACAAAATGTATGGCACTTGACTTGGCAAAATACAATATACGCGTTAATAGTGTGAGCCCTGGCTGGATATGGACAAGGGAGGTGTATAAAGCAGCAGATCTTGATGGTGGTGGGCGAGAGAAATGGGACCCAATTTGGGGAGAATATCACATGTTGGGGCGCTGTGGCGAACCTATAGAGTGTGCAGGACCGGTATTATTTTTGCTCAGTGATGACGCATCTTTTATTACAGGTACTGATTTACCGATTGACGGTGGATACCAAAGCATGGGACCCGAAGGCCTAGGTAAAACAGCAGCATTTGCAGGATCGAGGTAAACAGTTTTGTTAACTGTATATAAATAATTTTGATCATGTCTATAGTTTTCTACAAGGGATTTATAAATACATGAAAAGAATCGGCTTCTTATTGAAAGTTAAACCAGAAAAGATGAATGAATACAAAAAAATTCACGAAGCAGTGTGGCCTGAAATGCAGGATGCTTTGCGGAGATCTGGGTGGCACAACTATACACTATTCATCAGGGACGATGGTTTGGTGTTTGGGTACTTTGAAACACCTGTGGATTTCCAGACAGCATTAGCGGCTATACAGAATGAGCCCATTAATGTTGAATGGAACAAGTTCATGGCTCCCTATTTCGAGAAGTTACCCGACCGTGCAGTTGATGAAAGCATGGTAGAACTCGAGGAATATTTTCATCTCGATTGAGGGGGCGCGGTCAAGGTACAGTGTTTGTTTATAGAAAGAAAGGAGATTTTATGTTACGCTTAGTTGACCTCTCATTTGATATTTATGATAAGGCTCCAACATTTTATCCCGATCCCAAAACGGCGGTTATCGAGCATCTGAAGATCGAGGATCTTAATTACAACATAACCCAATTAGTTATGAGCACACATCTAGGTACTCATTTGGACGCGCCATTCCATTTCTTTGATGATGGGCGTACAGTGGAAAAATTGGATGTGCGTAAAGGCTTCGGCCCAGCTTGGGTGCTCGATTTTACCAATAAAATGGGTGGCGAAGGAATCACTCTGGAAGACATAAAGAAGCATGCCGACAAGATCACCAGAGGCAGTCGAATAATAATCCATACGGGTTGGGACAAGGTATTCCCCCAGAAGCAATATTTCGGTGGTCAACCCTATCTAAGTGTCGAGGCTTCTACTTGGTTAGCAAAGCAGGGTGTGTGGTGCGTGGCGCTGGATTGCCCCTCTACTTATCCTGAAAAGTATACACCATCACATCATTCGTTGCTAAACAAGGATGCCGAGGTTTTGATTATCGAGGGTTTACGCGGTCTTGAGCGCCTGCAAAGCGAGAAGGTTATCTTGATAGCCTTACCGCTGCGCATCCGTGGGCGCGATGGCTCACCTTGCCGCGCCATGGCGATAGATGGCGACATCGAACCAATTGCCAAATTGTTTGATGAGCTTGAATTCAGTATTGAAGAGTAAGAAAATCATTCTCAAGGAAAATAGTAATGGCTCTGGCAATTTATTCTATAATACCAAACATTGAATGGTTATCATGCATATGAACGCTAACCAACCCCCATTGATGGCTACAAAAGGCATCTGCATGGACTTTGGTGGAGTCAATGTCCTTAAGAACATTGATTTCGAAATCCGATCCGGTACGATTCATGGACTGATAGGCGAGAATGGCGCTGGCAAATCAACACTTCTCAAAATTCTTGCAGGGGTTTATCAACCTAAGTCTGGTACGATTCTACTCAATGGCGAACCGATAGTGATACACAATCCCCACGCTGCTGGCATGATGGGAATCGCATTGATCCACCAGGAACCGCTGACTTTCCCAGATCTTGATGTAGCAGAGAATATTTTTGTCGGTCGTCAGCCGGTTACCAATGGTATCCCAGTTATAGACTGGTCTAATATATACCGACGGGCAGACAATCTGCTGAAACAACTTGGCGTCGACCTCAACCCTCATGCTAAGGTTCGCGGAATGTCGATTGCTGATCAGCAGATGATTGAGATAGCCGGGGCACTTTCGCAGAATGCCAAGATTTTATTGATGGACGAACCAACGGCCGCCCTAACATCTAATGAGGTGAATAAGTTGTTCAATATCATGCGCAAGCTGCGTGATGAAGGTACCGCAATCGTTTTTATCAGCCACCGATTAGAAGAGATGATTGAAATATCCGATGAGATCACAGTCCTGCGCGATGGAGAAAAAGTAGGAGAATGCAGACCGAAAGATATATCCATGGACGATATAATCCAGCTAATGGTTGGTCGTAAGATCAGTACGTTGTTCGAGAAAGTTAAAGGTTACAACATAGGCAAACCAGTTCTTGAGGTCTCTGGATTGTCGCGCGCCATGAAATTCGAGGATATCTCGTTTGATGTACGTGAAGGTGAGATTGTTGGCATGGCAGGGTTGATCGGTTCAGGACAGAGGGATGTGGCGCGGGCACTCTTCGGCACACTGGGAATCGATAGAGGAACAGTCAAGATCGCCGGTGAATTCGTCAAGATCCGCCACCCACGGGATGCGGTGTCTAAAGGGCTGATCTATCTACCCGAAGACCGCCAAGCTATTGGACTGCTTATGCCGATGAGTGTTATGCACAATGTCACGCTGGCCGCGCTGGAGAAATTCTCGCCGGGAGGCTGGCTGCGCGAAAAAGAGGAAAAAGCAGCTACTCAGGAATATATTGACAAGCTGCGTATCGTCCTTCGCAGCATGACTCAGCCAGTCCGCGAACTTTCGGGCGGTAACCAGCAGAAGGTTGCGCTTTCCAAATGGTTGCTTACCAAACCTAAGATAATGATCTTAGACGAGCCAACGCATGGGATTGACGTCGGGGCAAAGGCCGAAGTGCATCGTCTGATGGGCGAGTTGGCGTCTCAGGGTATTGCCATCTTGATGATTTCCTCAGAGCTTCCCGAAATTCTTGCGATGAGTGACCGGATTATCGTGATGCATGAAGGTCGAATAACCAGTATTCTGGAGAAAAATGAAGCTACAGCTGAGAAAATCATGGCCGCTGCAACTGGCCTAATTAATGAAAGGGCATAAAGCAATGACAACAGTCTCCAATATACCCAAAGTACAGAGGATCAGTGGCACAAATATGGCTATTAGGCTAGCCCGTTTTAGAGAAATCGGTATCATTCTATTACTAATTCTAATTGTCCTAGGTGCATCTGTGGTAGAACCTAGCTTTCTGAAGCCATTTAACATACGAACGATATTTCTATGGTTGCCGCTATTGACCGTTATTGCGATGGGTGAAGTAATGGTGATTATCACCAAAGGTATTGATGTTTCGGTCGGTTCGACCATGGCGCTAGCTGGGATTAGCGTGGGAATGATCTGGCGTCAGAACCCGAGTTTCAATATTTACGCCAGCACCGGTATAGCCATCCTGATTGGCCTTGCCGCTGGTGCGCTGAACGGAGCTTTAATCGCCTGGGCCAAGCTGCCACCCATTATTGCCACATTGGGAACGCTCAACGCCTACCGTGGACTGACTTTCATTGTCTCCGGCGGGCGGCAGATCGATCCCAACTATGTCCCGCGGAAGATAATTTTCTGGTCAATAAAAGGTCCCTTCGGAAACGAAATGGTGCCTTGGGTGGTGGTTATAGCATTTTTTATCACAGTAGTAACCTGGGCATTCTTACACTACACCGTAACAGGGCGTAACATTTACGCTATCGGTGGTAACCTAAATGCCTCTCGTCTTCGTGGTGTGCCGGTTGAATGGACTATATTTCTAGTTTATACTATCACAGGTGCGCTAGCTGGATTTTCGGGAATCTTATACGCTTCCCGGTTCGGCTTCGTCAACCCAGGGGAGACTGGTGTCGGTTTCGAATTGACCGTTATCGCGGCAGTCGTGATTGGTGGGACAAGTATGTTCGGTGGCTCGGGGTCGGCGTTTGGTGTATTTATCGGGTGCTTGCTATTGGCTGTTATTAATGTAGCATTAGCGGTTCTCGGGGTAGCTGCAACCTGGCAACTCGCCGTGTATGGCGCCGTTATTTTACTGGCTGCTATAGCGGATGCGCTCATACAACTTAAGCTTCGCCGCGCTATTACAGGAGAGTAACGAAAATGTCAATTAAGAAACCTTCTACGACAGTGATAAGAAAAACAAACACTACCTCCACTGGTCTGTCTGTTCTGAATATTCTCACACGATCCGAAATTCTAACGCTCTTCCTATTGATATTGGCATTCGTAGTTGGGACTATTCTTTCACCTTATTTTCTAGACATTCCGTTTCTACTTAATAACACGTCGACTTATATCGAGATTGGCATCATGGGGCTTGGGCTTGTTGCAGTGATCATAAATGGCGAGATTGATCTGTCAGTGGAATCTACACTAGCATTAGTTGCTTGTGTTGCGGGGGTGTTGTTCTTCGATCTGCATTTCCCCATGCCAATTGTTCTGGTGATAAGCTTGGCGCTAGGTGCAGCGTTGGGATGGTTAAATGGGTTTCTGGTAACTCGTACTAGTCTGCCATCGCTACTCGTCACATTAGCAACACTTGCTTTATATCGCGGCGCAGCCAACATCCTTGTCGGAGATGACTCACGACCGAAGCTAGCCTGGAGCCGCGAAATCGTGTTTCCATCTTGGTTCTTGGGGGTTGAAAAAGTCCACATCCTTGGCACCCCCATCCCGCTGCCTCTGGTCATCCTGATTGTTCTTGCAGTGATTATAGGTATTATACTGGCCAAGACCACTTTTGGACGCTGGGTGTATGCTATTGGCACTAATGAACAAGCCGCTCGTTATTCGGGCATTCCCACAGCAAGGGTGAAGAGGATCCTCTTCACCCTGTCTGGCTTCCTGGCTGGTCTGGCTGGACTGATTATGGTATCCCGCCTGGGTGTCGCCCGCTACGACCACGCGCGTGGATGGGCGCTGGATGCTATCACGGCTGTTGTGCTAGGTGGTGTATCTATAGAGGGCGGCAAAGGAGGCGTACTCGGCCCAGTACTGGCATTTCTACTAATCGTAATCCTGAGAACAGGTATGGGTGTGGCGAACATCAAGGCGGAAAGTCAGTTGGCGGTAATTGGTGCGTTACTGATTGGCGCTGTTCTTACTTCAAATTTCATTGAGCGTTTTCACAAGTAAGGATGGATTATATTTTGGATTTAAGGAGGTGATCGCCTATAGGATATACAAGTAATTAGTTGTGATTAAGGTTCTGTTTTTTTTCAAATTAAGTATACGGAAAGGAGAATTAGCCATGATTAGAAAGAAACTATCTATGTTGATCATTGCCATGCTGACACTGGCAATGGTTCTGTCTGCCTGTGGCCCCGCTGCTACCGAGGCACCCACCGCGGTTACGCAAGCGCCGGCTGCTACTGAGGCACCCGCCGCGGTTACAGAAGCGCCGGCTGCTACTGAGGCACCCGCCGCGGTTACAGAAGCGCCGGCTGCTACCGAGGCAACCGCTGAGAAGGTTGTAAAGATAGTATATATTCCCAAGAACACAGGGAACCCCTATTTCGATTCGATTATCCGCGGTTTCGAGCAGGCCTGCAAGGAGCGTGGATGCGAGTTCACCACAACGGCTCCAGCAACAGCTGAAGCAACTTCTCAGATACCTTTTGTTGAGGAGCAGATCCAGCGAGGTGTAGATGTGATAGCGATCTCACCCAATAGTCCGGATGCCCTCAACTCGGTGTTCGACAAAGCACGTTCCAAGGGGATTAAAGTATTTGTCGTCAACTCCGATGTACCTGGCAACGAGTCACATCGTGACACTGCAATCCTGCCGATGGATTTCAATATAACCGGCGCTAGCCAAGTGGAATTGATGGGTTCACTAATTGGCTATAAGGGTAAGATTGCAATCTTGAGTGCCACTGCCGACGCGCCCGACCAGAATTTTTGGATCGAGGGCATGAAGAAGGCTTTGACTGATCCTAAATATAAGGATATGGAGTTGGTTGCAATTGTCTATGGTAACGACGATCCGCAAAAGAGCCTGACCGAATGTGAAGGCCTACTGTCTAAATATCCTGACCTGCGTGGTATAATCGCCCCAACTACTGTTGGTGTTGCTGCTGCAGCGCAGTGTGTGGAGAGTGCTGGCAAGTATCCAGGTGGAGCCAACGCCGTTGGTGAAGGCATAGAAGTTACCGGATTAGGCACCCCTAACCAAATGCGTGCCTTCATCAAAAGTGGTGTGGTGAAAGCTTTCGCCCTGTGGAGTCCCTATGATGAGGGTTACCTGTCGGGCAACTTGGCTGTTGATGTGGTGACTGGTAAGGTAGAAATCAAGGTTGGAAACAAATTCACAATCCCGAATCTTGGAGAACGTGAATTCAAGGAAAACTGCGTGGTTATCACAGGCCCGCCTACTGTGTTCACTAAGGATAACATAGATAACTTTGACTTTTAGTCTAGCTTGAGAGGCGTAACCTAGTTAGGTAAGAAATAATTGGGAACTGTAGCAAAAGTAGAGTGCCACTTTTAGCCTGGTTTTAGCGAAATATATAGCTGTTTACCCTATACAGAGACTATTGGTCGAAGTTACCCCCACTTAAGGCTGTCCAAAAAGTAAATTTTCGACTTTTTGGACAGCCCCCAATTTTGGGGCATTTTATAGAAAAAATGTGCCGGATAAAATAGGGTTAGGGATACCTGCGCTGTCTTTCTAAGTTTGGTGTTTGGATAAAGTTATCTATTCTAGGACACTTAAAGTCCTCGCTAGGAAATAATAATTAGAGAATTTATACACCATCGGTCAACTTCTAAGAGATGAAATGGTCAACTCTGTACAACCCCTATAAGGTATGTTAAAATAATTAAATAAATATTTTAATGTTGCAGAATAAGAAATCGAGCTGGTTCATGTTTTTTTAGTTATATTGCACGCTAGAATAAAGATTATTCGAGGTGAAGAATATGAAGCAAATAAAGAATATACTCCTCTTTCTGACCATCCTGTTTTCTCTGGCTTTGTTTACAGCCTGCAGCCGTGAGGAGGGATATGGTGCAGGCGGCGGTGAATCCCTGCGAAAGGGTTCAACATCGCCACTACATTCACCAATCGCTCAGGATGAGACATATCAGAAGGTGTTGGGGTTGAATATCCTCCTGTACCCGCCACCGGCGGATGACCCCAAGTTCGATCCCTTTGGCAAGGCCCACTGGGAAATTGACGCAAAGGATTTCACGGCGGCAGTCAAGAATGCCTTTACAGGCACTATGGGTGAGCAGGCTGTTTATGAACCAAAGGTTGATGCTCTTCAGAATCTGCCGTTGGTGAATAAAATTAAGGAAACTATCTACGGCGGCAAAGCTATACAGGTCGGTTGGATATACGGCAACAACGCTAATCTAGACTATATGGAGTTCAACAATGCCACTGTAACGTTGATCCCCGTGTACAACATGGTCTTATTTGTAGCAACCAAGAATGACCTTGATCAAAGCACCTTCCATCTATCTGTTAGTAAGACCTCCTTGTTTTACATACCCGCTGACGCGGTGATTGAATTGTTCCCAGACACACTACACTCCCCACCTATCCGAGTATCAAATGTAACAGGCCAGCTTACGGTAGTGATCGTACCAGAAGGCGTGGGTATTGGTTCCGCCTCCAAGGGATCGGGGATTGATCAGGCGCTTTATACTCAGAATCGCTGGCTGTTAGGTTTCCCGGATAACAAAATGGGATTCTTTGCTGGACTTGATGGCACGAATATCAATATCAATGCCATAGACGGGAAATAAAAAACTCCGATATAAAGGCAGATGAAGGTTGACCTTCATCTGCCCCTGTTCGTTCTGGAAAATTTTGATTAGCGTGAAATCCATTTGGTAAGATGTCGCCAGGAAAGCTACTCTACAAAATTTGTTGATAGTTTATAATGTTCGTGGTCTAGCGATTTGGAGTAATGATGTTGAAGCTCTAACCCTGACTGATAAGATCGCAATGAATCCTGATTTCCCCGCTACCACTAGGGACTATACTATAGCTTGTGATGGTCGCGTATTGCACGTAAACCAGGCTATTTTGAAACCATATAAAGTTTATTGGTGGTGCAGTCAAAAGTGGTGGTAAAAGAGATAAACACGCTTTGGCAGGAATTCATGTATCTGCTTATAGATCCTAATATTCACTCTGGAGAAACGTTTGTTGAACCCAAAGAATATTTTCATCTGGATTAATATTTGATGACTGCTCATAATTACATTGCCATTGACCTAGGCGCCGAAAGTGGACGAATCATCGCTGGCTCACTCGATGAGGATCATCTTTCACTAACCGAAACACACCGTTTTGCAAATATCCCTGTCCGCTTACCAGATGGTCTGTACTGGGATGTTCTACACTTGTGGTCCGATATCAAGGAAGGAATTGGAATATCCGCGACGAACTTCAATAGGCAATTCGATAGCATCGGTCTTGATGCTTGGGGTGTTGATTTTGCTTTGCTCGATAAAAACAAAACTCTATTATCAAATCCTTTTCATTATCGTGATGTCCGCACCGATGGCATGTTGGACGAAGCCTTTAAGCGTATGTCCCGCACTGATATCTTTGCCAATACTGGTATACAATTTATGCAGATCAATACGCTTTATCAACTGTTATCGTTGACCCTTAATAAATCCCCCTTATTTGAGGTGGCGAAGACTTTCGTCACTATTCCTGATTTGTTCAACTACTGGCTAAGCGGTCAAATCACAAATGAATTCACCGCCGCAACAACAACTCAATGTCTAGATCCAATAAAGCGGGATTGGGCTAAGCATGTCCTTGACGCTCTAAATATTCCCTCGCATCTTTTTGGACCTATAACTGATTCTGGCACACTGATCGGGACACTGCTTCCCCACGTCGCCGAAGAAACTGGCTTGCGTGTGGTCCAAATCATTGTTCCTGCATGTCACGATACTGGCTCGGCAATTGTTGCAGTCCCTGTGCAAAATCAGGATTTCTGTTGGATTAGTTCAGGGACGTGGTCAATCATGGGCACGGAAGTAAACCAACCGTCATTGGATGTAAAAACGTTAGAATATAATTTTACAAATGAAGGTGGAGTCTTCGGCACGTGGCGCCTTTCCAAGAATATCATGGGTTTGTGGCTGTTGCAGGAATGTCGCCGTGAGTGGATGCGTCAAGGTGAAAAGATATCCTTTGATACATTGACTCAGCTTGCATCAAAGTCCAATGCATTCATTGCGGTGATTGATCCAGATAATGATGAATTCCTACATCCAGGCGATATGCCTGCACGAATCCAGAAATATTGCAGAAACACAAATCAACGCATCCCACAAACAAAAGGTCAAATCATACGAGTTGTGTTAGAAAGTATTGCATTAAAATATCGCTTGGTTCTTGAGCGATTGGAAGAATTGACTGGCAAGCATCTTGATCCAATCCATATCATTGGTGGCGGGTCGAAGAATCGTTTACTAAACCAATTTACCGCCGACTCTACAAACCGCACTGTGGTTACCGGCCCTGTTGAAGCTACTGCCATTGGTAACCTTCTAATGCAATCGATTAGCATGAAGCATATAAGTTCATTGACAGAAGCGCGTGGAATTGTGCGCTCTTCATTTGAACCTGAAGTATATGAACCGAATCATAAATCCGAGTGGGATGAAGCCTATTTTGTTTTACAGAAGGTGATGAAAGAATGATAAAAGCAACGCTGGGCGAGTTTATAGATGAATCAAATGTTTTGGCACTAAGAAACCATCGCCAATCTGTAAAATAGGATTCTTTTTATTCCATTCAGTATTTCAACTTATACCGATTTAATTTCAGGAATACTTAAGTTTTTATGATAAAATTATAATGTTATTTGTGTATAATACAAATTTATACCTTGCTCGGATGTTTTTATCAAACGAGCCTCCAGTTTACATGGAATATGCAAAAAACCGAAGCAAAATATAAATTATCTCAATCTGTGTGTCAATGAAATAGATAAAGGTTTGAGCACAGATGTAATAGGTGGAATCTATAAATAGAGTAATATATACCAAAATATTTTCTGGGAACAACCATGACCTTATCTGAATCCAATATCCAAAATGCCTATAACCTTGCTAAAGAACGCTATGATTCCCTTGGTGTAGATACCGAAAAAGCTCTTACCCGTCTTGAAAAAGTTTCAATAAGCCTGCATTGCTGGCAGGGAGATGATGTAGGTGGTTTTGAGAATCCCGGGGCCGAACTCAGTGGTGGAATTGCGGCAACGGGAAATTATCCCGGCAAAGCGCGTAACGCGGATGAACTTCGAAAAGACCTTGATGTTGTTTATAGTTTATTGCCAGGTTCACATCGATTAAATCTTCATGCTATCTATTTGGAAACAGATAAAAAAGTGGAGCGAAATGCAATTGAGCCTCGTCACTTTTCGGCTTGGAAAGATTGGGCTAAGGCAAATGGCCATGGCATTGATTTCAACCCAACCTGTTTCTCTCATCCAAAATCCTCCGACGGATTTACGCTTGCACATCGTGATGAAGGCATCCGCAGGTTTTGGGTGGAGCATTGCATTGCAAGCCGCAAAATTGGCGAATATTTTGGAAAGGAATTAGGAACTCCGGCGGTGACGAATATTTGGATTCCTGATGGATACAAGGATTCACCAGCGGATCGCCAGACGCCCCGGCGTCTGCTACTCCAATCTCTTGACTCAATCTTTGCCGAAAAAATTGACCCGCATTACAACCTCGATGCAGTGGAGCCCAAACTCTTTGGCATAGGTTCGGAAAGTTATGTGGTTGGCTCCATGGAGTTTTACACGGCGTATGCGATAAGCCGTAGAATTTTGATAACATTGGATTCAGGCCATTTTCATCCGACAGAGACAATCGCGGATAAAATCTCATCGCTGTTGCTCTATCTTGACCAATTACTTTTGCATCTTAGTCGCGGCGTTCGGTGGGACAGCGACCATGTTGTCACGTTCAATGATGACCTTCAAGCTATAACGCAGGAAATTGTCCGTAACGATGAGCTCGATAAGATTCGTATTGGGCTGGATTATTTTGACGCTAGCATCAACCGCGTGGCTGCTTGGACAATTGGAGCTCGTAATACCTTGCGTGCTCTACTCATGGCTTTGCTTGAACCGCAGGCTATGCTGAAACAATATGAAGTTGAAGGTGACTTCACAAGCCGCCTGGCATTGCAAGAGGAGCTCAAATCCATGCCATTTAGCTCAGTTTGGGATTATTATTGCTTGAAGAAAGGGGTCCCTATTGGAATGGATTTTATGATGGTTATCAAAGATTACGAGAATAAAGAATTATCTAAACGTATTTAAAATGCCCATTGTTTATTTGTGTGCCAATCTGCGAAAACTCGCGAGGACAAAAGAAATACCCATAACAGAAGCAACAATTTGGGCGGTGTTGAATGAACTATTTAAACGGAATCCTATGCTCGAGGATTTCATTCTTGCGAACAGAAAATTTCGTCTACATATTGTCATCACACTTAATGGTCACAAAGTGATTGATATTAAAAAGCCGGTGACAGTGCAGAATGTCATCGCAATTTTCCCGCCCATTTCCGGCGGATGATAGGAAAAGATTATGGCTGGTTGGTCGGAAAAAATTTTAGATATTGATTTGAGCACGCAAACCTTTAAAACTTATCAATTGGATATGAAAATGGCTCGTCTTTTTATTGGAGGGCGCGGACTAGGTGTCCGACTATTATGGGATTTGGTCGGGCCAGAGGTGGATCCGCTTTCGCCAGAAAATGTTTTGATTTTCACGGTTGGTCCGTTGACCGCCACTGGATACCAGACTAGCAATCGTTTTTCGGTAATCACGAAAAGCCCATTAACGGGAACTGTGCTCGACTCGAACTCTGGTGGGTTCTGGGGTATGCAATTCAAAAAGGCTGGCTATGATGCGATGATCGTGCGTGGTAAAGCTGAAAAACCCGTGTGGATTGAAATCAAGCATGATGAAATCACTATTCATGACGCGAACGAATTGTGGGGCATGGGTGTATTTGCTATTACAGAGAAACTTGGTCAAAACAATAACAAACGCAATGTACTTTGCATTGGACCCGCAGGCGAAAACCTGAGTCGAATAGCATCCATTATGAATGACCGTGAACGCGCATTAGCCCGCGGCGGACCTGGCGCGGTGATGGGCTCGAAGAATCTAAAAGCTATTGTTGTTGAAGGCAAGGACCGACCGGAGATCAATGATCCCGATCGCTTTAAGTTTCTGCTTTATGAAACACGCAAACTGCTGGCGGCTAGTCCACTTACAAGTCAGGCACTGCCTGAATTTGGCACCGCGTTTTTAGTAAACATCTTGAACAACATAGGAGCGCTAGCCACTCGCAACCATCAACAGACTCAATTCGAAGGTGCAGAGGCCATTTCTGGCGAGGAATTGGAGGAAAAATACCTTGTCAAAAACGCGTCATGTTGGGCATGTCCAATCGGTTGTACACGCATTAGCAAAACTGAAAAGGTCGAAGGTGAAGGGCCTGAGTTTGAATCCATCTGGGCATTTGGCGCGCAATGCGGAATTGATGATTTGTCAGCAATTATTGAAGCCAACACACTCTGCAATGATTTGGGTCTTGATACTATTTCGGCTGGTTCTACAATTGCCTGTGCAATGGAACTGTCCGAAAAGGGATATATGGATTCAGATCTACGCTTCGGACGTGCTGACTTGCTTGCTCCCACAATTAAAGCAATGGCTTACCGAAGTGAACTAGGTTCAGATCTGACCGACGGAAGTCTCCGTTTAGCAACAAAGTATGGCCACCCAGAACTTTCTATGTCTGTCAAAGGGTTGGAAATGCCTGCTTACGATCCCCGTGGTATGCAGGGTCAGGGTCTGTTGTATGCCACATCGAACCGCGGTGGTTGCCACATGCGGGGTAATATGGTTGGCCCTGAAGTACTGGGTTTGCCCAAATTGATAGATCGCTTCCAAGTGCAAGGTAAAGCTAGTTTCGTAATATTGCATCAAAACGTCTCAGCCGCAATTGACTCGCTTGTGATCTGCAAATTTACAAATATGGGTGTGGCAGATGAATACTTTGCTCGCGTTCTTTCCTCGGTAACAGGAATCCAATTTGACACCGGAGATTTAACCCGTGTCGGAGAGCGCGTTTATAATCTGGAGCGCCTCTATAATTTACGTGTAGGATTCTCCCGTAAAGATGATACGCTTCCTCCGCGCTTGCTCAATGAAGCACCGACTAATGGCCCGTCTAAGGGATGGGTTGTTCAATTGAAACCCATGCTCGAAGAATATTATCGCGGTCGCGGATGGGATGTGAATGGGGTACCTAAGCTTCAAAAACTGGCTGAATTAGAATTGACTGACTTGCTATAAAGGAAATGAAAATGATTGATAAACGTATTTACGAAATGTTCCGCGAAATTGGACGTGACCTTTACACGGCAAATTTGATTTCCTCGCACGGTGGCAACATGAGTATTCGCTTTGGTGATCGCGTCATCATCAAACGCCGCGGAGCCATGCTTGGAAACCTCAAGGAACATGATTTGATCGAGACGCGATTAGAAAAAAACGACAGCGGCGTTGCACTAGCCTCCACAGAGTTACTTGTTCATCGTACAATTTATATGAATACGCCCGCATTGGCCATTATACATTGCCATCCTCGAACCGCTATTGCCTTCTCGCTATCGCGCGACGAACTTGTGCCGATCGACAATGAAGCATCCTATCTATTAAAGAAAATTCCAATAGTTACGGAAGAATTTGCTTCAGGCACCCCAGAGATGGCGAACAAGGTTGCCAACGCACTTAAGAATTACAAGATCATCATGCTGCGTGGGCATGGAAGTTTTGCCACAGGACAGACTCTTGATGAGGCTTTCCACTGGTCATCTATTCTGGAAGAGTCCTGCCAGATTGAGTTATCAGTAAAATTGATCAATGAACCATTTATCGAATATCGCAAGATGAGCGAGTCGTACAGCAAGTTTTAGTTATTACATTGAGGGTGTGTCAAAAGTAAGGAAAAAAGGGGGGAAAACCCTTCGCGAAAACAGGAAAATATGATTCAATTAAGGTATGAGGATCAAAAACATAACTTTCAAAGAATATACACAGGCACAGCCGATGATATTGCCGCCGAATTTAGAGGAAT
>Ga0315298_1004616_pt1 | contig 20395 bp, 14 predicted proteins | sample WHS_1_MG_FD_203077 | JGI IMG/M metagenome (GOLD analysis project Ga0315298, IMG submission 203077) | Extremophilic microbial mat communities from Washburn Hot Springs, YNP, Wyoming, USA - WHS_1_MG | ecosystem: Environmental > Aquatic > Thermal springs > Hot (42-90C) | place: USA: Wyoming...
TTGCGCAGCGCGCAGCAATCTCGGCCGCCGATCTCACCATTCCAGGCGTCATTCTTGTCGATGGCGCGTTAAGCCTGGCGACGTCCGGAACGATCTCCGAGACCGGGACGATCGACCCCACCCTGCTCCAGATCGCAGGGGCGCGGGACGTGCTGCTGACCGGCAGCAATACGATCGACGCTCTTGGGTCGGTCAGCGTGCCTCTGGGAAACCTGGCGCTGGTGGATCAGGTGCCTCTCACGGTGAACGGCCCCGTATCCGCCCTCAATATCTCACTTGATTCACCCGCCATGTATATTCCCGGCGCGATCAACACGCCCGGCACGCTCGGTCTGGGCTATGGCCCGATTTCCGGAAACGGTCCCATCACCGCCGCGACGCTTACGAGCAACAGTGCCGTCATCGGCGACGTGGCGCTGACTGGAACGGATAACGTCATAGGCACTCTCGGCGGATTCGATGCCGCCGGCCATCTCTTCGCGTTGACCGATGCCACGGCGTTAACCGTGGCCGGACCTGTTTCGGCGAAGGCGCTGACCATAACGGCAACCGGCCAGATCACTCTGGACGGGGCGGATGGCGGTTCCTTCTCGATCGGCGGCCAATTTCTCCCGACATACGTCTACAATGGCCTCTCGCCACGTAACGGCATCGATTCGGTTCTGCAGGTGATCGCGAATGGAGCGCCGGCTAACGGCATCGTACAGACCGGCCAGTTCAACATCGACACCGGTTCCCTTCAAGGTCAGCCAAACACGCTGTTTATGCTTCTGCCGGACGGTGCCGACGCGAAGTTCAACGATCTCAATGCGCGCAGCACGGATCTGGCGATTTCGCTGATCAACGGATATGCACAGGGAACATTGTATTTGCACTATCTGCTGGTGGCGGGCGGCCTTAATGGACAAACGGCTTTCGTCGGCCAGATCGCCGGTCTTGCCGGCTCGGCCGCGGCGCATAACGGCAAGGTCGTTCCTGTGCCGGGATCCAGCTATCGCTTCAACTCGTGCATTATCGGATCGGTGAGTTGCACCGTGTTGCCTGTGGCGATCGTGCCGGAGCGCAACCCGCTGGATGATTTCGACATCAGTCCACGGCGGCGACGCAAGCTGGATGCGAATGTCCGGCTGCCAGGTGTGGCGGCAAAGGACTATTGACCATGCGCCGAACGGTCCTGGTTCTGGCCGCCCTTGCCGGCCTGGCGCTGTTGAGCGCGTGCACGCGGCCGCCGCCGGGCGCCTATGCGCATGACACGGATTCCCCGCAATCGGCCAGCGGCCGGCAACTCGCGCTGGGCAAGAATACCAGCGGCGAAACCTGCACCGCCAGCCGTACGACCTCCGGCGGCGCATTGATCTACTGCGGCAGTTGGCACCAGCCCAGCGCCGAAGTGCATGCGGGTCCGGAGGCGAACCGGGCGAACCTGAATGCAATCGTTACGCGAGGAAACTGGCGGGCCGGTCTCGAACAGCGCTACGCGTGCGGCAATCCAAAGCCGACAACGGTGCTCGGGCACTACCCTGGAGAGGTTCTGCTCTGCACGCAGCGGATCGGCGGCTGGCCGCATGTCGCCCTGGCAGCCTTGATCCGCGGCCATGTGTGGTTTGCCGATGGCGTGCAACCGGCTTTTCCAGCCATGGAACGCGCCGTCGGCGTGATCAGCGGCGCAGTGCCAGCCGCCGATGCCGGCGCGATGACCACTTCGGTCTCCGACAGCCAGCTTGCCGACCGCCTCGCCGCCGCCGCCTTCACCTCGGGTGATATCCACGAGTACGGCAAGTTGATGACGCTCGGCAACCGCTCCAACCAGGCCGAGGATTACCCTGCCGCCATCACCGCCTACCGGGCCGCGCTCGCGCTGCAGCAAAAGGCGCTCGGGCCGGAAAATCCGAATACGGTGACGCCGATGCTGGATCTTGCCCTGAATCTTTCGGATCAGGGCGATTATAGCCAGGCTGACGCCCTGCTTGCGCAGGCGGCGAAGCTGGCTCCCCTGGCCGTGGATCCCACGGCGGTCGCGCGACTCGACCATTATCGGGGTCTCGATCAACTCAATCAGGGTCATGATCGCCGTGCGCTGCGGCTGCTCTCGGCCGCAAACCGGGATTATGCATCGCTTCTGCCCCGCTCCGTGTTGCGCCCCCACCCTGCCGCGACCGGGTCCGACGATGGCTTCGGCCTTTCGGCCGGAAGCCGGGGGGGATCGCTCCTCGCCGCCCAGTCGACCCTGTTGAGCCCGATCGGGCAGCAGGCCCTGCTCGGCGTGATCGAAACACTACGGTATGAGGGCGTGGTGCTCGATGCGGCCGGGCATCACAAGCAGGCCGCCGTGAAAATTGACCGTGCATCGGCGATCGCTTCGGCGAACGGGATTGCTCCTCCCGTGCTTCGCGCCAGGCTTGACCGGAGCACGGCCGCCGTCGACACGGCGTTTGACAGGACCGCCTCGGCTGCCGCCAGGCTGGCGCAAGCCTCGTATGATTTCGAACATGCCCTGCCCGGTTCGCGCCCCGTCGCCGACACGCACCTGCTGCGCGGCGGCGTGCTCGACCTCGCCGGTCAACCCGGAAAGGCCCTGGAGGCTTGCCGGGCCGGCATAAAGCTTCTCGCCCGCCTGCGCCTCGGCACCTCTGCGGCCCTGGTTGCTCCGTGCCTCGACGCGGCCAATCGGGAAGCGGAGAAGAATCCTGCCCGGGCCAGGGTGCTTCGCGCCGAGATGTTCGCGATGGCGGAACTCGCGCAAGGCAGCACGACCAGCCGTGAAATCGCCGAGTCCGCCGCGCGGCTGGCCGCGGATTCAAAGAGCCCCAAAGTCGCCGCCGCGATCCGCGCCCATCAGGATGCCGTCATCGCCCTGTCGCGCCTCTACCGGGAGCGTGACGGCATCGCCCATGAACGGCAGGCAACGCCGGCCGCCATCAACGCAATCGACATGAAGATCGCGGCGGCAACCCGGCGGCTCGCCGAAGCGGACGAGTCCGTCGAGGCGGCGGCACCGAATTTCGGCCAGCTGGTCCAGCAGGTCGTGCCCGCCGGCACCGTGCTCGACCGGCTGAGGCCTGGCGAAGCCTTTCTCGATATCATGCCGGCGCCGGACGGCACGTGGACGTTCCTGTTGCACGACGGGCGGATCGCCGTCGCGCACACGAAGGTCGACGAGACGCGCATGACCGCACTGGTCCGCAAAGTGCGCCAAAGCGTCGAGCCGACGCAGGCGGGATTGCCGACCTTCGCGATGACGTCTGCCGAAGCGATCTATCGCGCGACCCTGGCCCCCTTCGCGACCGACCTCGCGAAGACCACGGCGATGGTGGTTTCACCGGCCGGGGCGCTGCTGTCGCTGCCATTCGCGCTGCTGCCCACCGAGCCGGTCGCCCCCGGCACGCCGCTGGCCAAGGTGCCCTGGCTGATCAGGAAGATGACGCTGGTCTACGTTCCCGCGGCCGCGAATTTCGTCTCGCTGCGCGCCATCGCCGGCACGTCGCCCGCCAAGCAGCCCTGGTTTGGCTTCGGGGACTTCAAGAACACGAGCCTGGCCCAGGCCGAGGCCACGTTCAGTGGCCCCAGTTGCGGCGACAGCGCCCGGCTCTTCGCCGGCCTGCCCCACCTGCCGTATGCGAAGCTCGAACTTGACGCCGCCCGCGCGATCTTCAAGGCACCCGCATCGGACGAGCTGCTGGGAGCGGCCTTCACGGTCCCGAATGTCGAGCACGCCGACCTGAAGCAATACCGGATCCTGCATTTCGCGACCCACGCGCTGCTGCCCTCCGAACTGCCCTGCGCTCATGAACCGGCGATCGTCACCTCGCCGCCGCCCGGCGCCAGGTCCGCGGCGAACTCGATGCTGACGACCTCCGACATCACCAATCTCAAACTGAACGCCGACCTCGTGATCCTGTCGGCATGCAATACGGGCGGGGGCGACGGAAAGGCCGGCGGTGAAGCGCTTTCCGGCCTTGCCCGCGCGTTCTTCTTCGCCGGCGCCCGCGCGCTGATGGTCACGCAATGGTCGGTGAACGACCAGGTCAGCTCCTATCTGGTCGCAACCACGCTCACCCATCTGGCCTCATCGACGGGCGAGGGGGCGGCCGCGAGCCTGCGGAGCGCCCAGCTCGACCTGATCAGGGGCGCCGCGTCCGGCACCCTGCCGGCCAAGCTCGCCGATCCGTTCTTCTGGGCGCCTTTCGTGGTCATCGGCGACGGTGGACAGGGCACGCGCAATCTGGCCAAGTAGCGATCATCACGCATTAGAAAGCGAGACATCCCCTCATGGCAGCGCCAGATCTGACGAAGCTCGGAAAATATGACATCGTCCGTATTCTCGGCCGGGGCGCCATGGGCACCGTCTACGAAGGCTTCGATCCGATCATTGCGCGTCGCGTCGCCATCAAGACGGTCAATCTCGATGATACCGACGACGCCGAGGCCGCCGAGGGGCTGCTCCGGTTCCGGCGGGAAGCGCAGGCCGCCGGACGGCTGACGCATCCGAACATCGTGGGCATCTACGATTACGGCGAGACCGACGGGCTTGCCTATATCGTCATGGAATATGTCGAAGGCGAAACACTGAAATCGGTGCTCGACAGAGGCGAACGCTTTGCCACGGTCGACGCGCTGCGAATGATGCGGTCGCTGCTCGCAGGACTGGCCTACAGCCACGACAACGGCGTTATCCATCGTGACATCAAGCCTGCCAATGTGATGATCACGAGAGATGACCAGGTGAAGCTCGCCGATTTCGGCGTCGCCAGAATCGAAAGTTCGAGCCTCACCCAGGCCGGGACGATGATCGGCACGCCTTCGTACATGTCTCCCGAGCAGTTCATGGGGCAGACGATCGACATGCGGACCGACATCTATTCCGCAGGCGTCATGCTTTATCAGTTACTCACTGGCGAGAAGCCGTTCGAAGGCTCGATCACCGCGATCATGCACAAGGTGCTGAACGTCGAGCCGCCAGCGCCCTCGGCCCTGTCGATCTCGGTGCCGCCGAGGCTCGATGCAATCGTCCGCAAGGCGATGGCGAAGCGGCCGGACGACCGTTTCGCCGACGCAAGGGAATTCGCGCAAGCCCTGGCAACCGCGGAGTCCGATACCGGTTCCGGCGGCCTCTCGCTCGCTGGCGAGGGAGTTGATGGAGATGCGACGATGATCGCCTCTTCCGGCCGTCATGCCGCCGCCGCACCGGAAGCCTCCGTCCGCTTGCCCACCCCTCCCGCACCCGCGGGCGAGTCCGGCGGCCGGCGTGGCCTCCTCATCGGCGGAATTGCCGCGGCAGCGTTGATCGTCGCCGGCGGCGGCACTTATTTCCTGCTGGGCGGCGGGCACCATGCCGCGCAGCAAGCCGCGCCGTCCCACCCCTCCGCGACGAAGCCCGCCTCAGCCAGAAGCGTCAAGACGCCGGCGCCGGCGCCAGCGCCACCGGTTGCCGCTCAAGCGACGCCCGCGCCCGCATCGGCGCCCACACCCGTGCCGCCGCCCTCGGCCGCCACGATCGAGGCGCGACTGACCGCCGCCGTGCGTCAGACCTCCTGCGCGATGGCAACCGGAAGCGCCCGGAACGGAGACTTCCAGGTCTCGGCTCTCGTTCGCGCTGCGAACAAGCCCGCGCTGGCGGCAGCGATCGACGATGCCGCCCGCGCGATTCCCTCGGCGCATGTTGCCGTCACGCTCGACGATTTCACCGGCCCGTATTGCGGCATGGTTTCGACGATCGAGCCCTATGCACCCGTCTTCGCGGATGCCGCCCAGCGACTCGGCTTCAGGCTTGCGGGCGGCGTCAACCGCCTTGCCAAGGGGCAGCCGATCACTGTGCGCGTGAAGCCGCCCGCATGGGCCCATGATCTCGAGATCGACTATGTCTCGAGCAATGGGCAGATCTATCGTCTCCACCCCGCCGCGGACCGGAAGGACGGGATCATCAGCGACACGCTGGGTCAGGTTGGCGCGCCGTTCGGGAGGGACATGATCGTTGCCATCGCCTCGACCGCCCCGCTGCCGCTGGCCACGGGCGATCAGCTAACATCGACGAAAGCATGGCCAGGACAGCTTCAGTCCGCGCTTTCGACGATCACGCAAAAAGGCGGCCGCGTCGCCACGGCCGCCATATTGCTTGATACGAGACCCAAATGATCGATTATTTGCCGAGCGTCTGCAGATAGGCGACCACGTCGGCCCGATCGGTGGCATTGGCCATGCCCATATAGGGCATCTTGGTGCCCGGCACATCCGCCTGCGGATTGGCCAGGAACTTGTCGAGCGTCGAGGCGTTCCACACGATTCCGGACTTCTTGAGCGCCGGGGAGAACTGGAATCCCGGGGTCGCAGCGGCCTTCGCGCCGTAGACGCCCGCCAATGACGGGCCGATCCCGTTCTGCCCCGGGCTCACGCTATGGCAGGCTGCGCACTGGGCCTGAAACAGTGCCTTGCCATGTGCCACGTTCGCCGCCTGCGCGCTCGCGATGCAGAATGCACCCGCGGCAACGGCGATGAGAAGAGTGGATTTCATTTTGGTCTCTCCTGTCGGGCACCCGCCCGTCCGGGCGGGTGCGTGTTGTCCTCAGAAAGCCAGCCATACACCGGCAAACAGCGTATCGTTCGCCTGTGCGTTGGTTCCCTGGCCGTCATAATTGTGCGCAAGGCCATTGAAGATCGGATAGACGGTATCCTCGACGAAGAACTTGGCATTCAGCCAGGGCAGCCATTTCGGTCCCCCATCGTTGAACGGGTAGTAATCGAGCTCCGTCGTCCAGCTGTTGCTGTTCGGCTTGCCGTTCGCGTTTCCGTAATAAACCGGATCGGAATTCCCGTAAATCGTGTTGAACGACTCTGTGATCCCGAACTTCTGGTAGAGCAGTTCGGACAGCGTGATCGTGGCGACGTTCAGACTGTCGGCACGGTTGCTGACACTGCCGAGCGGATAGCTTGCCGCCCAGTCCTGCGACTCGTGGATGATGTTCGCCTGAACCGAAAACGCCTGATTGTGCGTGATGTACTGGAACTGCGTGTCGGCCGCGATGTCGAAGAATTGATCCGTCGGGCCGCTCGCCACACCCGTCGGATAGACCCGATCCATCAGCGCATAGCTGCCGACCTCGATCGAGGAGTTACCCCACTGATGCTGGAAGGCGAGCCGCAGATAGGGCGCCACACCATCGATCTTGGGGCCGCCGCCCGCGCCGAGCGCGTAGCCCATGCGTTGCGGCAACGACTTGTAGAGGTCCGCCTCGGCATAGATCATGTCGGACGGCGTGACGTTGAGCGCGCCGTAGACGCCCGCGCCATACACGGTCTGCGCCAGCGACGCGATCTGCTGCGAGGCCGCGGGGGCGTTCGCGAGACCCGAGGGGATATAGGGATAGCCCCAGCTCGGCGGCGTGTTCCAGAGGTCTGTCACGGCCGGGTTGTTGTTGAGGGTAATGCCCCAGAACAGCGGGTGACCGAACAGGCTGCCGGGCCGGGCAAGACGGATATCGGTGTTGTCCCAACTCCACTGCCTGGCGACGCCGTCATACGTCACCTGCACAAACGCGCCGAGGCCGATCGCCGAATCGAGCGCGCCGCCATAGAACAGGCTGGTCTGCTGCGCGGCCCAGGCATCGTTCGACTTGAAGCCGGGCTGCAGGCCGCCCGGGACCTTGTCGTGCTGCTGGGTCCATCCGATCTGGGACATCACGGCGAAATTCTTCCAGGTCGGGAAGGTGCCGCCGGCGATGTAGCCCTCGAGCTTGAAATCCCGCCCATACGGCGTGAGCTGCGGAAAGCCGATATGACAGGCCGAGCACGGTTCGCCGGTCTGCGCTGCAAAGGCGGGGATCGCGTAGGCAGCGCGAGGCGCCGCAAGCCAGGCTGCGGCAACCATGCCAGCGGCCGCAAGCCGCCAGGAATAGGGATGTGACCGGGTTTTCATTTGCAGTCTCCCGTTGACTTTCATTCAGTGACGAGCATCCGATTAACAGGGCCCAAAATCGTGGTCGTTGATCGAGATCAATTTGTGACGGCTTGTGACCGCATGTTGCAGGTGTGCACCATTGCCGCCGGCCCGGCGAAAGCCCTACACCTTGTCCCGTGCGAATCGACCCGCCCCGACGGCCTACGGAAGATATCGCCATAGAACCCGAAGCGGTTCTAAGGCGGGTTTTCGGCCATGACGGTTTCCGGGGGCCGCAGCGCGACATCGTCACCCATGTCATCGCCGGGCATGACGCCCTCGTGCTGATGCCCACCGGCGGCGGGAAGTCGATCTGCTATCAACTTCCCGCAATCTGCCGGCGGGGCGTCGGAATCGTGGTCTCGCCGCTGATTGCCCTGATGCGCAATCAGGTCGAGGCGCTGCGCCAGCTGGGAGTGCGCGCCGCGGCCTTCAACTCGAGCCTCGAGGCCGCCGAACGCGCGACGGTTCTCCGGGCACTTCGGGCAGGGGAGCTCGACCTGCTCTACGTGGCGCCGGAACGGCTGGTCACCGAGGATTTCCTCGCCCTGTTAGGGTCGGTGCGGATCGCACTCTTCGCGATCGACGAAGCCCACTGCGTCAGCCAATGGGGCCATGATTTCCGGCCCGAATATCTCCAGCTCGCAACGATCGGCGAGAGATTTCCGGGCGTGCCCCGCATCGCACTCACCGCCACGGCCGATCCGCAGACGCGCGATGACATCGCGCGCCGCCTCGGGCTCGACGGGGCGCGCCTGTTCATCTCCAGTTTCGACCGGCCGAACCTGACCTACGCGATCGCGCCCAAGATCGAGCCACGGCGGCAGCTTCTCGCCTTCCTGCGCGGCCATGAGGGCGAGTGCGGCATCGTCTACTGCCTGAGCCGCGCCGCCGTCGAGGAAACGGCGAGCTGGCTTGCCGGCCAGGGTCTGCGGGCCCTGCCCTATCATGCCGGGCTGGATGCGGCGACGCGGAACCGGAACCAGGACGCCTTCCTCGGCGAGGACGGCCTGATACTGGTTGCCACCATCGCCTTCGGCATGGGGATCGACAAGCCGGACATCCGCTTCGTCGCCCATCTGGACCTGCCATCGAGCCTGGAGGCCTATTATCAGGAGACCGGCCGCGCCGGCCGCGACGGCGCGCCGGCCGAGACCCTGATGCTCTATGGTATGCAGGATGTGGCATTGCGTGGACGCCTGATCGACCAGAGCGACGCGCCGGACGAGGTCAAGCGCATTGCCCGGGCCAAGCTCGGCGCGCTGCTCGGCGTCTGCGAGACGGCCGGGTGCAGGCGGCGCGCGGTGCTCGCGCATTTCGGCGAAACCTATCCCGGAGACTGCGGCCGCTGCGACAATTGCCGCACACCGGTGCAGACCTGGGACGGTACCGAAGCCGCGCGCAAGGCGCTTTCGGCGATACTGCGCACGGGGCAGCGCTTCGGTGTGGGCCACCTGACCGATATTCTCCGCGGCACCGCGACCGACCGGATCAGGCATCTTGGTCACGACAGGCTGCCGACGTTCGGGGTCGGCGCGGATCTCGACCGCCGCCAGTGGGGCTCGGTCTTCCGTCAGCTCGCGGTGGCCGGGCTGGTCGAGATCGACCACGAGGCCTATGGCGCGCTGCGCATCACGGAGCGGGCCCGGCCGGTGCTTCGCGGCGAGGAGGCGCTCCGCCTGCGCCGCGACCCCGCCACCGGCAGGAAGGGCGGGCAGCGCAGCACGGCGGGGCCATCACCGGCGATCGAAGCCCCCGGTTTCGAGGCGCTCCGGGAATGGCGGCGCGAGGTCGCCCGCTCGCAGCAAGTGCCTGCCTATGTCATTTTTCACGATGCGACGCTGGCCGCCCTCGCTGCCGCGAGGCCAAGCAGCCGGCGCGATCTGGCGGCCGTGCCCGGCATGGGAACCAGCAAGATCGAACGCTACGGCGACGCCGTGCTCGCCGTGCTCGCGAGGACAACGGCATGACCCGGAACGCACGAAACTACATGGCCCGCATCCCGCTCTTCGCCCCCTTCAGCCCGGAAGAGCTGGATGCGCTCTATGCCTGCACCTACGAGCGCAACATGACGACCGGCGAAATGCTGATCCAGCGCGGCGATCCGGGCACGTCGATGATGCTGATCCTTGCCGGCGAGGTGCGGGTCGTGCTCCCCGGAATCGATGGCAACGACCAGGATCTCAACACGCTGCGCGAGGGCGCGGTTTTCGGCGAAATCGCGCTGTTCGACGGCAAGCCCCGCAGCGCGGACGTGGTCGCCGCGACCAATGGCCGGCTTCTGGTGCTGGAACGCGCCTCGGTGGTGCGGCTGATCGAGCGTGATCCGCAATTCGCCATGCGGGTGATCGAAATCATCTGCATGCGGCTGCGCGCCACACTCGCGCAGCTTGACTCCATCCTGTTCCAGGATGTGAGCCAGAGAGTCGTCACCTTCCTGCTGCAGCGTTCCGAGGGGCTGGAACGCGCGCGGATCGACACCACCCAGAGCGCGCTTGGCCGCGCCGTCGGATCGACGCGCGAAACGGTGAACCGGCGACTCAGGGATCTCGAGGCCCGCGGCCTCATCGAACTCACCCCGGGCCGAATCACGGTGCGGGACCGGAACGGCCTGTCCGCGCTCCTGCAGGGCCGTTCACGCATGGCCTGACGGGCCACGCCCTTGCCACGGCGGGCGCGCGGGCGTTAGCTTTCGCTCCCACGAGAACAGATGCCCGATGGAGACAGCCCCATGACGGTCAAGAGCCGACACCCGGAAACGCTCGCCCTGCACGCCGGCTGGCGCGCCGATCCCACCACCGGCTCGGTCGCGGTGCCGATCCACCAGACCACCTCCTACCAGTTCAACAGCACCGAACACGCGGCCAACCTGTTCGCGCTGTCCGAGCTCGGCAACATCTACACCCGCATCATGAACCCGACGACGGACGTGCTCGAGCAGCGCCTCGCCGCCGTCGAGGGCGGGGTCGCCGCGCTCGCCCTCGCCTCCGGCCAGGCCGCCTCGGCGAGCGCGATCCGCACGCTGACGCGCGCGGGCGAGAACGTCGTCGCCTCCACCGATCTCTACGGCGGCACCTGGAACCTCTTCGCCAACACGCTGCGCGACCAGGGCATCGAGATCCGCTTCGTCGACCCGACCGACCCCGAGAATTTCCGCCGCGCGACCGATGACAAGACCCGCGCGTATTACGCCGAAACCCTGCCCAACCCGAAGCTCGCGGTCTTCCCCATCGCCGAGGTCGCGGCGATCGGCCGCCCGCTCGGCATCCCGCTGATCATGGACAACACGGCCGCACCGCTGCTCTGCCGGCCCTTCGACCACGGCGCGGCCATCGTGATCTATTCCACCACGAAATATATCGGCGGCCACGGCACCTCGATCGGCGGGATGATCATCGATTCCGGCAATTTCGACTGGGCCGCCCACCCCGCGCGCCAGCCGCTGCTGAACGCGCCCGACCCCTCCTATCACGGCGCGGTCTGGGTCGAGGCGGTCAAGCCGCTCGGCCCGATCGCCTACATCATCCGCGCCCGCACCGTGATCCTGCGCGACGAGGGGGCGGCGCTCTCGCCGTTCAACGCCTTCCAGCTCATCCAGGGGCTGGAGACGCTGCCGCTGCGCATGGCGCGGCATTGCGAGAACGCCGAGAAGGTGGTCGATTTCCTCTCCAGCCATCCCGACGTGGTGCGGGTGATCCACCCCGGCGTCGCCACCGGCGAGGCGCGGCGGCGCACGGAAACCTACCTCACCGGCGGCAGGGGCGCGCTGGTCGGCTTCGAACTGGCCGGCGGCGCCGCATCGGGGCGGAAATTCATCGAGGCGCTGCGGATGTTCTACCACGTCGCCAATATCGGTGACGCCCGCAGCCTCGCCATCCACCCCGCCAGCACCACCCACTCGCAGCTCTCGGCCGAGGAACAGGCGGCCACGGGCGTCACGCCTGGCTATGTCCGGCTGTCGATCGGCCTCGAACACATCGAGGACATCATCGCCGATCTGGATCAGGCGCTGGCGGCCGCGCGCTGAGCTTCAGTCTCCCGATGTCGCGGGCCGGATCCCCGATCCGGCCCGTGATTTTTCACGACCCCGCCCGCGCCCGCTCGGCCATCTCCCGCGCATTGGCCGACAGCGCGGAATCGGCGAGCAGCGCGTCCAGCGCGCCCCGCATCAGCACCTGCCGCGCCGGATCGAAGCGCTGCCAGCTCGCGAACACGTCAATGCAGCGCGCCGCGATCTGCCGGTTCACCCGGTCGACCTCGCCGATCATCCGCGCCACCAGCGCATAGCCCCGCCCCGACGCATCGTGGAACCAGCGCTGGTTCCCCGCGCCGAATGCCTGCACCAGGGCGCGGAAGCGGTTGGGGTTGCGCAGGTCGAAATCGGCGTGCCGGGTCAGCGCCTCGACGCGGTCCAGCGTGTCCGGGGCGGCCGCCATCGCCTGGATGCGGAACCACTTGTCGCTCACCAGCGCATCGCCGCGCCAGCGCGCGTGAAACGCCGCGAGTGCCGCATCGCGCGCCGGCGTCGCGGTATCGGCGAGCAGCGCCAGCGCGCCGAGCCGCCCGGTCATCGTCGGCGCGGTCTCGAAGCGGCGCTGTGCCGCGTCCAGCCCCGCCGCCGGGTCCGCCGCCATCAGATAGGCCAGCGCGACATTGCCGAGCGCCCGCCGCCCCATGCTCGCCGGGTCGAGGCTGAACGGCGCCGACGGGTCCTCCGCCCCGCACAGCGCGGCGAAGCGGTCGCGCAACTGCCGGCCGATCGCCGCCCGCGTCATCTCCAGCGCGTCATGGATCGCATCCGGGTCGATCACCGCCATCCGGTCCGCCAGCACGTCCTTGCCCGGCAGCGACAATATCCGTGCCGCGAGCGCCGGCGCCTCCTGCGCGAGGTCGAGCGCCGCCGCCATCGCCGCCACCAGCGCCGGGTCGGTCGCCACCGCCTCGCCGCGCTGCAATGCGGCGATCGCGTCGAGCAGCGCGCGCGTCGCATATTCCTGCCCGGCCTCCCAGCGGCTGAACCCGTCGGTATCGTGCGCGGCAAGGTGCGCGAGCCCGGCCGCATCATGCCCGGAGAGCTTCACCGGCGCCGAGAACCCGCGCAACAGCGAGGGCACCGGCGGAGCCGCGACCTCCTCGAACACGAAACGCTGCTCGGCCGCGCGCAGCAGCAGCACCCTTGTGCCGCGATGCGCGTCCGCCTCGCCCTCCAGCCGCGCTTCAAGCTCCGTCCCATCCGGCCCGATCAGCCCCATCGCCACCGGGATCAGGAACGGCTCCTTATGCGCCTGCCCCGGCGTCGGCGCCGTCATCTGCCGCAGCGTGAGCGTGTAGCGCCGCGCCGCCGCGTCGTATTCGCCCTCGAATCGCAGCTGCGGCGTGCCCGCCTGCTCGTACCAGCGCATGAACTGGGAAAAATCGAACCCCGATTCCTCGCGCATCGCGGCCACGAAATCCTCGATCGTCGCCGCCGAATTGTCGTTGCGCGCGATGTAGCGATCGAAGCCGCGGCGGAACGCCGCGTGCCCGATGATGGTGCGGATCATCCGCACCACCTCCGCCCCCTTCTCATAGACGGTCGCGGTGTAGAAATTGTCGATCTTGCGATAGGCGGCGGGGCGGACGGGGTGCGCCAGCGGCCCGGCATCCTCGGCGAATTGCCGGGCGCGCAGCATCTTGACGTCGTCGATCCGCGACAGCGCCGCATCGGTCGTCGCAGCCCCGTATTCCTGGTCGCGAAAGACGGTCAGTCCCTCCTTGAGCGAGAGCTGGAACCAGTCCCGGCAGGTCACCCGGTCGCCGGTCCAGTTGTGGAAATATTCATGCGCGATCACCCGGTCGATCCGCTGGTAGTCGGCATCCGTCGCGGTATCCGGCCGGGCGAGGACGAGGGCGGTGTTGAAGATGTTGAGCCCCTTGTTCTCCATCGCCCCCATGTTGAAGTCGGACACGGCGGCGATGTTGAAGATGTCGAGGTCGTATTCGAGGCCGAACGCCTCCTCGTCCCAGCGCATCGCCCGCTTGAGGCAGGCCATCGCGTGGTCGACCTTGTCCTCGTCGCCGCGGCGGACATGGATGCCGAGCTGCACCTGCCGCCCCGAGCGGGTGACGAACGCGTCATGCACCGAAACCAGGTCGCCCGCGACCAGCGCGAACAGATAGGACGGCTTGGGGTGCGGATCCTCCCATTTCGCCCAGTGCCGCCCGTCCGGCAGGGTGCCGCGATCGACCGGATTGCCGTTGGACAGCAGCAGCGGACAGCGCGCCGGATCGGCGATCAGCGTCGCCGTGTAGCGGGCCATCACATCCGGCCGGTCGGGGAAGAAGGTGATGCGGCGAAACCCCTCGGCCTCGCACTGGGTGAAGAAATCCCCGCCCGAGACATACAGTCCCGAAAGCTCGGAATTGCGCTCCGGCGCGATGATCACCTCGGTATCGAGGGTGAATTCGTCCGGCACGTCGCGAATGACGAGGCCATGCGCGCCGAGCGCGTAGCGGTTGGCGCCGAGCGCCTCGCCATCGAGCAGCACCGATCGCAGGTCGAGCCCCTCGCCATCGAGTTCCAGCGGCGCATCCGCGATCCCGTGCGCCGCGTTGCGCCGCAGCGTCAGGCTGGCGCGCACCCGTGTTGCCGCCGGATCGAGATCGAAGATGAGATCGACCGTATCGACCAGAAAGGCCGGAGGCCGGTATTCGTCAAGGCGGCGCGGGGCGGCGTCGGGCAGCGGGACGGGGCGTTCGGTCATCGGACTCTCCTTGCAGCGCCGTTTTATGTGCCTCGCCGGCTGCCGGCGCGCAAATCGCCTCACCGCCCCCCGGAATGCCGCGAACGGGACTCCGCCCTGCCCGGCGGATGGTTGCATCCGCAGCATCACCACCTATGATTTCGTCGAAGTTACGCGGGACGCCACGCTCCCTCCCGCATCGCGCACGGGATTCATGAACGGCACCGCAGACGACCTCTCCCTCTCGCTGCACCAGAGCATCCACGAGGTCCCGGCGCCGGACTGGGATGCGCTGGCCGGCGGCAACCCCTTCGTCAGCCACGCCTTCCTCTCGGCCCTGGAAGACAGCGCCTCCGTCGGCGGCGATAGCGGCTGGTATCCCCAGCACGCGGTGCTGCGCGACGGCGCCGGCCGCCTGCTCGGCGCCGCCCCCACCTACGTCAAGGCCCATTCCTACGGCGAATACGTGTTCGATCACGGCTGGGCCAACGCCTTCGAACGCGCCGGCGGGCGCTACTACCCGAAGCTGCAAGTCGCCGCCCCGTTCAGCCCGGTGCCCGGCCCGCGCCTGCTGATGGCCGAAGGCCTGCCCCCGTCGCTGCTCGCCCGCGGCCTGGAGATCGCCGCCGAGCGGCTCGGCTGCTCCTCGGTCCATGCCACCTTCTGCACCGAGGCCGAGTGGCACGCGCTCGGCGAGGCCGGCTGGCTGCGGCGCATGGGCGTGCAATATCACTGGCACAACCGCGGCTATGAAGGGTTCGAGGATTTCCTCGCCGCCCTGTCCTCGCGCAAGCGCAAGGCGATCCGCCGCGAACGGCGCGACGCGCAGGCCGGGCTCGAGATCCGCGCCCTGCGCGGCAGCGAGATGGGGCGGCGCGAATGGGCCGCCTTCTACAACTTCTATCTCTCCACCGTCGACCGCAAATGGGGCGGCGCCTACCTCACCGAGCGCTTCTTCCCCCTGCTCGGCGAGCGCCTCGGCGATGCCGTGGTGATGATGATGGCCTTCCGCGCCGGCCGCCCGATCGCCGGCGCGCTCAACCTGCGCGGCCCGGACGCGCTCTACGGCCGCAACTGGGGGGCCGTGGAAGACGTCCCCTTCCTGCATTTCGAACTCTGCTACTACCAGGCGATCGACTACGCGATCGGCGCCGGCCTCGCCCGCGTCGAGGCCGGTGCGCAGGGCCAGCACAAGATCCAGCGCGGCTACCTGCCGAGCCGCACCTTCTCCGCGCACTGGATCGGCCATCCCGGCCTGAGCGATGCCGTCGCCCGCTTCCTCGAGGCCGAGCGCCCGGCGGTGGAGGAGGAAATGGCGATGCTCGGCGAGCAATCCCCCTATCGCAGCGATATTTCGCCGTGATCGCCGCCTATGCGGCGCTGGCCGCCTCGATGGTGATCGTCGGCGGCAATGTCGTCCTGCTCAAGCTGCTGGCCGCGCACCTGCCGACCTTCCCGTTGCTGTTCATGCGCACCAGTTTCGCCACGCTGTGCCTTGCCCCGCTGGTGGCACCGCGCCTGCCGGCGCCGCGCACGCTGGCCATCCTGTTCATGCAAGCCGCCTGTGGCACCCTGCTGTACAACGGCATGATGGTCGCCGGATTGAAGCTCACCGGCGCGGTGCAGGCGGGACTGGTCCTCGCGAGTCTTCCGGCGGTGATCGCGTTCGGCGCGGCGCTGTTCCTGCGCGAGCACCTGCGGCCGCTGCAATGGGCGGCGGTGGTGCTGGCGGGCGTCGGCATCGCCGCCCTCGCGCGCGGCGGCGGCGGTTTCAGCCTGGTGGGTGATGCACTCATCTTCGGCGCGGTGTGCGGCGAGGCCGGATATGCCCTGTTCGCCCGCCGCGCCGCCGGCCTGCTGCCGGTGATGCAGGCGACATTCTGGATGCAAGCCTGCGGCGCCGCGATGACGGCCCCGCTCGCCATCGCCAGTTTCGGGCAGGTCCACTTCACCTGGCTGATCGCCGGGCTGTTGCTGGTGAACAGCCTGACCTCAAGCGTGCTGGCCGTGATCCTGTGGTATCACGGAATGCGGCGTGTTCAGGCCGGCATTGCTGGCACGTTCACCGCGCTGCTCCCCGCGACGGCCACCTTGATGGGCGTGCTCGTTCTGGCAGAACCGTTCACCCGGGGCGATGCAATGGGCTTTGCCGCCCTGTTCGTCTCGATGGTGCTGATCCTGCGGCCTCAGCGCCGCCCCCCGTGGAAGAGGAAGGCCAGCGCGTAGCCGAGCGTCGCGGCGCCGAACAGGGCGAGAACGGGCTGTTCGCGCACGAAGTCCGCCACCCATGCCGCGCCGTCACTCGCCGGCGCCGCCGCCCGATCCTCCGGCGCCCGGCCGGCACCCCCCGCCACCGAGTCACGCACGGACTCGAAAGCGGCCCCTGCCGTATGGCTTGCCGAGCGCGCGGCATCCTTCGCCGCGCCAAAGAGCTTCTGCGCTTCGCCCGCGGCCTGGTGGCGCATTCCTTCCCGCTGCAAATCCTCGTCGCCGGTCGCCTCGCCAAGAGCTTCCTCGGCCTTGCCTGCAAAAGCGCGGGCTCCACCTTCGATCTCATCCTTGTCCATCGGGTTTTCCTCCTTCGGCATGTCGGATCAGAACTCGGGAGATGGGGGCCGAAGCCATCCCGGACAAGCCGGTGTATCTCGCCTTTCCTGATCGCCTAGGTTGTAAAGCCTGATTTTGTCATGGCAGCTTCACGGAAAGGTTTCCTCAGATCAAAAACCGGATTAGGGTTTTGACATAAACTCTAATGGGGGCACGTATAATGGCTGAAGGAACCGGAGTTAAACTCAAGCGCGACGCAGGCGTGATCGGCCTGCTGTTCGCAAGTCTGGGAGGTATCATCGGATCGGGCTGGCTGCTGGGCCCGTTGAACGCGGCAAAGATTGCCGGTCCGTCGGCGATCATCGCATGGGCCATCGGCGGCTTTGCCGTTCTCTTGCTGTCTTTTGTCTATGCCGAGCTGGCGACCGCATTTCCGCGGGCCGGCGCGGTGATCGCATTCCCGAAACTGTCCCACGGCAATCTGATGGCCACGGTGCTCAGCTTCGTGGTGTTCCTGGGATACGCCTCTGTCGCGCCGGCGGAAGCGTCCGCCGTGATCACGTACGGCAGCAACTACGTTTCGGGTCTCATCGACAAGGCTGGCGTGCTGACCAGCGAAGGCTTCATTGCCTCGGCCGTGCTCCTCGCCATCTTCGCGATCATCAACACCCTGGCCATCCGCATTGTGCTTGCCATCAACAGCGCGCTGACCTGGTGGAAACTCGCCATTCCGGTGCTCACGATCCTTGTTTTCGTCATCGTGGGGTTCCACGGCGCGAATTTCAGATCTCATGGCTTTGCTCCTGGCGGCGCCTCCGGCATATTCTCGGCGGTCGCAACGTCGGGTATCGTCTTCTCCTATCTGGGCTTCCGCCAGGCCGTCGAACTCGCTGGCGAATCAAGCAATCCGCGCCGAAACCTCCCGATCGCGATCGTCGGGTCGGTCGTCATCGGCCTCGTCATCTACATGGGCCTGCAAATCGCGTTCATCGGCGCGCTCAACCCCAGCGATATCGCGAATGGCTGGGCCAAGGTCACCTTCAAGGGGGCGTTCGGTCCGTTCGCCGGCCTGGCCTCGTTGATCGGCATGGGCTGGCTGGCGGTTCTCCTCTACATCGACGCATTCATCTCGCCGTCCGGGACGGGTATCATCTATTTCACCACCACGTCCCGCGTGCTGTATGCGACCGGCAAGGAAGGATTGCTGGGCGGCAACACGTTTGCGCGGCTCTCTGTCGCCGGCGTGCCGATTGTCGGGGTGATCGTGTCTTTCCTAGTCGGCCTGCTGTTTCTTGTTCCGTTCCCGTCGTGGCAGGGCATCGTCACGTTCATCTCCTCGGCAACCGTGCTGTCGTATGGCACGGGCCCCGTCGTGCTCATGACGCTGCGCAAGACCATGCCGGTCGACAAGTACAAGCGCCCCTACCTGCTTTCCGGCGGCATGCTGATTTCCGCGGTGGCCTTCATCATCTCGAACTTCATCATCTTCTGGAGCGGCTCCTCGACGGACACCTTCCTGTTCGAGCTCATCCTGGCGTTCACGGTGATCTATGTCGGCTATGAGGCGATTGCCGGCGTCGGGTTGAGCAATCTCCACTGGAGCGGCGCGTGGTGGCTTGCGCCGTATTTCTTCGGCATGTGGCTGATCACCTATCTCGGGCCGAAGGGCCTCACCGGCGGAACCGGAGCGCTCGGACAGGTTGCGGCCTCGGTCATCCTGATCGTCTTCAGCCTTGTCATCCTCGTCATCGCCATGAATTCGGGCATTCCCGACCCGGAAGAGGCGAAAGCCACGATCCTCGCCGGCGAACCGGAAATGTTCGGGGCCGAGTAAGGGCAATCGGCGGCGGGCGGATGGCCTCCGCCCGCCTTCCTGTTCCGGGGTGGGGTTTTCAACCGGCTGAAGCGGACCAGATTTCCGCCCATGACCGGATCGAACACCCCACCCCTTCCATTTCAGGACGAAGATCCCGCGCGGCATCCGGCAGCGGACTTCATCTCTGCCGCGCTGGCCCGCCTTGCCAGCGGCGCGCGCGGCCGGCGCAGCGATTTCCATGTCATCGGCATTGCGACGCTGGGTGCCGATGGCGCGCCGCGCCTGCGCTCCGTCGTGCTGCGCAGCTTCGAGCCACACAGCGTCCGGCTCACCTTCCACACCGACTCGCGATCCGCGAAGTTCGCCGAACTCTCCCGTGACCGGCGCGCCGCCATCCTCGCCTACGATGCCGGAGCGAAGCTGCAGATCCGGATCGAGGGGCAGGTCGACCTGCACAGCGACGATGCGGACAGCGCTGCGGTCTGGCGCGGCCTGCCGGATGGCGCCCGTCAAATCTACCGCGGCGCGCGAGCGCCGGGCATGCGGGCCGAACCGCGCGTGCTCGATGAAACGATCGGCGAGGACGAAGCCGAGCGGCACTTCACCGTCTGCCGCCTCACCGCATCGATGATCGACGTGCTGTATCTGCGCGCCGCCGGCCATCGCCGCGCCATCGGCGTGATGGACGGCGCGGGCGGGCTGGCGGCGCACTGGGTCGCCGCCTGACCGGTTCGCTCAGGCCGCCGGCGGCTCGGTCCGGGCGATGGCCGGTTCCTTGCCGAAGGCGGCGAACCAGGCGGCGAGGCCTGGGCAGGACTTCCGCCACTCCCGTGCCGCGAAACGGAAATCAAGATAACCAAGCGCGCAGGCCACCGCGATCGACCCGATATCGAGCATCCGGCCCGGCGGATCCTGTTCGAGCATCGCAAGGGTCCGGTCGATGGCGTGCATCTGCCGCTCGATGAAGGCCTCGCGCGCGGCTTCCCTCGGCTTCATGCTCTCCATCCGGGCGCCGACCGCGGCATCGAGAATGCCGTCGCCCATCGCCTGGTAGCGCAGCGCCACCCATCTGGCCGACCCGCTGGCAGGAAACAGCGGCAGCGCATCACCGATCTGGTCGAGATATTCGCAGATCACCCTGCTGTCGAAGAGGGCCACGCCCTCGTCATTGACCAGACAGGGCACCTTGGAGAGCGGATTGTTCGCGATCAGCGCCGCGGGGCTTTCGTGCGGATTGGTCGGGATCAGTTCGATCCTCCGGTCGATGTCGCGGGCAATCGCGCAGGCCATCACCTTGCGGACATACGGGCTGGTCGGGGAGTGGAAGAGCTTCATGCGTCGGAACCTTTCCTGGGCGGAGCCATCATGAAATCGGCGCGC